>SMVA01079028.1_pt1 | contig 43821 bp, 40 predicted proteins | sample 2456451 | NCBI WGS metagenome assembly SMVA01 (sample SAMN11095933, study PRJNA526329) | marine sediment metagenome | biome: Marine sediment; feature: Surficial sediment; material: Deep marine sediment; isolation source: Hadal surficial sediment | place: Pacific Ocean | collected 2014-05 | depth...
CCCCCATGACCCTGCTTCAAATCAAACCTGTCAGCAGACGTCTTGTCCAGCTGGGTTCTCATTCGCGCGCGCATTTGCCTGACCTCATCGGCGAGCTTTTTTGCATCAACACGTTCACGCAAAATTGTGCTGCGCACTCGTTCGAATTCGCGATTCACTTTGACGCTGCCGGCAACAGGGCGACTCCTCAACAAAGCCTGATGTTCCCAGGTCCAGGCGTTCTCAAGCTGGTAGCGTTCGAATGCTTCGACGCTGCTCACGAGAAGGCCGGACCGGCCGCTTGGTCGAAGTCGCGTATCCACTTCGTATAGCGCACCGGATGATGTTTGCGTCGTCAGGAAGTGCACTAATCGGCGCACCAGGCGCGCGAAAAACAGGCTGTTATCCAATGGGGCGGCACCGTCGGTTTGTTGCTCATCACCCGCAGAATCGTGCAGGAACACCAGGTCCAGATCGGACTGGTAGGAAAGCTCCATGCCCGCCAATTTGCCGTATGCGATCACGCCGAAGCCCGCCCTGTGGCGGACACCCTCAAGCAGGTATGTCGGCTCACCGTGCTTCACCACCATGTCCGCCCACGCACACGCCAGAATTTTCTCAAGAACCAATTCGGCTAAATCTGTCAACGCATCGCTGACTTTCATTATCGGCATCCCGCCGCTGAAGTCGGCGATCGCGATTCGGAAAAGTGTCGCTCGCTGAAACTGACTGAGCACCTCAGTCTGGTCTTCGGTATTCGATCCGGCCGCCTGCTGCAATCGCGCTGTGACTTCCACGCGCATCTCGCTTGCGGATACCCCTGCCGCAAACAGCCGTGGGTCCAGCATCTCGTCGAGCAATACCGGAAAACGACCGATTTCATCAGCCAGGTAAGCGCTTTGCTCACACAAATCAACGAGGCGCTGCATAGCGCCGTGATTTTCATTCAGCAAAGCGATATAGGCGCTGCGGCGCAGAATGCGCGACACAATATTCAGCACACGCTTCATCGTTTGCGCCGGCAATTGTCGTTCTTTTAGCAATGTCAGTAAGGCCGGAATGAAATGCCCGAGTCTTTTTTGTGCAGACGATCCGAGCACTCGCACCGGCCGGCTCAGCGAGAATGCGGCCAGCTCATCAGCGACAAGCTCTGGCTGATCGAAGCCTTGCTCCAGCAGCAACCCGAACCACTGCCGCTCGTCGCCACGCGCTTCCCACAGCGCGGCAAAATCGTTTTCCGATGTCGCCGCACCAGGCTCACCTTGTGCTCTGAATGCGACTTGCTGAAAGTGCCGGCTCACGTTGGCCCGATGCGACGACAAGTTGTCGGCGAGCGACTTCCAGTCGTCAAACTGCATGGCAAGCGCTAATCGCATCCGGTCTAACTCGTCGTCCGGCAGGTCATGGGTTTGCTGGTCTCGAATTGCCTGGATCATGTTTTCCAGTCTTCGCAAGAAGCGGTAGGCCGCCGTCAACTCTTCGATGCTGTCGGCAGGTAACGCTCGAACGTGATCCAGCTCGCGCATTGCGAGCTCCAGTTCCTGGCAGCGCAAATTGGTATTGCCACCACCACGAACAAGTTGCAGCGACTGTACGATAAATTCGATTTCACGAATTCCGCCCGGCCCCAGCTTGATATTGTTTGCGAGTTCGCGTCGCCGAACTTCTGCGACGATGAGGGCCTTCATTTCCCGCAGTGATTCGAATACGCCGAAGTCCAGATAACGACGATAGACAAATGGCTCGATCATGTTGCGCAGCAACCCGGTTGCTGCGGCGCTGACCGACTTGTCGCCGACAACGCGCGCTTTCACGTAGGCATATCGCTCCCAGCTACGTCCGTGTTGCAGCAGATACGACTCGAGCGAGGCGAAGTTAACAACCGGTGGACCACTCTCACCAAACGGCCGAAGCCTGGTATCAACCCGGAATACGAAGCCATCTTCGGTAGTGTCGTCCAGCAAACTGACTATACGATGAGACAAGCGCACGAAATATTCGTTAGCACTCAGCATGCGCTCACCAGTCGTTTCGCCGTCATCCGGGTATAAGAAAATGATATCGATATCTGAGGAAAAATTTAACTCATATCCGCCGAGCTTGCCCATTGCCAGGATAATCAACGGGATCTGTTCACCATTTTCATCAACCGGCGTCCCAAATCGAGCCGCCAGTGTTTCGATCGCAACCGAGCGCGCGGCCAGCAGCAATTCATCTGCAAGCGCTGACAAACTGGCAAGAGTCTCCCCGGGACCCGTTGTGTTTGCATATTCGCGCCACAATATGTGCAGCATTTTTCTGTGCCTGTAATAGCGCAGCTGCCGTTTCGCCTCTGCGCCATCATTGATGGCAACAGGCAGTTCAAATTCGATTTTCGGTGGCTCTGCAAATTCTCCTGTGGCAATTGCCTCGCGAAACCACCGCCAGTGCTTCGATACTGTAAGTGCTGCGTAGTCACTGCACGCAAGCAGGCGCACGAATGATGGATGCTGGCTCGCAGGCAGATCTTCATCGCCGCATTTGTTGTGCTCGCAGATTCTCTCCCAGGCTCGAAGCACGACTGGTTGCAAAGCTTGCGGAAGATCGTCTATCGCTTGTCGAAAAGACTTATGTAGGTTGGCTGCCATTGCAGCAAGTTTACTGCCTCGGGGCCTTGGTAGCCGAGTGGAAGACAGATTCAGGCCGGATCAGGCCGATTGAGTCTGTGTAGCCAGCGTCGCAAGGATAGAATCTAGCGGCACTGGTTTGCCAACAGCATGGCCTTGCGCGAAATCAACGCCAATTTTTGCGATCACTCTCATGGTTGCCGCGCTTTCTACGTACTCTGCCACCGTTTCAAGCTCCATCACTTTCGCCACCTGCGTAATAGCGACCACCATGGCTTCAGAAATTCGATTGCCGACAATATCTCGAATAAAGCTGCCGTCAATTTTTAGCGTATCGACCTGGAAATTCTTGAGATATGCGAACGAACTCAGTCCAGCGCCGAAATCATCCAGCGAGAAGCGACATCCCTTTTGTCTCAGCGCATTAATAAATGCCTGCGCCTTTTGACGATTGGAAACTGCAGCTGACTCTGTTACTTCAAAGCACAAGGAGCTGGCGGGCACCCCGGTGCTTTCCATTTCATCTTCGATGAAGCTGAGAATCTCATCATCGCCCAGCGACTGACCGGAAAGATTGATCGCGAAAGTCGCTCCTGAATTTTTCAAATAGTCGTTGTGTTCTGTCAGTTTAGACAGCGTCGTTGAGATAACCCAGCGGTCTATTTGTGGCATCATCTGGTAGCGTTCTGCTGCAGAAAAAAATGTTTCCGAAGGGACGTTGTTACCGGCACCGTCCTTCATACGTAACAAAATTTCATATCGCTGACGGTGATCGTCTTCCGCCAAAGGGACTATAGGCTGAGCCATAAGTTCAAAGCCGTCACTGTCCAGCGTATTTTGAATTTGTGACACAATGTGCATGTCGTCATAACGACGAATAATGCTCCGGTCACCGCGGTCATAAACCTCGACTCGATCCCGGCCATGGTCTTTGGCGGAATCACAGGCGAAACGCGCGGCAGTTACAACTTCCGTTCCGTCTTTCGCTTCTTGGTCGAACGGCGCGATTCCGATACTAAATGAGACCTGCAACGATTTGTCACCTCGCAAGTAGCGCAACTTTGCTCCGCCTTTGCGAATCTGATCTGTCAGGTTAAGCGCATCTTCTACCGTACTGTGCGTGAGCAAAATCGCGAAGTCGTCGCCGGTCAGTCGGGTTGCAACGCCATTTTTTGGCAGCGCCTGCTCCAGCAACCGGGCGAAACTGATGATAACTTCGTCGCCACCCTCAATGCCGAAGGTGTCATTTACGAGCTGCAGGTTGTCGAGATCGAAGTAAATTAGCTGGTGAGCATCGTTATTGCCTCTCAACGCTTTTTTTGACTCGTGCAGTTGCGCATCAAAGCCGGACCGATTCATCAATCCGGTCATCGAGTCGAAGGACTGTTCGATAACGTATTCAACCTTGCGAACGATGTGCGCCATGAAGCGCAAATGCGCGTGATTGAACTTGTTGCCGCTTACTCGACTAAGCTGCGCGAGAACACCCTCGAGATTGCCGGCGCTGTCCAGTAGAGGACAAAGCATCGCCTGGTATCCCAGGTCCGCGATGTTGTCAGAGCCGGCTACTGCCGGAATATCAAACACCGCTGGCGAGCGCTGCCCTTCAAGCCGCTTGAACAGAGAGTCGATTATGTACTTGTCCACCGCCTTTCGGTCGACTGATTTCCAGGAGGAGTGTGTCGCACTGATTCGAATACGCTTGGACGGCAGCAACAACACGCTGTAAGCGATGCCAAGAAAACGGCCGCTTTGTCCGACCAGCTCAGCCAGGCCTGCGTGGCTTCGAGAAGTACCGTGAATTTTTTCATCTACCTTGTAGACCAACTTTAGTTCTTGTTCGGCCGACTCGGACTTGATTTGAAGCCGCGACAGTTCGTTATTCAGCCGCAGGTTCTCACCGATTACTTCAATAGCAGGCAACAGGATGCTCTTCAGCAGGCTTGGATTGAACCATGAGGATTTGCCGGCATTTCTTGAGAATACAGAAACCAGGAGGCCAAGCCCCTCGTTGTTCTCGCCATAAACCGGCAGCACCAGCAAAGTTCGGCCGGACGCTAATGTACGGCGGAGAAGGTCTGAATCCGGCACCAGGCCGGCAACAATGTCTCGTGGCAAGTCGGCGATGTAATTGTCGATTTCGAAGTCGTCTGCACCATCGCTGCTCCAGATGCATTGACGCGAAAGCCCGTAAAAACAAAAGCATTGCGCACGAGGGACCAAAGACTTCAACAGCCCCTTGGCAGCCCCAATGTTTTTTCTTGTTATCAGATCGTGCAGTTCGGCCGACATCGGTGAAAACTCCGCATTACGCTTGTCATTTACTGGTGTATTGGCATGCGGAGAATATTGCCACGTGGTAGAAAAATCTGCTGTGACTTGAGTCTCGATTGGATAGATCGGAGACAGCCGAAAACTGCTGTTGAATCAGCCGATTAGAGTTACACCGGAATCCCGGTGCAGGCGCTGCAAGCTATCCCAGCGACTCCAGCCAGTCGTCGTCCGAACCCTCGTTCACGCCCTCAAATAGAGGCGTACTGAGATAACGCTCTCCGGTATCGGGCAGCATGGCCAGAATGACCGATCCATTATCTGCTTTTTCGGCGATCTGAAGTGCGGCTGCCAGTGTCGCGCCGGACGAAATGCCCGCGAAAATGCCCTCATCGAATGCCAGGGCACGTGCAGTCTCAATAGCGCTCTCGTCGGTCACCGGGACCAACTCGTCGAAAACATCGCGATTCAATACCTGCGGAATAAAATCCGGCGTCCATCCTTGAATCTTGTGCGGCTTCCATTCGTCGCCGGCAAGCAATGCTGCCGCCGCGGGTTCGGTTGCTATGATTTTCGTATCCGGCCTTGCAAGCTTGATGATCTCACCGGCACCGGTCATGGTGCCGCCAGTGCCATAACCGGTTACCCAGTAGTCCAGCCGTGCACCCGCGAAATCGCTGAGGATTTCCGGGCCAGTCGTATTGCGGTGATACTCCGGATTGGCCAGATTTTCGAATTGCCGGGCAAGAAACCAGCCGTGTTTCTTGGCTAGTTCTTCTGCTTTTTTGACCATGCCAGTGCCGCGTTCCGCCGCCGGCGTCAGTATCACTTTCGCGCCGAGGCCGCGCATTATTTGTCGTCTTTCCACTGAAAACGAATCGGCCATCGTTGCAACAAATTTATAGCCTTTGGCGGCACAAACCATGGCAAGTGAGATGCCCGTATTGCCGGACGTTGCTTCAATAATTGTTTGTCCCGGTTTCAGCAAGCCGCGCTTTTCAGCATCTGTAACGATGGCATAGGCCAGTCGGTCTTTTACCGATGCCAGCGGATTAAAGGATTCGATTTTTACGTAAATATCGACGTGTGACGGACCCGTTCGATGAAGCTTGACTACCGGCGTGTTGCCAATGGTGTCGAGAATGCTGTTGTAGATCATTTCCTTCCCCTTGCTTGTTTTTATTGGGCGTAGCCGACAATTTGGGCCAGCCGACCCCGCCTTGTCAAAGGCTTGTACGGCATGGCGTGATGCCAATTCGTTCTTATGTTTTCTATATGCCCTCCAAGGCGTTTATAGCATCTATATATCCTGACGTTATATGAGGCGATCTTACAACACTTTCTGTTGTTTTCAGTGCAGAAAAACACCTTTCGAAGAAAGTTTCACTTTTTCTGAAACGTTAATGCAATTCGCTTGTCTACGTTTTAACTGGGGAGGGGAGTCCTGACGCCCTGCTTGTTATGAAGCTACAGCAATTAAAATATTTGTTGGCTATAGCCGACAACGGCCTCAACATTACGGCAGCCGCCGAGCGCCTGTATACGTCGCAACCAGGCGTAAGCAAGCAACTGAAGTTGCTTGAAGAAGAACTTGGCCTGCAGTTATTTTCCCGCAAAGGCAAGAGTCTTGAACAGGTCACCGGTGCCGGCGAAAAGGTAATTGATCGAGCCAGAGTTATCATGGGCGAAGTCGAGAACATTCGTTGCCTGGCGAACGCTTATTACCAGGAAGAAGAAGGCACATTATCAATTGCCACTACGCACACTCAGGCCCGCTACGTACTGCCTGCCGTCATTCAAAAATTTCGCGAACGATACCCGAAAGTTAAATTGAATCTTCATCAGGGCACGTCGGAACAGATTGCCGATATGATGGCAACAACGGATATCGACTTTGCTATAGCCACTGGTTCGAACGAACTTTTCAAAAACTTGCTGCTCATACCCGCGTATCGATGGGATAGAAAGATTCTTGTGCCTCACGACCATGAACTTACCGAGCTGAAGCACGACGTTTCTTTGCAGGAGCTGGCGAAGCATCCGCTGGTCAGTTACGTCGTCAGCTTCGGTGGTGAATCTTCGCTGAAAAAAGCGTTCTCCGAGCACGGATTGCGACCGGACGTCGTCTTCACTGCGCGCGACGCAGATGTTATCAAGACCTATGTTCGTATGGGACTTGGCGTCGGTATTGTCGCAAGCATGGCCATTCAATCATCGGACAGCGACGATTTGACCACCCTGGACGCTGCCGGGCTGTTTCCAAGAAGCACTACATGGGTCGGGTTTCGGAAAAACGTTCCCATGCGACGGTACATGAGTGAGTTCATCCAGCTGTTCGCACCTCACGTCGACGACTCGCAGCTCCGGGCCGCAACAGTGGCCCAACGTCAGCAGGAAGTAGATGCGATTTTTGCCGATGCCAAACTGCCCTTGCGAAACGGGGCCGGCGACAGCTTGTCTTTTGCAGCCTGAGTCAGTAATGCTTTCCTGTTGACAGACTCTGTCAGTAGACGCGAAATCCGCCATGGCGGCGACGGCTCTTGCGATCGATCCACCACAATCCGCCTAGAAAACCACACAGCAGACACACCGCCATCGCGCTGCCAACCCATGGAAGTGGCAGTGAGTATTTGAACTGGTCGTGTCGATTTCTGTAATTCTCATTCGCGGCGGTGAGTTCTGAAACATTCTCCGTTTGTGATTCCAGTTCCGCCTGGCTGGCGGCCAGCTGCTGTTCCAGTGCTGCGATGGTTGCCCCGGGTACAGCGAACGCTTCGCGTGTATCCGCAAGCTCTTTTTCAAGTTGATCTGCTCTTGCCTGAGTTTCGGCGACGATGAGTCTCGCGGGCTTGTCAAAAACGAGATATGCCGCTTTAAGATGTCCTTCCGTGCCATCCGGAAGACGCACATGAGCGTAATTCCTGTCTCTGTTCAAAACCTCCAGCTCCTGCCCGCTTTCAAGTGTGCGAAACGCGCGATCGCTGGTGTCAGTTGCCTGGTGCAGGCCAAGCCGGAGATTGTCGGTAACGTATGCGGTTTCTGCCGACACCGTCGCAGACATGAACAGGGCCAACCACCCCACGTATTTCAAACACATTGCAAACACTCCCTGAGCTTGCCTGGATTCTGCTGGCCGACTCGCCGCTCGACCCCATGATGGCCGGGAGTTTACTACACGCAGTGCCGCTGCATAGCGCTGAAGCTGTCTCAATTCACCGACTTTTCTTATTGCTCATCCAGCCAAGTGAGAAGCGCGGCCTGCACCTCCTCGCCCGGGCCACGATGAATGTCGGTGTAGTTTTGCATTGCAGCAACCAGGTAACGCCTGCCGGATGCCGCCTGAAAGTAACCGGCGATCGCCGTCACGTGGTCCAGCGAACCTGTCTTCATGTGCGCCTTGCCAGTCAGGCTCCCATGCCGGAAACGGCGCGACAAGGTCCCATCCAGACCCGATAGTGACAGTGAAGAGACATACTCCGGCATGAATGGACTCTCGAAACCGAATCGAAGCAAGTCAACCAGCATCTTGCTGGTGATGCGCACGTCTCGGGAGAGTCCCGCACCATTTTCGAACTTCATCTGCGTGCTTGCCAGCCCGTGCCGACCAAGCCAGTCGATGATCACCTCGCGGCCGGATTCGCTGGTGCCAGGTGCGCCGTTTACCTCTGCGCCCAGCGTCAGCAACAGTTGCCGCGCCATCACATTATTGCTGTGTTTGTTGATCTTGCTAATGATGTCGGACAGAGGCATTGAACGGAAAACGATGTCCGGCTCCAGTTCGACAGGCGTTACGACATTTCGCCACCCCCCGGTCAGCTCGCCGCCGGATTCTGCCCAGACCGACTTGAACAATGAATAGGTGTATTGATTGTGGCTTAGCGCCGTCCGGTCCATTGAATAGACTTCACAGCCCTCTGGAAAGTCTCCGCTGAACGTCACCTTGTTCAACTCGTCATTCATCGATATCGCGATGCCGCGTTGATAGCCTCTGCAGCTTCCCGGACGCACCCTCAACCTGTTCTGAACCTGTAATTCGGCAAGCGCCGGGTCCATGCGGATAATGACTTTGCCGCTGACAGGATCTGGCTCAAAAACGTAGCGCACAACCTTCAAATTCGAAAGCAGGGCATTCGGACCCACGTTATAGGCACGAAGAGGTTCGCGATCAAAAGCGGCAGCATCATAAAACGGAACACTGAAGTAACTGTCGTCGAGCAACAAGTCACCATCGATTTTTTGTATGCCAGACTGCCTGACCAATCGCAACATTTGCCAGAATCGATTGGTTACGAGAAACGGGTCACCGTTCCCCTGCAGCAGTAAATCGCCTTGCAACTCTCCTTGATCAACATCCCCCAGAACATACAGTTTTGTCTCCCAGCGATACGTCGGTCCCAAAATATCCAGCGCAACGAGTGTCGTCAGAATTTTCATCACCGACGCCGGATTACGCGGCTCTGCCTCATTCCATGCCAGTATGGGGTCGCCGGAATCAAGGCTCTCGACGTAAATACTCAAGCTCTCTTCCGGCAGATTGCGATGTTGCAGGACGTTGCTTATGTTTTGCGGCAGACCATCGGCGGCGACAGACTGCACACACGAAGTGACGAACAGAAGACAGAAAATACGCATAGTTTTTTTGATAACTCCGTCGGTAGACAAATCAATCACGTCGGCTTCTTTATAGCAAATATTTTCATTCGATCCGCGAGTGTTGTTGGCTTTATACCCAGCAAACGGGCAGCGCCCAGATCCCCGGACACTCGCCACTCGCTTAACTTCAGCGCCGAAAGAATATTGGTCTTTTGCATTGCCTTCATTTGCTTCTCAGTGAAGACTACCTGCTCAGCCGATGAGTTCCCGACATCTCCCGGGTGAATTGCCGTAGCCGTGGTTTCGGGCAATGACAGATCGAGACGCAAAGACTTGCCTTTGGAGAGAATCACGGCGCGTTCGATTACGTTCTTCAACTCCCTGACATTACCGGGCCAGTCGTAACGTTGAATTTGCTCCGCCTGGTTCCGTGTCAATTTCATGGACGCGCGACCAAAATCATTGCAGGCCTGTTCGAGGAAGTGTTGAGCAAGCTGAATGATATCTTCCCTGCGCTTGCGCAATGGTGGCACCTCGATCGGAAACACACTGAGTCGATAGTAGAGGTCCTCCCGAAACGCGCCCTCGACCATGAGTTCCTCCAGATTTCGATTGGTCGCGGCAACGACCCTGACATCCACCGACCGCGTAATGTCGTCACCTACTCGCTCAAACTCACCCTCTTGCAGCACTCGCAGTAACTTGCCCTGCAGCTCAATGGGAATCTCCCCAATTTCGTCGAGAAACAATGTGCCGCCATCGGCCAGTTGAAACCGCCCGATGCGATCTTTGTGTGCACCGGTGAAAGCGCCTTTGACATGGCCAAAAAACTCGCTTTCAAACAGCTCTTTGGGGATAGAAGCGCAATTTACCTTTACCAGAGGCGCCTCCGCTCTCGGGCTTCTCGCATGGATTGCTCGCGCAACCAGCTCCTTGCCGACACCGGACTCACCAAGAATCATTACATTCGCCGGCGTATCGGCCACCGCCTCAATTTGTGCCAGCATGTGTTTCAATGCCGGGCTGTTGCCTACGATTCGGCCGAAATTTAATGCCACGTTAACTTCTTCGCGAAGATAGTCACGCTCTCGTTCCAGCTCTTCTCGAAGCCGCGCATTCTCAACCAGCGTAGATCGTAGTGCCTGCTCGGCACGATTTCGCTCGGTGACATCCTTCGAGGCAACCAGCAGGCGTTCAACGTCACCGGACGGATTTCGTTCCACAATTGCAGATGTCAGGAGGTCCAGGACCTGGCCGGACTTTGTCACCATTTGCCGTTCTTCATTCTGGAATTCGCCGCTATGAATCAGGGCTTGCAAACGCTCAGTGGACAGACGCTTCTTGAATGCATTACTGAAGAAATCCGAAATCGGACGGCCAACCACTTCATCGCGCGTATAACCCATTTTGTGCAGCCAGTGATCGGTCGCCGTAATCACGAGACCGTCCGCATCGACCGTGTGCAACATTGCCGGTGTTGATCGGTAAAGCTGCCTGTATTTGATGTCGATTCGCGCCTTGTCGGCAAGCTCGGTATACAAAGCGACCGTCCGGATAAACGCACCATTCGGATCGTGTTCCACCAGTGAGTTGGTCAGGCAATTTACAGCCTCGCCTGCCTTAGTCACGAAGGTAATCGGTTTGTTTTCCAGCTTGCCGGTGCGGCGCAACTTGGGCAGAAATTCGACCTCGATACGATTCGCGCTTTCGGCGGTTACGAAATCAGACGGACGCCGGCCAATCATGTCTTCGCGTGCAAAGCCCAGCCGCTCGATAAACGCGTCATTCACGTCCAGGTAAAGGCCGTCCTGGCCGATCGATGTTGCCATCACCGGTGCTTTGCGGAACAACCACAGATAGTCATCAAATTTGGTCATTTTGGAAGTATATACGAAATTTCGTGAAAATAGTCACGGTATTTCGTTATTAACGAAATTCCGCGAGTGACAGAAATACCATAACTCGCTGTTTTCATTATATAACTTAAGTTGGCACGGCTTGTGCATTAGAGAATAACGTAACAACTCATATATTGTGCTACCCGGCCCTGCCGAGGCGGCAAAACAGCAAAGGATGCTCAAATGAACTACACATCAAGCCTGTACAAAGGCGCTGTACTGGCAATTGCCGCCGCAGCACTTATCGGCAAGGCCGCGCTGGCAGACGACCTGACAGCAAGCGATGCCGACGAATCCAGCACCGATATTGTTCTGGCCAAGGCAGCAACGCCGGTTAACCAGGCTGACGACAAACAGACGTCTGCCCGCAATTACGCGGATGAATCCGGCGTCACAGAGGCGCTTGAACGCGTTCTGGCCGACAGCAAGATCGAACTTGAAATACGACTTATGGGCCATAAGTCACTAATCCTGACCGCTGACCTGTAAAGGTCAGTACTCAGGCTACCGGCGGTAACACGCCCTTCGGACATCTCTCCCCCGAGCTCCGCGGGCACTACCCCGGTCGATTGCCGGTTCCTCAAGAACAGGCAAAAAACGGACCTGCTTGGTCCGGCGGCACATCTCCCCTTTGATGTTGTCGCGTTTTTTGGGGAGCCGGGGACCGCTCCGTGTCGGAACGGCCCGCTGATTCACACGCATTCAGCTTCTTCGGCTCCCTTCTTTTTTTGGGGTTTAGTCTTTCGCACGGGACCTGTGGACCGGCAAAACGTTTGCGGGAATAAAGCGGACCGCAGGGAACCGGAGGCCGCCATCTCGCAAACGTTTTGCCGGTCCACAGGTCCCATCTCACCATCTTGATGGAATTTCGGTTTTAATCGCGCCTGCAGAGGCGCTCCAACAAGCCCTCGTCACGATCCCGAAGATCGGGTCCCGTCACAGGCCTGTTTGGGCGAGCCTACGCCCGCGATAAGACTCAACATCGCCAAAAAGACAAGGTCTCAACCAACACTTGTTTTTTGACCACTGTTGCGTAGCCTTGTCAGAATGAAATCCATCCCCGTCTTGCTAATCACTCTGTCTGGCTTTCTTGGACCAGTCATCAGCACCGCCGACGAAACCGCCCTGGTAGTGTCTTCCAGCACGCCCGACGTGATTATCAAGATCCGCCCAAGCGATCGTTATTCGATCCGCTTGCCTGGATTGCAGTACGAATTTCAGCTTGAGCTTGGTTGCGAGGCCGGATACGAGCCGGACTCGGTGTTGCTGAGTATCGCCGATACGCGGAAACGCTTCGCGGTCAGTGAAATGCAGGAAGAATCAGGCGATCAATATTCGATTAAGATTCCGGCGTCCCAGATCGCACCGTTATCGGTCGAGGGGTTTTGCCTGACCTCCGAAGATGAGGGCAGGAAAATTACTGTGCGCGGTGTTTTATCGGCGCAGGCATCGCTATTGTGTTCAGGTGAAGAAGATCAACAATTGATTTACGTATCGCGATCACTTGATGTGACGCTAAGTTGCGATGGGGACGAGGAAAACTAGTCGACGTCTACTTTCGCAGTGACTAATTCCAGATTCAGAAATTCGATCATACGGCGCCAGGAAATTTCAGCGATGTTTTGATAGTAATTCCGGCCGCCGGGATTTGCGAAGCCGCCTTTCGCGCCTGGGTAGATATTGACCTCGTGGTCCTTACCGAGGTTCTCCAGCGCCGTATCGAATTTTCTAACAGACTCAACAGGAATGGTTTTGTCTACGCCACCGAAAAAACCCAGTACGGGCATGTCAATCGCTGCGAGGAGTTCTTCATTGTCGGACACCAGGCCATAAAAAATGACGGCGGCGTCGAATTGGTCGGGCAATGCAATGGCTGCATTCAACGACCATCCACCACCGAAGCCGTAGCCAACGACGGCGACCTGGCTTGCTCCCGCAATGTTAAGGACCCAGTTACGAGCCTGTTGCAGATTCTGTTCGGCAAAATCGGGGTGCTCGAATACCCCGAGCATGAGTTTTCTTGCTTCGCCCGGGCCAGACGCTGTTTTGCCGCCGAACAGGTCGACAGCAAGAACGATAAAGCCCTCTGCCGCAAATTGATTGGCGAGCAACCGCATATCGTCATTCAGTCCCCACCACTCGTGCACAAGAATAATCGCTGGCGTTGCACCAATCTTGTCCTCGGGAAATGCGAAGTGCCCCTTGACGTTCAGATCGTCAACCTCACCGTAGGCAAGCGTATCGGTGATAACGGCATGCTGGAATGCCTCTCCAGTGAAAGAAGCAGCGGGTTGCGCGGACGACGCTTTGCCGTTTGTTGAGGAGCTGTCACTATTCGGATTGCAGGCAGCTGATGAAAGCAAGACACACAGCGTGGCAATCACTATTTTGAATTGTTTGTTGGTGTAGCGAATCATACCTGCCCTCGAGCCATTGGATAGATGTTTGCTGTACAGCGGATTGTCGGCAATTGTAGTCGAAATCCCAGCCCTCTGGAATGCTGACCGTAGCACTGTTGCGTGGCGTTAATGAGGCAGCGTCTATAGAATTGGAATATCTCTCGAGAGTCCGCAAATGAGCACACTTTTTGAAGTAGTTATTTACCTGTTGGCCGCTATTGTAGCCGTACCGATTAGCAAACGGTTTGGCCTGGGATCTGTACTGGGTTACCTGGTTGCCGGCGTTCTGATCGGTCCGTTCGGATTGGGCATTATCCGCAATGCTGAGCACACGTTGCATTTCGCCGAGCTGGGGGTGGTGTTTCTACTATTCGTGATCGGCCTCGAACTGCAGCCGTCAAGATTATGGGTATTGCGACGGATGGTGTTCGGCCTCGGCAGTTTGCAGGTGATCCTGTCCGCCATGGCGATCGGGTTGCTGGCAATGATGTTTGGCCTGCCGTTTGAGCAGAGCAGCGTTATCGGTATCATTCTCGCACTTTCGTCTACGGCTTTTGTCCTGCAAATGCTCGCCGAAAAGAAGCAACTTGCCATGTCGCACGGTCGAGCGGCATTTACGATTTTATTGTTTCAGGATTTGGCGGTCATTCCGCTAATCGCATTTATTCCACTCCTCGGCGACTCTGCCTCCGAAAGCATGTCCCTCGGTGACGGCCTGTTGAAAGTAGGCGCCATTGTCGGGCTGATCGGAGGCGGGCGATATCTGCTTCGACCGGCACTGCGAATCGTTGCGCGTACAGGAATTCCTGAGTTGTTTACCGCGTCTGCGTTGCTGCTTGTCATTGGGTCAGCATTGCTGATGCAGCAAGTGGATATTTCGATGGCGCTTGGCGCATTTCTTGCTGGCATGTTGTTAGCAGACTCCGAATTTCGACATGAGCTGGAGGCCGACATCGCACCCTTCAAGGGGCTGTTGCTGGGTCTGTTTTTCATGGCCGTTGGCATGACAGTTAACCTGGATTTGCTGGCGAACCAGCCATTAAGAATTTTCGTAATCGTTGCATTACTGATGGGCACGAAAATCGCCGTTGTTTATCCTTTGTCTGGTTTTTTTGGACTGTCCGATATAAGAGCCCGCATGAAACTTGCCGCTGTCATGTCGCAAGGTGGTGAGTTCGCGTTTGTGCTGTTTGCTCTTGTTGCTCGCGAGGGACTGATCGAGCGGCCGCTCATAGACCAGCTCATTCTCGCCGTCGCCGTATCAATGATGCTAACGCCATTGCTCTATGCAGCAGTCGAAAAGCTGACCGAAAAAGTAGCGAGCAGGCCCAAGCCAGAGTACGACCAGATGGACGACCAGCACAATGCCGTCATCATCGCCGGCTTCGGCCGGGTTGGGCAAATTGTGGGCCGCTTGCTGCGCATCGCAAACCAGTCATTTACTGCATTGGAGATGAACCCATCGCAGGTTGACGTCGTACGGCGCTTTGGCAGCATTGTCCATTTTGGCGACGCATCCAAACCGGAATTATTGAGAGCAGCCGGGGCAGATCATGCAAAGATCCTCGTATTGGCTGTTGGCAATGTTGAAACGTCGATACGCATAGCCGAATCGGTGTCGCGGCATTTCCCCGATCTCAGGATTGTTGCACGCGCCAGGAACCGGCGGCATGAATACAAGCTCATGGACTTGGGTATAGAGCACATATTTCGTGAAACCCTGCTCTCCAGCATCGCGCTTGGCAGGCAGGTGATGTCAGATCTCGGCATGCGGGAAAGCGACGCTCGCCATATCGCGGAGCTATTCGAGAAACATGATCGCAAGCTTATTATTGAGCAACACGCCGTACATCATGACGAAGACCGACTGCTTCAATCGACCAGGGACACAGCTCGCGAACTCGAGTCATTGCTGAATCAGGACCTTAACAGGTAGCCAAAAGCCGCCTGATTCTGATAGCGTAGCTATATGACGCAATCGCAAAGCAAAAGTCCGCCAGACCTGGAGTTCGCGCCCCGGCGTCCTTCATTTGAGATCGAGCAGGCGCTCGCGACGGACTGGCATAGCGGCAGTGCATTCAGGACCGCCTATTTCAATGCGCTCTCCATGTTGTTCCCGCTCGGCGAAAAGTTTTTTATAGACAGCGTCGCGCACTTCAAGGATCAAATAGATGACCCGCGACTTCTGGACGAAATTAAGGCATTCCAGGGACAGGAGTCGGTACATCGCCTGGAGCACCAGCAGTACAACGAGACCTTATGCCGCTTGCGTGGTTACGATCTTGAGAAAATCGAAAAACCGCTGATCGAACGGCTTGCATGGGTGCGCAAAAACCTGTCTCCGGCACGGCAACTTGCGGGCACTGCGGCCTATGAACATCTGACGGCAATCATGGCCAATGACATGCTCAGCAATGACGACGTAATGCGTGACGCTGACCCGTCCGTGGCGGCACTCTGGCGCTGGCATGGCATAGAAGAAACGGAGCACAAATCGGTCGCTTTCGACGTCTACCTCGCAGTTGACGGTTCTGTGGGCAAGCGCCGGATAGCACTGGTGATGAACAGCTGGTACTTCTTCAAAGATACGTTCCGCATTCTCGGTCATATGCTGAAGGTCGACGGCAAGCATTTGAGCATTCGGGAATGGCTGTCGGGACTTAATTTTCTGTTCGTCTATCCCGGTGTGTTAAGGCGACTCACTTTCAAATATTTCAGCTTCTTCCGCAAACGTTTCCATCCCTGGGACGATGACAATCGATTCCTGATCGACAAGTGGATGGAACAGCAAGGGCAAAATCGCTAGACGTCCGGAATCTTTTGATACCAGATCGCTACCCGCAACACCCCGCTATGACCGACCTGCCACTGATTGATATTCATAACGCGACAATTTACCGCGGCGATACCCGCGTGTTCGAAAACTTCTCCCTTACCATCGATCAGCATGAACAAGTCGCAATTCTCGGCCCGAATGGCTGCGGTAAAACGACATTGCTGAAAACGCTTAATCGGGAAATTTACCCGGTTGCCAACGATCAGTCATGGCTGCGAATTCTTGGCAAGGATCGCTGGAATGTCTGGGACCTCCGGGCGCAAATCGGCATCGTGTCGCACGAACTGCAAATGCGCTACACCAAGACCAACACTGGGCTGGATGTCGTTCTATCCGGTTACCTGTCGAGTATTGGTGTACACGGCCTCCTGGCCAGTCAGTTGACCGAAGAAAACAGGCAACGGGCCCTGGAAATTATGCGCGATTTGGCGATCGCGGACCTGGCCGGGAAGCAACTGGGCCAGATGTCGACAGGCCAGCAACGACGGTGCCTTCTGGCAAGGGCGCTGGTGCACGATCCCGACACGCTGATTCTCGACGAACCCACAGCCGGCCTTGACTTAAGTTCCAGCTTCGACCTTATGGGCCGCATCGACGGCCTGATCAAGGCAGGCAAATCTTTGCTGCTCGTAACCCATCAATTGAACGAAATCCCGCCGGATATTTCCCGCGTAGTCCTTTTGCGGCAGGGCAAGATAATTGCCGACGGCGAGAAGAGCCAGGTCCTGACAGAGGAGAACCTGTTTCGGGCCTACGATACTAAAATTCGGGTCAGCAAGGTGGGCGGTTACTATCTTGCATCGCCCGGCGACACCTGAAGACTGCCGATGGCAGATCAGTTCACAGATATTTGCCTGGCGCGCCGGAGAAAATCACAAAACGTGACGTGCTGCACTATTCCAAACCGCCGATCCGCCTACTCTCGGATTATGTTTCGTCGCCTTCAATTTTCGCTCGCATTCTTTCTGCTTTTATCAACTTCCGGCAGCGCAGTCGCCGTGTCCGCCGATGCGGGCAATGTTGAAACCGGATTGGGCGATCTTGGCCCGGCGATGTTCATCTTCGCGATTGCTGCGGCACTGTTGCTGACACTGGTTTTTCGGTCTACGGTCAGCCACCTGGTCCGGGTTATGAGTGGCAAGATCGGTGCGAAACGCATTCACAAGGTTATCGCAGCCCGCAGTAAAGACATACTCGATGATTTTCTGCTGCCGGGCGCTTATGGCGGACTGACACGAATTAATCACGCTATCCTGACCTCTGGCGGAATTCTTTGCATACAAACCAAACACTATAACGGCATCATCTTTGGCGATGCGGACGAGCCACAGTGGACGAACGTCGATGGTATTCATCGGCAAAAGTTCTTGAACCCGCTAATTCAGAACGAAGGCCGGACCCGCGCACTACAAATAATTGTGCCGGATGTTCCCGTTGCCAACCTGGTGGTTTTTACGGGTGATGTGCAGTTCACCTCGACAACGCAGAAAAACGTCATTCATATTCGCGACCTCGACGTTTACATCGCGAAGTTTGATTTTGGCCCATGCAAAATTAAAGATTGGGATGCGGTCTGGATGACGGTCAAATCGGCTGCACTTACGGACGAAGATTCACGAAAAGATTTCAGAGCCCAACTCAGTTTTTCCTGATTCCCCAAACCATTCAGATATAATGTGCCCCTGCTAACTGATCCTGTAGGGCACCATGACCGATGCACTGATTAGCTCACCCACCGGCATTCTGACTGTTCTTTGCGCTACCGCAGCATTCTGGTTTCTGGTTCAACAACAAACCGGCTGGAAACTTTTCGACTACGTCCCACCACTGTTATTCATATACGCGACCCCGGTAATCCTTAATAACACCGGCGTCATCTCCAGTTCGTCGATTGTATATTCGGGTTTAAGCGCCTATGTGCTGCCGGTATTCATTGTCTTGATGCTCATCAAAGTTAATGTTCCCGCCGCTGTACGAATAATGGGCAAGGGCATTCTCGTCATGCTCATGGGAACCGCAGGCGTAATGATCGGCGCAGTCGTGTCCTATGTTGCCGTTCACCAGTGGTTGTCGCCTGACGCATGGAAGGGTTTTGGCGCACTTGCAGGCAGCTGGATTGGCGGCACTGCAAACATGGCGGCTACCAAGGAAATGCTCGGCACATCGGATGAGTTATTCGGACTGGCCGTCCTCGCCGATAACGTTATCTATATTATCTGGCTACCGATTCTGCTTGGCTCGAAAAACATTGCCGACAAATTCAACGCCTGGACAGGTGTGTCCGAAGACCGGCTCGCCCTGATGGATGAGGCTGCTGAACTTCACATTGTGCAAGATCGGCCGCCGGAAATGCGCGATTACATTTATCTGTTTGCCGTCGCAATCTCAATCACCTGGCTTGGCGCCACATTCGCCTCGATTATTCATGATTCGATGGCAGGCGCGCCAGCCTGGGTTAATGATGTTTTCTCCGAATCAACCATTCGTATTTTGCTCATAACAACGATCGCGCTGATGCTTTCGACAACTGCCGTTTCGAAACTGCCGAACGCTACCGCAATCGGAACCGCGTTAATTTACGTATTTGTGGCCGGCATGGGCGCGAGCGCATCCCTGGCTGGCTTTTCTCAAGCACCTGCGTTTTTGCTTGGTGCATTAATCTGGATTTTCATTCATGGCGCCTTCTGCGTGCTGGGCGCCAAGATATTCAAAGTGGATGTGCACAGCACTGCGATTGCGTCTGCCGCCAATATCGGTGCTGCGGCCTCGGCGCCTATAGTTGCGGCGTTTCATCGGCCAAGCCTTGTTCCAGTCTCAATCCTGATGGCCTTGTTCGGTTACGCGATTGGCAACTATCTGGCGCCGCTTACAGGCCACCTGGCACGACTGGCGGTCGGTCAGTAGCAGGATAATCGCGATTAGTGACCGCATCAAAACGCTTGCAAGATGGCTTATGATTGCCGCGAGCGCAGTCGCCGCATTGCTTGTCGTCTCTGTTGGCGTTGTGTTGTGGCTCTGGCAGGATCGCCCGGACATATCGGACCTGGGCTGGCCAATCGCACAAGCCAGCAGTGATACCACCGATGCGGTCACCGTTATCTGGCTGGGTGTTACGACATTGTTATTCGACGATAACGAGACCCAGATTCTTATCGACGGTTTGTTCAGTCGCCCTGGCATTCAAAACCATTTGTTTGGTGGAGTCTCGACGGACATCGCGAATGTAAATTATGTGATGGCTGAATTCCGCATAGACCACCTGGCGGCCATCGTCCCGGTTCACTCCCATTTTGACCATGCGATGGATGTCGGCATCGTTGCAAATCGCTCCAGCGCGGTTGTACTGGGATCAGAGTCGACGGCAAACATTGTGCGAGGCGCCAATCTTCCGGTGGAGCAGTATCAGATATTGGCCAATGGTGAGAGCCGCAAGTTCGGCAAATTTGAGGTAACGCTTATCGTGTCCAGGCACGCGCCTCTCGCCGGCGACGACACGACCTGGTTTGCGGGCAAAATAGGGGAGCCTCTTTCGCAACCGGCGCGGATTTCTGAGTGGAGAGAAGGCCAGTCTTACTCAATTTTGATCGTCCATCCCCGTGGTTCCACCCTGGTCCAGGGTAGCGCCGGCTTCATCAAGGGAAATCTGCAGCCTCTTTCTGCTGATGTCGTCATGCTGGGGGTGGGTGGGCTTTCCGGGCTCGGCCGCACTTACACGACCGAATATTGGCGCGAGACGGTTACAGCTGTGGGCGCAGACCGCATATACCCGATTCACTATGACGATTTTACACGCCCGTTCGGAGAGGTGGTTCTGGCACCGAGAATACTCGATGACGTTGCCGCTACGGCGCGCTGGATTAACGACCTGGCAGTGACCGGAGAATCTTTTGACGATCCGCCCGATATACAGCTACTGCCATTCGGCAAAAAAGTCGTGCTGTACTAGCGCTCCGTTTAGCTAGACATCTCGAGAATCATGTCATCTACCAATGATGGCCGATTCACTATTTTCTCTTTTTCGGTTCGCGACAATTTTTTGATTCGATATTCAAGCCGGGTCGCCTTGCTGCGATCCCCAACTTGCTGCTGCAGCACCAACTCGAGTGGCGCTCGTCCGCGCAAATACTTTGATCCAGTATTGTCCGACACGTGTTCGCCAAGTCGTCTCGCAACATCAGTTGCTATGCCGGTGTAAAGGGAGTCGTCGGCGCAGCGGATCATATACACGCTCCACACGGTCATATTTGGTCAATGCTGTTTTCTGACTGGATTACATGCACGCTGCGGAACGCAGGCTCAAGCATTACCGCCTGACAGCAAATCGCCGAGCACGCGAAATGCGCCCGCCTCCATGCTGGTTTTGTTTTCTTCGTTGGCATCGAAGGTCAGCACAATATCGGTTGCCCCGCCCAGCTCTTCTGCCGGCTCGCGCAACTCAATGGTCAGGACGTTGTCAGTTAAACGGGCCTCCCGGACAAGGTCGTGTCCGGCGAACTGCTGGTCGTTGAGCTCAAGGTAAACGGCGTCGTCAAACTCATCTCCCTCGGCGCGCATAATGAGAATATAGTCCGAGATATCGCCACTGGCTGCGGTGCGAGCAAAGAACAACATGCTTGCATTGTCTCTGACATCGAATGCGACAGTATCAAAGTGTCTGCTGGCTGACATGGAATTCACCGTACCGGGTAGACTGGCTAACAGTGTACGACATTCACGGGTCTGATTCCCCGCTGGTTATCACGGACTCGTCACGTCGCTTGGGCGTCCGAGGCGATTTCTGCTTTGCGCGCTTCGATGTGCACGTCCTTTTCCTGCCAGATTATTGTCAACCACTGGTGAAACTGGCGCCGGTATTCCCTGTCTTTGCTGTAATCGCCACTTAGCATCCACTCCTCGACCGGCCTCAGTTCGATATCGATGACTACGTGCTTGAACTCGCCACAAAAAAGCGTCCAGAATTTGGGTGGCTCACCCGGATAAACCATCGTGATATCAAGAATCGCGTCAAACATATCGCCCATTGACGACAGGGCAAGCGCTATGCCGCCAGCCCGGGGCGGCAAAAGATGGGTATACGGTGACTCGCGCCTGATCTTTTTCTCTGGAGAAAATCTCGTTCCTTCGATGAAGTTTATTATGGAGGTCGGCGTATCCCGAAACTTTTGGCAGGCCTTCCGGGTTATCTCGAGGTCCATGCCTTTTTTCTCTGGATGCTTCGCAAGGTAGGATTTCGAGTAACGCTTCATGAACGGCATATCCATTGCCCACCAGGCAATGCCGAGAAACGGAAACCAAATGAGTTCTTGTTTAATGAAAAACTTAAGGAACGGCACGCGCCTGTTGAGCGCGGTTTGAAGAGCGATAATGTCCACCCAGGTCTGGTGATTCGACATGACCAGGTACCAGCTGTCTCGCTTCAGGTCATCAACACCGTTAATTTCCCAGCGGGTATTGTTGACCGCTGCAAAGATACGGCTATTATTTTCGATCCAGAATTCGCCGATCGACATGATCCATCGCGACATTAGCCGGCGAAACCCCGAAACAGGCACCGCGAACTTGATCAACGCCAATGCCATCAATGGCAAAAAAAAGACGACCGTGTTTAGCGTACAGGCAGAAAAGACCAGTACGCCTTTAGCGTTTCGAAAAAATCGACTGATAATCTGGCTCAGTCCGCGCGGCTGGTGACCTCGAGCAAGTGATAACCAAACTGGGTCTTCACCGGCCCCTGCACCGTACTGATGTCGGCGCTAAACACGACCGTGTCGAATTCAGGGACCATCATGCCCGGGGAGAACTCACCCAGATCGCCGCCTTTTTGCCCTGACGGACACGATGAATGCTGCTGAGCGAGAGACGCGAAGTCAGCGCCTCCTTCAATTTCGTCCTTGATCTTTTGACACTGTTCCTCTGTATCTACCAGTATGTGTCGAGCCGTTGCGGTTGCCATTGCCAAAACTCCGATGCAGGGAAAAGGCGGATTATCCCGGAATTTCCCGCATCCCGCTCAGCTATTTGCGCCGCTCCGGACCAGTTCGAGTAAGATATCGCAACGGCATATGCGAATCGGCATCAGCGGCGCCAATCTGAATGACTAGAAGTTTATCCAGACTACCTCTGTGACTTCGGTCAATCCGGCCTCTTTGAATTTGGGCGGGGTGCTGTTTATCGCATTTTTTTCTGACACTCGCCGTAGCTTGGGCCAATAGCCCGCAACTTCATCGGCAAGCACCGAAAATGGCGGACCATCTGCCCTCGACTGATCATATTCAAGCGTTATCAGCAATTGTTTTGCGCTCGTGTCCAACAATGATTGCGTGTGTTTGACGTAGCGCGGACGCAATCGTGGTGGCAACGCGATTAGCGACGCACGATCGTAAATTGCGGCGAACGGCTCGCTTGAAAACTCAAAGTAGTCACCACAAACCAGTGTTATTGCCGGTTCAAGGCTTTTGAACGTCGTAAGCTCGCCGACCTGACTGAGCTCGTAGCCGAGATTCGCCTCCTCGAAAAAGGCGCGCACCGCAATTTCCGATAATTCGACACCTGTAACCGCGTATCCCTTGAGTGCCAGCCACAAGAGGTCGGGCGACTTGCCGCACAATGGCACGAGAACACGTTCGCCATTACCAGGCGTGGGCCAGTACTTTCGCAGAGCTTTATTTCCGCCAGCCTCATGCCAGCCAATGCGCCCCTCTTTCCATCGGGATTTCCAGTCTTCAGTCATGACACGCTAGCGCAGGAATCGGAAACGGTCGGACAAACCGTCATCCAGTCCGGCGATTCTACCGGCCGGTACAAGCGCCAGCACCAGGAAGATAACCAGCCAGACGACATCGTGATTGGTGCCATCCAGCACGCCCTGTCCCTTGGCCAGCCAGAAATTGGTGACCAACAGTGCGCCGGCAACGGCGGCATAGCGGGTTGCCAGTCCAAGAATGAGCGCCAATCCAATAGCGAACTCTCCAAAAGAGACCAGACCGGCAAATAACGCCTTGTTGGGAATGACGACGGACTCGACGAACGAACGATACAACCCGGGGCTTTGCTCTGCCGAGCTGTCGAGAAACCCAACCATCCCGTTGATGAACTTGTCGTTGACGATCTTGCCAAATCCGTTATAGGTGAAAAATATGCCGGCATAAACTCTCAAAGCAGCGATTGGCCAGAGCCTGATTCGAGGCTGATGAGATGACTTCAGTCGATCCACCATGGTTATTCTCCTTATGCAGCGGATAATAGCATCGTCGCGGCTCGCCAGATGTGGTACCAGAGCGTTGAATATCCGCATTTACGGCCGCCTGTGTTCAACGTATATTCCGCGCTGTCGCCGTCCTCGTGTGTAATCGTTATTGCGCCCAGGGCGAGACCTTTCATTCAGGAGCTTAAACGTGACCGACGCATTACGAATAGACGGCAAAGCGAAAGCAGCCGAAATTACCGAGTCAATCAGCGCATCGACCGCGGCGCTAGTGGAGGCGAATGGACTAAGGCCCGGCCTTGCGGTTGTAATCGTTGGCGAGAATCCGGCCGGCCAGGTGTATGTCAGAAACAAAAAGCGAACGGCCCAGGCCTGCGGCTTCAAGTCTGTTCAACACACGCTTGCCGAAACAGCATCGGAGGGTGAGCTGCTAGAGCTGATCGGGAAGCTCAACAATGACGAATCGATTAACGGCATTCTCGTACAGCTTCCGATTCCGGATCATATGGACGAGCAGACGATTACGCAGGCTATCGCGCCGGAGAAAGACGTTGACGGATTTCATTTGCAAAACATCGGAAAGCTGGCCACCGGCAACACCGACACTGCTTTCATACCGTGTACCCCCGCTGGCTGCATGCTGATGATTGAAGATCAACTCGGCAAGGACTTGTCCGGGTTAACTGCGGTTGTAGTCGGGCGTTCCAATATTGTCGGCAAGCCCATCGCGAGCCTGTTATTGAAGGCGAATGCGACCGTAACGATTTGTCACAGTCGTACTGCAGACCTTGCAGCCGTATGCCGGGCCGCAGACATCCTGGTGGCGGCGGTCGGACGACCCAATATGGTCAAGGGTGACTGGATCAAACCTGGAGCGGTCGTCATTGATGTGGGCATCAACCGCATCGAAGTGGATGTTGACGGTACGTCCAAATTCAAACTGACCGGCGATGTGGATTTTGCAAAAGCTTGCAAGGTTGCGAAAGCCATAACGCCAGTGCCCGGTGGCGTTGGTCCGATGACAATCGCGATGCTCATGGCGAACACGCTGCGTTCGGCGAAGATGGCAGCCGGAAAGCGATGACATTGAGAGCAACAGGTGAAGACTTCCGCACTATCTGGCTGAAACCGGATGATCCTGCGACCGTGCAGATTATCGATCAGCGTAAGCTGCCGCATAACTATGTTATTGCCAATCTGCAAACCTACCGCGACGGTATGTTCGCAATTAGCGAAATGCTGGTTCGTGGCGCGCCGCTCATTGGCGCCACCGCAGCCTGGAGCATGTACCTGGCAGCGCTGGAGTGCAGATTGAGCGACAAGCCACTGGAATTCCTGGCAAAGGCCGCCGGTGAAATCGGCTCTACCCGCCCGACTGCAATCAACCTGCAGTGGGCACTCGATCGCGTAATGAAGCGCGCGCATAAGGTGGCGCTTGTTGAGGATCTGGTGGCGACGCTGCGTACAGAAGCAGAGTCGATCTGTGACGAAGATATCGCCATTTCCCGGAGCATTGGCAAGCACGGACTCTCGATAATCGAAGAGATCTCCAAACGTAAGTCCGGCGACACCGTCAACATACTGACCCATTGCAACGCCGGCGCCCTGGCGACGGTGAACTGGGGCACGGCAACTGCACCTGTTTATTTCGCACACCAGAAAGGCATAAAAGTACACGTCTGGGTTGATGAAACGAGGCCTCGCAATCAAGGCTCGCAACTTACTGCCTGGGAACTGGCAGAGAACGGCGTCCCCCATACCCTGATCGTCGACAATGCGGGCGGACACCTGATGCAGCATGGCAAGGTTGATTTGTGCATCACTGGCACGGACCGCACCACCCGATCCGGTGATGTCGCGAACAAGATCGGTACTTACCTGAAGGCGCTGGCTGCATACGATAACGGCATACCGTTTTACGTTGCCTTGCCATCGACAACCATTGACTGGTCAATAAGCGACGGCATCGCCGACATTCCCATTGAGGAACGCGATCCGCGAGAAGTGACTCACATCGTTGGTAACGTTGACGGCGAAGTTCGCGAGGTAAATACGGTGGCAAGCAATACCCGTATTAGCAATTTCGCATTTGACGTGACACCCGCACGCCTTGTCACCGGCCTGATAACAGAAGCCGGAGTTTGTAATGCAAGCGAAAAAGGGCTCACCGAACTGTTTCCCGAATTGGCAAGACGTACTCGATGATCGACGAGGGCTATACAAAGTTTGTCGTCGACTGGAGCCGAACGCCGCCATTGACGCATTCGCAACCGCCATTGACGCATTCGCAAATAGATGAACTTATCCAATGGCGAAAACCATAGTATGCCGCAGAGCTAATCGGCCAGTATGAGGATATTGGCATCAATTACGGCAATATCAGCATCCGGACCTCGGCAAGCGGGCAGTTCATCATTAGCGGCACGCAAACGGGTCACCTGGCCGACCTCGAAAACGAGCATTTCTCACTTGTGACCGGCTTCGATCTGAAGGCGAACAGCGTCGAGTGCTCCGGCCCAATCCAGGCCTCTTCGGAGTCAATGACACATGCAACCATTTATTCGCTGGATCCCTCGATTAATGCAGTAGTTCATGTTCATAGCACAGATTTGTGGGTACGATTGAGAGACTCGTTGCCGACCACGGACGCGGCAGTTGCCTACGGCACGCCGGAAATGGCCTTGGAATTTGAGCGCTTGTACAGCAAAACAGACTTCCCGGCTACAGGTGTTGCCGTAATGGCGGGGCACGAAGATGGCATTATCAGCATAGGCCAGAGTTTGCCGGAGGCGGCACAACGAGTTTTGGAGCTTGTAAGGCGTAAGCGCTAGAAACAACAGGAGGCAGCCGAATGAAAACCGGAGTTCTATTCATCTGGTTTTGCTGTGGATGTTTTTTCGCCAATCCTGTCGCTGCCGACAGTCTTGAAATTCGCGAGTGGCTTGTTCCCTGGAAAAACACCGTGCCGCGAGATCCCTACGTCGATAGCCGGGGGCAAGTCTGGTTTATCGGGCAGACAGACGACTACATCGGCAACTTTAATCCTGCAGACGGCCTGTTCAATCGATACGACGTGCCATCCGGCAGCGGGCCGCACAGCCTGCTGGTCGATAGTGATCGAAACATCTGGTTCACCGCCAACCGAAAACGATTTATCGGAAAACTTTCCCCTTCAACCGGCCAAATCGCGGAATTCGAAATGCCGAACCGCAAGGCGAAAGACCCGCATACGATGATCTTCGATCAGGCTGGCGACATCTGGTTTACGGTACAAAAAGGAAACTTTATCGGCAAGCTAACGACCGCAGACGGCGCCATTGAGCTGATTGAGATCGCATCAAAAAAGCTACGGCCTTACGGAATAATTATTGACCGTGACAATATGCCGTGGGCAGTCGCATTTGGCAGCAACAAGTTGCTGCAGATTTTTCCCGCCACCATGTCACTGGCCGAGATCGAGCTACCGGACCCCAAGTCCCGACCACGGCGGCTGGTGTCAACATCGAACGGCGACATCTGGTATGTCGATTTCGAACTTGGGCGGCTGGGCCGTTACCACCCGATCAGAAACGAATTTTCGGAATGGTTGATGCCCGGCGGTGAAGACTCTCGACCCTATGGCATGGCGGTTGACAGAAATGACCGCATCTGGATCGTGGAAACCGGCACGCAACCCAATCGCATGGTCGGATTTGACAGTGTATCGGGCTCGTTTCTAAATGAAACGGATATTCCCAGTGGCGCGGATTCGGTACGCCATATGTATTACCACGAGCCGACCGGCGAGGTCTGGTTCGGCACCGACAGTAACTACATCGGACGGGCGAAAGTACACTGAGCGTTTGCGGGGCTCTATTGCCCGACCTTTTCGGCCAGTAGCGGCTCAAGCCGGAAGCGATAGGTTCTGCAGACCTTGTTTCGCCCCAACACCTTATCCGGTTGCAGGGGCTCAAAGCTCGAATTCCTGATCGCGCGAAGCGCGGGTTTTTTGAAAATTTTGTGTGTATAACTTTTTACTGATGCCCGTTTAACGTTGCCACGAACGTCGATCTTGAAGCAGACCGTCGCCTCTCCCTCAATGCGATCACGCCTGGCAATCGAAGGGTAATTTGGAAAAATTGTCGACACGGGTTTTCGAGCCCTCGATGAATCGCGCAAAAAGCTTACGCGCAGGTCGGCTACGTTTGCTTTACTTTCCGGCGTCTCTGCGTTCGCGAATGTCGCAGCCAGCAAAATTGCAACACCAAGCGACGGTAGCGAAATATTTCTACTCTTGTTCATCACGATTTTTCGTCTCGCGATCGTCAATTTCAATCTCGGGCACAACCGGATGCACGGCGTCCATGTAAAGTGAGCGAGCGACTTTCATTGTGTAGGCGCCGGCGTTTATTTCCTCGCCCTTGATAAGGTCGGCTTCCGCTTTCTCCCATTGCTCGGTTTTAATGTAAATCAAAGCGCGGTTGTTATAGCCACGCCAGTGTTTGTCGTTGCGAACCAATAACATGTCGCAATATTGCAGGGCTGTATCGTATTTTCCCAGCTGCAGATAACCGGCACACAGGTTGGACAATCCTGCCTCCTCTTCGCGCGAACCAAGGGCCTGGGCCAGACCTTTGTGCGTCATTTTTACGCCATCTTCGTAATTACCGGCAAGCAGTAACTCGGCACCGGTTTTCAGTGGTTGATTTCTGACACCCAGCACCACCTTGTTGCCAGCTTCCATCCGCTCATTGCCCTGCGGCTCTGCCGACATCGGTCCAACCAGGATCGCCAGAAGCAGCAGCCGACCGGCCAGCCGTCTCGACGTGCGGCATTCTGGACTCTGAGTGGCAGCGGGATCGCCCATCGTTCTCACCTTTGGCTATATACCAAATAGTAGACCATATTGGACGCGTCGGAGTGACCGGCTTACTGAATCTCTGACCGGCGGAGCGATTAGCCGCTTATGTAATGCTCCAGCTGCTCAATCTCTTCTTTTTGGTCGGCGATTACGGCCTTTACCAGGTCACCGATGGAAATAATTCCGGTGAGTACACCACTGTCCACAACCGGTAAATGTCGAATTCTGCTGTCGGTCATCATATTCATGCATTTTTCGACTGACTCGCCACCCGAAGTCGTAATGATCTCCGATGTCATGACCTCGCGGACAGTTGTCGTATCGGACGAGCGTCCTTTCAAGATGATTTTTCGGGCGTAGTCTCTTTCTGTAATGATACCGATTAATTTCGGGCCTTCCATTACTGTTAAGGCGCCAACACCCTTTTCGGCCATCAGTTTTACAGCATCAAGAACAGACGCGTCAGGATCTATCGAAAGCACGTCGTGACCTTTCGCCTCAAGAAGTTGCTTGACCAGCTTCATTTTCTCTCCTTTTTTATTATGTCCAGCGATGGACGCCTGGCCGCGCGCAGTAGCGGCACTTAAGAGACCGGCGAAACCGGTTGGTCAGGCTTTAGTGTAGTCGAAATTGAAGCCAAGGTCCCGAATGGAACGGCTTTGAAGCAGAAATTGGGGTCATAAACTGAAAGGGCCGACTCGGCTGAGTCGACCTTTTGCGGTGTTTCGAGCCCCTGAAATTGAGCGCGTCAGTCCAGCTTGACTTGTCCTGCTATGTTGGCGTACTTCACGGATCCGCTGCCGTCACTCAGGATAATCAGGTCCTGTTCAACGTTCTTGACCGAAATGCTGCCAGACCCGTCGTCGATGGTAACGCTGCCAGCCACGTCGCGAATCTTTATGCTGCCGGAGCCGTCCTCGATCGAGATACTCCCGCCAGCGCTTCTCACTGAAATGGAACCGGACGAATCGACAATGACAATCGTCCCGCCCACGTCATCCATGGTGATCGAGCCGGAACTATCGTCGATGTCGATGTCGCCAAATACGTCGCTTACCGTAATCGAACCAGAGCTGTCATCGATTTTCAGTGTGAATGTGTCCGGAATGCTGACTTCGAGTCGGACATGGGGACTGTCACCCCAGTCCCAGTTGCCCTCTTCAAAGAAGCCTTTGAGAATCGCCATGTCGCCTTTTCGCTCGAGCGTGAGAATCAGATCGTTGGCGATCAGTTTTTTTGCCTGCTCGTCGCTATGTCCTGGAACATCGATAATTGCTGTGACCGATATTTTGTCGGAGTCGGATCGACCAGTCACTTCGAGACTGCCGGCGTGCGACTCGATCTCAATGCCGCTTATGCCTTGAGCCGCCAGCTCCAGAATTCGCTCTTCCCGGAAATCGCCCCAGTCCGCATAGGCAAGGCTCGCGATAAACATCGTTAGTATGAGAGTGGCACGCATGATTTTGTCCTGTTCGTTGAATTATTTGTCGAATTAGCCGCAATTTGGCGATTTCACTACAGGTATGATGCCGCTAGCCGCGTTTCGGTTGCATTTATTTGCAAAAAAATCCGGTCGCTGGTCTTCGACGCGATTATCTCTCCAAAGCCTCAAGCATCTGGTCTCGTTCGACGCTCGATATCCAACGGCCACGCAACATCACGCCGTGAACGCGGCGAGCTGCCGATATATCATCGAGTGGATTGGCGTCCAGAAGAACGAGGTTGGCCTCTCGTCCCACCTCGATGGTGCCGGCGACATCGGCCCTGCCAAAGAATTGAGCCGGATTGACAGTCCCGGTGAGGAGCGCTTCATACGGAGACAGCCCCGCATCAACAAGATATTGCAGCTCACGATGAATCGAAAATCCGGGTACGTTGAAGACTTGGGGCGAATCCGAGCCCAACAGTAATCCGGCACCACTTGTCTGCAATGCCTTGATTATTCTTTGCCGAATTTCGATCGCGCGATTCGCGGTATCCAGGCTGTATTCGTGGTCCGACGTCACACGATCTTTCGACTCCGCCCATTGTCTCACTGTCGCATCCGGCATATAGCGCATCTCCGGACGGGCACTCATAGTGCTTGATGATTCCTCCGCTACGACGTGCACGAACAATGACTGGGTCGGCACATTCCAGGTGCTCGCACGACGAGTTGCTGCAACGATGGGCGCGATCTTTGATTCTTCTGCCTGATTCGCGAGCAGCAATCCAAAAAAACCTTCGAAACCGCCACTGGGGTCTTCATGAGGCGGCAGCAAAGACTGCATGTAGCCGTCGAGATGATCGATAGTCGCTATGCCTGCCTGCAACGCTCTTTTAATACCAACGTCTGCCGGCACATGACCGGCGAACGGAATGCCCAGCGACGTTGCAGTACCCGCAACCGCGTCAAATTCTTCTCGCGTCAATCCCGGGTGGATTTTGAGAAAATCATAGCCTGCGTCGAACTGTGCCGTGGCCATTTGTCTCGCCTGGCTCGGGCTTTGAACGCTGCGGCCGTTAAACGAGGGCCCGGATGTAACCAGGCGCGGGCCGAGAACTTTGCCGTCCAGAATATCCTGTCGCAGCTGTAAATGAGACGGCTGCCCCAGCATACCCCGCATGAGGGTAATGCCGTTGGCGACATACAAATGCAAAATCCGTTCGAGTGACTCCGATCCGGTATCCGGGATATGGCCGTGCATCTCTGACAGCCCCGGCATCAGGTAACGATCCGTGCCATCAATTACCAGGATATCCTTTGGGATCGGCGTGGTGTCGACATCGGCGACCAGTGTTATTTTGCCGTCCGTCACCATGACCGTTTTCTGTAACTGAACGATTTCTGATGTCATCGGTATGACGTTTACGTTGACGAAAGCGACGGTCTCGGCCCGCACCGTGGTAATGAGCAGGATACTGGCCAGGCAGCTTGTCAGGACGGAATGGATTGGGGCTCGCATTTTACAACTCACTAGTCAGATGACTTTTTTCAATGTCTCTCGGCTGACGTTACCGCCGCACACGATTACTACTACGTTTTTCCCTTGATACTCGGCGGCGTTTTTCTTCATCCCGGCAATGGCGACGCCGGCGGCACCCTCAAGCAACTGGTGATGGGAGTCGATAAACTCTCGCATGGACTCGGCGATCTCCTCTTCCGATACCAACACATAGCCGTCCACCAGCTGTTGGCAAATGTCGAAGGTAATCGCACCTGCTTCGATGCCGCCCGCAGTTCCGTCGGAAAGCGTTGGCTCGCTGGTCAGCTCTACGATTTTGCCTGCTTTCGCCGATTCGGCCATAACGGCGGATGCCTTTGGCTGGCAGCCGATGACCTTGAGCGCGGGGTGTACTGATTTCAGGAAACTCCCGACACCGCTGATCAAGCCGCCACCGCCAACTGCGATAAATATCGCATCCAGCTCGCCAATCTGGCGTGCTATCTCCACTCCACAACTTCCCTGTCCGGCGATGACATCCAGGTCGTTGTACGGTGACAGATAATGCATGTCGTTGTCGGTCGCGTACTGCCGTGCATGCTGTTCCGTTTCCAGGCCGTCGATGCCAAAGAATCGTACGTCACCGCCCACACGTTTTATCGAATCGATCTTGGTCGACGAGGTGCCCTCGGGCACGAAAATAACTCCTTTTATGCCTAGAACCTGCATAGCGTATGCGATCGCTGCGCCATGATTTCCACTGGACGCCGCCACACACCCGGCCTCGGTCTGTTCCGGGGTCATGGATAGAATTTTGTTGAAAGCGCCGCGCAGTTTGAACGACGCCGTATGCTGAAGATTCTCCAGCTTCAGGTAAACATTGGCGCCTGTCAGTTCGCTAAAAAACGGCGAGTAGTCGAGAGACGTCTCCCTGATGTGGTCTGCGATTCGGTTGGCGGCGAGTACCGCGTTAGCAGGCAATAAGTCGAATCGCATCTTCGTTTCTTTCTGTGCCACGGCTCGACTCTTCGTTACTCGCTTTCGCTGCTGCGTTCGTCGATTTGCTCGCCGTTATGCACGACTCGCGTGCTCCACGGTATCGGGTTACGCAGTGCGTGATGCGCCATGCATGCACCTTCTGCCTCGGCGACCAGCTTTTGAATCGTCTCCCTGGGCTCCGGACTGTCAATCAGGACGTGGCTCTCAATGCCCTCGCACTCGCCCTCAGTTGTGTGCCCAAGGGTACGCATTGTGCTGAGGTTTGTTTTAAATCGAATGCGTTGTTCAACGCGCATGGCATCGACCTTGATATTGCGAGCAGTCAGGATATCGCTAAGGTGTGTCAACAGGCAAAAAGCGATGCCGGCCGAAAAAAACGCCAGCGGCGGTGGCGCGGTATCATCGCCGATCGGCGTTTGCTCGTCGCAGTACAACTTTACTGCACTGAAGCCGGGGATATTGACCTGTATCAGGCCATTTTTCTTTTGGCGGTCTTCAGCATGCGCGACGACACTGACCTCAAAGTGCAATGGGTCTGGCACTTTCGCTTTTTTGAACGGACTGGGTTCAAACTCTGTCGGCGCCGGTGGCTTATCGCCCAATTCGCCGACGTGGAAAAATTTCTCAGCAGACATCTGGTCTCTCTTTATTTTTAGATTCGCAGGGGGTCGACCCCAATTAGTACAGATCTTTTCCTTTATAGTTCGCCGGAGGATCGAAAAGTGCTGGATCAACCTCTCCATTGCTCGCACCCGTTAATATCGTCTCTTTTGTCAACGTGCCTGCAGCATCATAGTCGCGAGTTCGGATCGGGTAGCCACCCAGTTCTTTCATGTAGGCAAACATTTCCTGCTGAGAGTCCATTAAATCGAAGCCGCCGGATTTCGCGAACGCCTCTCGCATGTTTGCGAAGAAATCCCCCAGCTCCTGCATTGCGCCGGCAACTTCCTGCCCTTCGGGGAAATCCTCCCAATCGGTGACACAAATGTCCCGAAACTTGTTTTCACCATTCAATACATCGTAGTAGTCGCAGTCATAACCGGCGATGCTGTCGGTTTCGCCTGTTTTGATGAGCTTGCCGTCGCTAAATCCGGTTTTCTTGACCGGCATCCGCGCCTCCATCATTTTTCTCGCAAACTCGCGCTGCTCCGGGGGCATCTGCGCCAGGGCCGCCTCCATCTCTTTCATCGCCTCTTCGATCTGCCCGGCGATAAGATCGATTTGTTCCTGAGTGATGACATAGTATTCCTGCCGATCATGATCGATTGCGATAATTTCCTTGCGCTCACCGTTGTAGATCAAGCCACCCGATTCGTTACTGCTTATTGATTTGATTTCCAGATGACTGGAACTATCCTCGGTCGTAATGTGAACGGTGCCAAGGATGGGTGGATCTTGTTTAAACTCACGCGTCGCCAGTTCGAGCACAGAACCGGCGCTCGCGGCAGTCGAAATGAGAATGCTGCTGACGATAACAAGAACATTTGTTTTATTCATGGCGTGACCCCTGGTTCGGTTCGTTTGGCACCTTAAGCTGGTTTCGATTCGTGTATGTGCACATCCCGCTGCGGGAATGGTATGGAGATGCCCTCTTCGTCGAGCCGGAGTTTGACGTTCCTCGTAATATCCCAGTAAACGTCCCAGTAATCTTCTGTCTTGACCCACGGTCGAACAATAAAGTTCACTGATGAGTCGCCCAATTCATTCACACGAACCATCGGCTCCGGGGAGTCGAGAACCTTCTCGTGGTCTTTAACTATCTCGAGAAAAACGCGCTCCGCTTTTTTGATGTCGTCGCCGTAGGAAATGCCGAAGGTCAAATCAACACGCCGCGTTCTTTGAGCTGTAACATTCTTGATCACTGTACTCCAGATCAGGTTGTTTGGAATAACCAATGCTTGATTATCGAATGTCATGATAGTGGTGTTGACCAGGCTCATCGACCGAACCTTGCCGCGTACGCCACCCGCCTCAACTGTGTCGCCGACATCGAACGGCCTATAAAACAAAATCAACAGTCCGGAGGCGAAATTGGACAAGGCATCCTGCATTGCGAAGCCAATGATGAAGCCGGCGATACCCAGACCAGCCAGCAGCGGCCCAAGCGATATTCCGATTTGCGAGAGCGCTATCAACACTCCAATCATGACGGTCAGATTTCTTCCGGTCGACACAACCATGCGTCGCAACAAGTGTGAAACTTGTACTCGGGAGGAATCCAGGGCGCGATTGATTCCCATTTCCACAAGGCGCGACAATCTGATCGCCAAATAAATAATCAGGACCATCAGGAAAACCTTCAGCAGCAATTTTGGACCCTGCTCGATCACCATATCCAGTAGCGATGCAGACCATCCAGCGATCAGGCCCGCGATAACACCAACGTCAAGAATATCCGTCGTGATCTGGCCTGTCGCGGTAAGAACCTGCTGCCGGTAATGCCGGGAGTAGATTTGCAGAGTATTCAAGTAACTAATAGATCTCTGTAGCGCTGCGGCTGTGAGCTTAACCCTGGCGTCGGCTGCTTTAAGCTCACCTGCGATTTCTGTGTCTTCCGGCAGGATGGCGGCACTGGCCCGGAGGTTGGTTGCAGCGTTTATCGCCATATCCAGAAATACTGATCGATTCGCTGCAGCGTTTTCGATGTCATCGCGAATCCTTGCGCGCACTTCATCTGTCTCTATTTCCAAAACACCTGCAACGGTCTGAAAGTCAAACAGTATCTGATAAATATCGTCGGCCGCCTTGATGGCTCTGAACAATTGCTGGTCTTCCGCAACCAGCTCCATGGCAGACAAATTCTGACTCTTGTAGGAGAATGTTGCGCTAATGCGGTCAAGCGCATCGAACGCTACTTCAGGCAGCCTTGCCAAATCCTTTTCAATGCTGCGTCGGTATTCCCCCGGGTCCTTGCCTTGCTCTTCCAGCTTAATCGTTTCTTTTGCGAACTCGAGGGCGCTCTTGAGCAAGTCTGTCGACATCAGATCAAGGCGAGCATAGGTGACGGTCCTTACAATCCCTTCTGCGCCATCCAGCCGCTTGGTTAGAGTGCGAATGGTCGCCCTGTCAGCCTCGATCTTTTCCAGCAGGCCATCAAGTAACAAGGCATCGGCTTCTGTCAGGGGAATGAGTTCTGGCTCTAAAGCTTCATCCTGGCCGAGTACGGTGCCAACTGGCGTTAACAGCATGACCAGTATTGCCAGAGAGCCAAGTCCCCTAACCCTCTCAAATGTCAAACTTGCGCGCATAGTTTTCCCGAATCAGCAAGGCGATGACAGCCAATATTGCCAGAGTCTGGCCGGTTTCAGTTAAGCGATCAAGTGCCCGCCGTTACTCGACTTAAAGCCACGAATCTGCCATGTTATGCGGCAAATAAGAGACGCACCTCCGCACGGGTGTTGGGGTCAAAATTATGATGAAAAAACACCGCCTGATCGGGTTCATCGCCGCCTGTGGCGCGCTGGCTGCATGCGCCAGCATAGATTTCGACTATCCGAAAGAAGACAGTCGTGCATTTACAGACACTGACGATACCCATTTTGGAAAGATATCCAGCAGCCTGGTTGCTGCCCGTCCAGCAGGTGAGTCCGGCTTTTACCCAATGAACAATGCGATTGACGCGCTTGCAACGCGATTGTTGTTGGCTGAGCAGGCAGAACGGTCGATCGATGCGCAGTACTACCTGATAAAGCCTGACGTTGTCGGCAACATCTTTATTGAAGTCTTGCTTCGAGCCGCCGACCGTGGAGTCCGGGTTCGGCTCTTGCTCGACGATATTCTGACCAAGGGTTATGACGCCGGCATGGCGGCACTCGATTCCCACCCGAATTTCGAGATCAGGATATTTAATCCGTTCGCAAATCGATCTGCGCGCGGATTGGGCTTTGTCACTGATTTTTCACGCCTCAATCGGCGAATGCATAACAAGTCATTCACTGTGGACAACAAAGTTACGATCATTGGCGGTCGCAACATAGCCGCAGAATATTTCGGCGCTCGTAAAGACGCAAAGTTTGGCGATCTGGATGTGCTCTGTGTCGGTCCGGTAGTACAGGACGTGTCCAACATGTTTGACGACTATTGGAACTATCGGGCTGCGGCACCGATTCCTTCGTTTGCAAAAATGCCCGACGACCCGGAAGCCGATCTGGTCGAGCTGCGCAAGAGGCTCATTGAGTCACGTGAAGCGATGAAGGACACACCCTACGCGGAAGCGGTAAGACGTCAGGTGGGCCACTACCTGGAGCCTGGAAACGAGATCTTTATGTGGGCACCGTACACGCTGGCAGTCGATGCGCCCGAAAAGTCGAACAAAAAGCTCGCGAAGGACGCTGCATCGATAACGACGGTGCTCAAACAAACCATATTGACGGCCAAGAAAGAAGTATTGATCATCTCGCCGTATTTTGTCCCGAGAAAAGCAGGCGTCGAAGTATTCACAACACTGCAAAAAAGCGGTGTCGATATAACAATCGTTACGAACTCTCTAGCGGCCAATAATCAGAAAACAGTACACGGCGGGTATGCGCCGTCACGCAAGCCGCTGCTGGAAGCCGGCGTAAAAATCTATGAAGTCAGGCCAGACGCCGATGTCAGCGGATCCGAATATGTGGCCGGAAAAGCGGCGCGCGCGACGCTGCATACCAAGGCATTTATGGTTGACCGCCATGACGTATTCATAGGTTCGTTCAACTTCGATCCGCGATCAGCAAATATCAATACGGAGCTTGGCGTAATTATCCATTCCAGCGCGGTCGCAGAGAGCATGTTAAGCGGAATGGATCAAAAAATAAAAGACAACGCGTACGAAGTCTTCCTGAACGAAAAAGGCAAACTGCGGTGGCGTGAGTTTAATGGTGAAGAGGTGATCATCCACGACAAAGAACCCAACACAAGTTGGTGGAATCGTTTTGTTGCCGGCTTTTACAGAATCATGCCAATAGACAGCCAACTGTAGAAAAATATTTTGAGCAAAAAAAAGGCGCCAAAGGCGCCTTTTTTATATTGCATCTAAATTATTCGGCGGGCGCAACCGGAGCTGCCTGCCCCGCGATAAACGGATACTTAGCGAAAAATCTGGGCACGCCATTATCGATTTTCTGCTCCAAATTCTCAAATGAGTCATCTTTAATCTTGCCGACGAGAACCGCCTCCCAAACCAGTTGTTTTTTGCGAGCATCAACAAGGTCTATATTGAAGGTGCCTTCCGTATATTGACTCACATGAGTTTCGGTTGCCATCCCATAGCCACCCCAGCCACCGTAGTAGCCGCCGCGATAACCATAGTACCCGCCCATCGACGGCGACGTTGTTACCTTGGTCTTATCCTGGAAATTTGCATTGAAGTTAACCAGCAGATCCGGGTTCTCGGACTTCTGGTATCCGCGCATTTCCATTTCCCGTTCGATCGCTGTGGTCATGTACTGCGTGAACAGGCTCTTGTAATTGGTGCTGTCAGGACCGGCATCAGCGAAAAAGTTATAAGTCCTGTATTGACTGAAATCGACAGCCTTATCATAAGCCGAATCGACTTGTGGCGTTGACGAGCAGCCACCTACTATCAGTGCGAAAGATAAAATTAAAAGCGAGCTAATGGCAGCTCTCGGTTTTAGGATATTCATTCTAACTCCATTTGTATTGTCGTTATATCCCCGATACTCCGGGCAGTCGTGCATGTTACTACCAAATGCCCCGTCCGGACTAGCGCGTCAGGCTGTCACGCGCAAAAATACTGCCAATACTCAAGAATGGGACTCGCCGGCCACCTTCTCCAAAGCCCACGCCAAAGTACATAGGTCCAATAATCGAATCGATACCCAGATAGATACTACCGTTCAGAATTCCGTCTGAAAACAGGTCGGAGTAGTCCCGGTAGACATTGCCGTATTCCAGGGTTCCGCCCAGGTAGCCTGGGAACAGGCTGCCTTCAAGGAGTTTGTATCGGTATCCGCCCGCAATCATGCCGAAGTTCTCGCCCAACAGCTCGTTGTATTCGAACCCCGACATACGTGGAAAGCCGCCGGCGCGATAGAGATTCTGCACAGGGATGGCATCATCCGACGATGCATCCGCTTCTATTGTGGCGAGGAACGAATGTCTGTTGATAGTCCATGCATGAGTAAATCGCGATGAGAATTGTTCGAATTCCTGGTCAGCACCCAAAGATCGAGACGATTTGATAAATGCAGCTGTGATGAATGATCCTGCACCTGGAAAATAGCGATTGTCCTGACTATCGTAATTAGCGGCGAGGAAATACTCACCACGATCAAATTCGAATTCGTCAAACCCGGGATCGCCAATACTTATGTCCGCCTTGCCACTGCCGACGTTAATTCCGGCGAGAACCAGAGCGTTATTGCCAAATTCGCGGCCAAATCCCAAGCTAAGAAAACTCTCGCTGACCTCCAGTTGCGACAACTTGTTGCCTTGGTCGTCGAATACAATGAGGTCGGCCCGTTCTCCGGCAAATCTTGGCAGGAACACGTATTTCATGTCCGGACCGATCATTTTGTACAGTTCAACCATCGCACCCAGGTCTTCGCCGATCTGAACCAGACCACGAAACTCGCTTCCGTACTGATCAACATCGGTTTTCAGGTAACCCAGTCGCATATTGAATGAACTGTCAAAATTGCTTGAGTTGATTCCCAGGCCGTATTCAAAGAAATCGGTGCCTCGCGCATCCTCCACCACTTCGATTTCAAGCCCGGTTCGATCTCCGTCTTGTATTACTTCGAATGTGACGCGCTGCAAGAAACCCAGTGCATAAATGGCCTGAACATCTTCTTCGAGCGATTGGAGATCGAGAGGCTGCCCGGTTTTGATCGCGAGCCGCCGTTTTATCACCTCATCGGAAAAACGAGAGCCATTATTGACGGTTACGAAATCGATCGTTGGCAAGCCGTCCACGCATAACGCCAGGGATGTACTGCGTCGTTCCCATGCCGCCTCATCGATCGCCAGTTTCGACAGGGCATCCCGATTCTTCATTGCTTCGTCGTAACCAGCAGGAATCGCATCCGCTGCCTTGGCAAAACTGCCCGTTGTAATGGCATCATCGATCCGTGGGACAAGCAGGTGATCGCGCTCGCCCAGCAATTCGATTTGTTGCCGCGTGTTTACAATAGTAACAACACCGGTTAACTGGTAGAGAATCTGAAAGAGGTTTTTTACATTCTCTTTGCCGGCGAGTGGCGAGCCAACATCGACTGCGATGATGACGTCGGCACCGAGGTCTTTGCCGACGCTAACCGGTACATTCATCAATACACCGCCGTCGACCAGAAGTTTGTCTTCGTACTCTACCGGATCGAATACTGCGGGTAACGCCATGCTTGCGCGCATAGCCGTGGCGAGGTTACCGCTGTCGAGGACTGCAACCTCTGCCGTCAGGATATCGGCGGCAACCGCACGAAATGGTATTGACAAGTCATCGAAATCACGGGTTTGATTCCTGACGCCAACCAGTGAATTCAGCAGAAATTCGATTTTTTGACCAGCGAGGGCGCCGGGCCGCAGCCGAGAGCTGCCCTCTGACAGACCGATCTTCGCAGCATACAGTCCCAGGTTGTCATCGCGCTTACGGCGATATGGTCGGTCCTGACGACGAGCCTTATCAACGAACATGTCTGCCCAGTCAATCTCCGTCATCAACGAAGTCAGCTCGTCACTGGACATGCCGGTGGCGTAGAGGCCTCCTACCAACGCACCCATGCTGGTGCCGACGATGTAATCGACCGGAATCCGCATCTCCTCAAGCGCTCTGATAACACCGACATGCGCGGCACCACGCGCCCCTCCACCGCCCAGAACAAGTGCTATTTTTGGCCGGTCTTCGAATTGTGGCAGGCAAGCATCAGCATGCGCCTGACCCCACAATCCCGTAAACAGAAGTATGGCGACCAATAACAATGTATGAATTCGCACGTTGATTATTTCGTGTTCCTTGCTATGGCAACCATTCATTCGAGCAGGATTCTGACACGCTTTAGGCTTGGATACTATTTGCGTCGCCTGTATTCTGTCAGAGCATTTATGGCGTATGCCTGATATTATTTTTAGCATGCAGCGCTTGTCCAAATTCCTGAGCCGGCTGGCCGCAATCTTCGTCGCCATCGCATTTGTCATCTATGTCGTCAGGGCATTCGATGCAAGGCGATTCCCCGATCTCGGTATCGAGTATCGCATTCACTTCGACAGTGAATTTGATGCGTCCGACGAGGCGGATACTGACTGGAATACGTTCCTTGAAATAGAAGACAAGCTGGCCGCAGAGCTGGACCAGAAAATCGACCCGGACCTCCGACCGGACAGCTTGCTGGATCGTTATTCGGAGTCCAGCCTGACCAATCCGAACAAGTTCGACGGTGACTGGAACCGATCCTTCGAGCTCAGCGCGGCAAATGCTAGCGGTGTTGCTGTGATGCTGCACGGCCTGACCGACTCGCCGTACTCAATGCTGCCAATGGCGCAAGCGGCTGTGGGTGCAGGCTTCAACGTGATCGTGCCGCGCATGCCAGGACACGGTTTCGCGGTCGGTGGCATGCTGCAGGCTCGCTGGGAAGACTGGACGGCGACGACGCGAATCGCGATTCGGCGCGCGATGGAAATTCGTCAACCTGGCCAGCCGCTGTTGATCGTTGGTTATTCCAACGGCGGCCTGTTGGCCATCGATTACGCTCTTCGCTGTCAGGACGACGATGAACTGCCCTGCCCGGACCGCATTATATTGCTGTCGCCCGCCATCTCGGTAACACCCGCAGCCATAATTACCAACCTGCATTCTGCCATCTCCTGGATTCCTTACTTCGAAAAATTCCAGTGGTTGTCGGTGTTACCGGAAATTGATCCATTCAAATTTACGTCGTTTCCGAAACGTGCCGCATGGGAGATTTACGAATTCGCCAAACAAACAAACGCTCTGCTTGACGACCCAAACCGCACCAGTCAGTTGCCGCCGATACTCACATTTCAGTCACTGGTCGACAACACGGTCAGTTCGGAAGCTGTTGTCAGCCGATTGTTTAACAAGCTTTCTCAACAAAGCAGCGAACTAGTCGTATACGATGTAAATCGCAACAGCACAATCGTTCACCTCATGCGAAAGATGCCAGGTGACCCTATCGAGTACTTCCTGCAGACTGCACCTCATTCCTACAAGGTAACCATCCTGAGAAACACCTCGCCCCACAATCTCTCGATCAGCACCGCGTCGATGGCTGCCGGCGAAAGCTCGTTTGTGATCGAAGCTACTGCGCTTGAGTGGCCGCTCGGCATTTATTCACTGTCCCACATTGCGATACCGTTTCCTTCCATCGACCCCTTGTATGGTGACGGCAAGAGCGTCGGCGCAAGCGACGCAGGACTTGTATTGGGCGCAATCGCGCCTCGCGGCGAACTCGGTATGCTGTCATTGTCGTCAGATTATTTTCTGCGCACCCGATACAACCCGTTTTATTCGTTCCAGGCACGATATGCCACCGAATGGCTATTGGCCGAAAAGTAGTCGGCGTGCGATTTCAGTTTCACCGGACTTTTTGCTTTGTCGTAGTTTGTTCGATTTGCCTGAATGTAAACGCCGGGGAGATCGCCGGTTTGCGATCTCAACTGGTACCCACTACCGATCCTGATTTTTCCCTTAACTTCAGCAACGACTTTCTCGGTCGCGGCGGCTCGGTTGACGATTTTCGTACCGCACAGATCATCATCAGCTCAAAATTTGGCGAGCGATGGTTTGCCCTGCTCGATCACAGCACGCTGACGCTCGAAGAAGGCCCGGTTAGCGGACGGGTCGATCAGCTCACCGGCTCACTCGGCTATCGGTTTATCGACCGGCAATCTTCGTCGACAATTAGCCGGCTGACCGCGGGCAGCGGCTTCCGGGCAGCCGGTGATTATTCCGGGGAACCGATGCAAAACGGGTTTCACCGTATCGTCGACAGCGACGTCATGAGTTTGCCCTATGTTGATGCCAGCGGCGTCGATCTCACGCTCTGGATCGACGCTGACCACTATGATGAGTTTCATATGTCCACGGGCGACGGTTTTTTTGGTGGCTGGCGCAGCGGCTACTGGGTCCGCGCAAGCTCCCTGCTCACCAGCGATCTGCAACTGGATTCCGCGTTGGGCGTCTACGCAGTAACGTCCAGGAATTCGATCGATATCTGGATGGGCTTAAGGCGCGACTGGCGATCAGGTTATGACCAGGACATCGTGCAGATAGCCACTGCCGCTGCCGAGGATGACTTGGCATTCGTTGTTGGATTGCGTTGGGGGGCATTAATCCTGGAAACCGTGCAGCAGTTTAATAACCAGGCCTCTTACGGTCAGCTCAAACTTGTTGCCGACGGGCGGCAGTCTTTTCCGAGGGCAAATTCTGTTCCGAGAGCCAGTATCGAATTCGGTTTTCTGTTGCCGGATGTTCAAATACAGCTGGCCGGGAAAATCAAAAGCAAACTATTCGCCGGTGTGGAATCAACCTGGCGCGAGTCGATCGTGATCGATACTCGATTCGGTGAACCCCAATACGAAGACAATCCTGATCTGTATGTCGAAACCCGGCAGGTAACTGTCGGCATGGAGTGGGAGCGGCAATTGTCCGGCCCTCTGAACTGGATCAATGCGTACGGCGCAGTGGGCGCCGGTTGGCGCAGCGAAAGGTTGCTGGGCGACGGCTTGCTTGCTAATGAGAAATCGGAGGCTGCCGGCAAAGCGACGGCAACATTTGGCACCGGCTTGCGATTCGCCGCCGCAGACCTCGGCGGCGACTGGCGTTATCGCCTGCAGCTTGGCGTTAGCGGCTGGATACCAGCCGGTAGTACGGCAGTGCAATTTGCAGGCCAGCCAGTTGAGCTACTTAAGACCGGATTTGCCATAAGCCTCGGCATGACTTTCGACCATGAGTAGCGATTAGCCGTTCAAACTGTTAATGCCGGACTATAAATTGCCGACTTAACATTATGCGTAAATTGCCTGACCGAATGTTTGACAGCTTTCGGACCCTGTGCAACGATGATTTTTGAATGACAAAGGCACACTCTTTGAAAGAAGAGGTCGCAAAGCTACCGGTCTAAGGGGAAACCTACGACAGCGGGGTTGCCAAAACGATTCCATCGTTGCAATCGCTCCGGGACATTCGTCCGCAGGGCCTGCAGGCGACTCCACTACTGATCCCTCATCGGTCCGCAATTTCGACGCGTGCATTTGTCCGGGGAGTTAACGACTTGGGAGTCACGCCATGCCCGCCAAAGCCGCCAGTTTACGCCGATCA
>SMVA01250687.1_pt1 | contig 43787 bp, 41 predicted proteins | sample 2456451 | NCBI WGS metagenome assembly SMVA01 (sample SAMN11095933, study PRJNA526329) | marine sediment metagenome | biome: Marine sediment; feature: Surficial sediment; material: Deep marine sediment; isolation source: Hadal surficial sediment | place: Pacific Ocean | collected 2014-05 | depth...
CAATGTCGTCGGCCACTGGGGTGGCGATTGGCGCGTGGTGAACGACGCCGTCGGCGGTAACAGCTTCATGACGCGGCTCGGGTGGCAGGCGGGCTCCGGCGCCGTGATCGAGGCCACCTACCGGACCCTCGACAACGAATCCTACACCGCCCCGGTTTACGAGCGCGCCCATGCCCTGCAAGTGCGTTACAGCCGGTCCTGGAACGAGTTCCTGATCGGCGCCGAACTGGACCTCGGCAGCGATGTGTTCGGGAAATCGTTTTCGCGCCTCAGTGCGTTCATTCGTTTCTGACGGCACCGCACCATGAGAGCCGCATTACTCGTACTCTGTCTGATCGCACGGCCTGTCGGCGCCGAAGCTTTTTTCGACATCGGTGTCGCCAGTTCGCGCATCGAGTCCAGGAATACGAACGTGAGCGCACGACCCGACAGGACCGAAACGGGCCTGCATATAGGTATAGGCGCAAGCCGTCGCGTAGGCGAGCGCGGCGAGTTGAGTGTGCGGCTCGAACTCGACGATCTCGGCTCGGATTTATTGCTCGCGGTGCGCGCGCTCGACTACCGCCGTCATATTTCCGAGCGTCTCGCGTTCAACGTCTTCATCGGCGCGGCACGGCTCGACCTGGCGACGCCAGCCTACGGCTACTACTACGGCGCCGGGATCCAGTTCAAGGAACTCGTGTCGAATTGGGATTTGAGCATCGATCTGCGCATCGCCGACGAAGTCGCGCGGGATAATCTACTGCCGTCCGACCCGCAAGGCGGCAATCCGGATAATTTCCGCGACATATTCGGCGTCAGCGTTTATCTCACCCGCCGGTTCTGAGCCAGGATCGTCGCCACGGTCGCGTCCACATAGTGTTGCTGATCGAGTTTCCGAACGCTGTCTATTCCGGCCTGCGCTAAGTCGACGCGGGCCTGTTCGTCGTCCAACAGCGCCAACGTCTTGGCGGCCAACTCGGCGCTGTCCGGCGCGTCGATCAGCCAGCGCGCGTATGCTTCGGGGAAGCACTCCGCTGCGCCGACGCGGCGCGACGTCACGACCGGGATACCCAAAGCCTGTGCCTCGGAGATCACCATGCCGAACGCCTCGAATCGGGCGGCATAGAGAAAGATGTCGAGCGCGGCCATCCAGAACTCCGGGCGCCGGTTCTTCGGGCGATAAGCGAGCCGGCCGCTCGTGATCAGCGGATGACTCGCGGCCCAGGCCGGCAAGCGTCGCGAGCCGACCACCAGGAAACGAACCTCCGGCCGCGCGGCGGCGATCTGTTCCGCGCTCGCGAGGAATAAATCGAGGCCGCGCATGTGAAAATCGCCGGAGGTGATAAATCCGACGACGGGCGTGCTGGCGCCGATCTGCAGCGCTTCGCGCGCCCGCCCACGGAGCTCAGCCGCGCGTTGCGACGCGAATACTTGCGACCGAAAGCCGGGGTGATGCACGACGATCCTCTGCGCAGTCAGCCCAAAGTGCTTGACCAGCGCCTCCTTGACCAGGTTCGAATTGGCTACGATTGTCGTGTCGGCGGATAACTCGCCGAAGTAAGCGGCTTCCCGTTCAACCTCGCCGTCCAGGTCGTCTCGCTGCAGGTAGATGATCGCCTCGGTCATCAAAGAATGCACGAACGACACGTTCGCCCCGCTGAGCTGCATGCCGTTGTCGACGATGATGTGCTCGCGGACGTCGTTGAGCGCCCGAACGCCTGCGTTCGACACCGGCCTGACCGGCAGACCGGTGCCGAGAAAAAATTTAACCGCTCCGTGCCGGCACCGGATGCGGACCCTGGCCCCCGCCTTCATCAGGCCGGTCGCCTGCATGCGCACGAGCTGGCCGGCACCGCTCTGTAGATCCAAGCGGCGAAGGTAGAGCAAGACGTTCATTCAGCTTCTCGATGGCCGCGGGCGGCGCGCCCGGATGCGAACCGGTCGATGACGCTCATCACGTCATTCACATGGTCATCGAAGCGATACTTCGTGAACACATGCTCGCTCGCGGAGGTACTGAGCCGCTCAAATTCGTCGCGATCGGCGAACAGATGCCGTATCGAGTCCGCCAACGAGGCGGGGTCGACGATCTTGGGTTCGCAGAGCGCATCGTTCACTGGGTCGTACACGCATTCCGGAATGCCGCAGAGTTCCCCACCGAACGCCGGATAGTCGCTCAGAGGCAGCAGCGGCTCGATACACAAGCCACTGACGCCGTGCTCGACCGCTTCCGGCAAACCATCGACGATCGCCGCGATGACCGGACAGCCTTGCGCCGCGGCTTCGATCGCGACCAGGCCGAAGGCCTCGGTCAACGGTGGGTGCACGAGACAGTCAATGTGTTCGTAGAAACTCCGCATGTCCTGGACGGCGCCACGAAAATGACAGAGCGACGCGATGTTCAGTTCTCGCGCCACGAGTTGAAGACGGTCGAACTCAGGGCCGGCGCCGGCGATGTGCAATTCGAAATCGGCGCCTTGCGCGGCCAGTATTTTCAGCGCGTGCATGACCAACGGCAGCCCCTTGACCGGATAGAGTCGCGCCGCGACACCGAGCCGGATCGGCCGACCCCCGGGATAATCCTTCCGCCGCGGCGCCTCGGGCATCAGGCTCGGCCGCAGCGCGTTGAGGCAGACCTCGATATCGCCAGGAAAGCCCCACAGCAACTGCAATACGCGTGCCGATGCCCGCGAGTTCACGATTGCCAGCGGAATTCTCTGCAGATAGCGCGTACGCTCCTGTTCACGTCCCGGGTGCCAGGCCGCACCGTGCTCCCAATGAATACAGTTCTCGGCACCGATCCCGTCCAGGAGGAAGTTTATCCTGGCGGTACGGTTCCATATCAACGCGATATCGGTCCGGGTCGCGACGCTCTGCCGGCGGCAATGCCAGGAGCGAAGCCACGCCGGCCTGGATGGAACTTTGACTCCCCAGCGATATTTGGCATAGACCGTTCGTGCCGGCGTCCGCTGCAGGCGCTCACCGTAAAACGGGTGCACGGTACGTTGCGGGTTCAGCCAGATGTGTCGCCATTGAGGATAGCGTCGGACCGCATTCTCGACGAATTCAGTGAAGTGCGCTTCGACGCCGCCCACGTGTTGCAAGCTGACTAAGTGCATCAGACCGGGCACGCTATCGGCCTCGCCGTATTGGCCTGCTGTCCGTCACACAGACACGGATGACAAGTGCTTAGAGATGGGGTGGACGATGGGACTCGAACCCACGACGACCGGGATCACAACCCGGGGCTCTACCAACTGAGCTACGCCCACCATGGTTTACCGACAAGATCTCTCCCGAATTGGCGCGCCCGGCAGGACTCGAACCTGCAACCCTCGGCTTAGCGTACCACTACTGTTTTCACAGCCTCTACTTAGAGTTTGTGGCCTGGACTATCTCTTCACCGTCTCAGGTGCCGCACGTATAGTCTCTACGGAGCCCCACGACGATCAGCTACTGATCATACTCGAGAGATCCTACCCTCCGTTACCGACCGGAACCTTCGGATCTTCGCAGCCGCTCACTCGCTGACAAGGCTACACGCGATGAGTCGGCCATGGGTTTCCACGGGATCGCCATCAGCACGACCTGTTAAGGGTTCCCCGTTACAGTGCAGTCCACTCTGACGGTTCCGTTTCCCGCCAGAGGCTCCTATTGCTTAAAGGCCGATGCTCTATCCGGTTGAGCTACGGGCGCCCGATCCGAATCCTATCAAGTTGCACCAAGGAAAACCTGACCGTCTGTCGGACTCGGGGAATTTCGCGCCTCCGTCCGGCAGACTGCCAGCCCGAACTGGTCGGGGCAGACGGATTCGAACCGCCGACCCTCTGCTCCCAAAGCAGATGCGCTACCAGACTGCGCCATGCCCCGCCGGACTCGGGCGTCACCGTGACGCCAACCCGCCATGGTAAGGGCGGCCTACGAAAGGCGTCAAACCGAAGCCACCGCGGTCAGCAGCCCTTGAGCCCGTCAGAAGCGGGGTTGCGGCGAAGATTCGGGAGTTGGCTGCGCGCAAGCTCCGCTCAGAGTCAGCAACGAGTGATGCTATCATCTGTCGACCCGCCCCCCAGCTTGAGCACAGGCGCATGAAGCTTTCGAAGACGCTGATCTACCTATTCCTGGCGCCGGTCATGACGGGAGCCCAGGAAATCCCGGCAGATTCGTCCGATCCTCGTGTCCGGGTCGTGACCACTCTCGGCAGTTTCGTCATAGAACTCGACCGGGAGCGCGCGCCGCTCACGGTAGAAAGTTTTCTCGAGTACGTTCACGAGGGCCATTACGAAGGCACGGTCTTTCATCGTGTGATCCAGGGTTTCGTGGCGCAGGCGGGTGGCTATACCGAAGACTTCGAGCTCAAACCGGTTGGACGAACGGTCGTCAATGAGTCCGGTAACGGCCTGAGCAATATGCGCACCATGGTCGGCCTGGCGCGAACGACCGATCCTCACTCGGGGGACGCCCAGTTCTATATCAATCTAGCGGACAACCTGGATCTGAATCCTCGCCCGACCCGCTGGGGCTACACAGTCTTCGGCACCGTGGTCGAAGGCATGGAGGTCGTCGATGAAATCGGCCATCGCCCGACCGGGGCCAGGGAACCATTGTTCAGCCGCAACGTGCCGGTGGATACTATCGTGATCCAGCGCATCGAGGAGCTGGCCGAGTAAGGCCCGATGACGACCCTGTTCATCTCCGATCTGCATCTGGATGCGGATCGGCCCGCGGCCATCACCCAGTTTCTCAATTTCATGGAGCGCGAGGCGAGCCAGGCCACCGCGCTCTATATCCTCGGCGATCTGTTTGAAGTCTGGATCGGGGACGACGACACGAACCCTGGCTACGCGCCGATCATCTCGGCGCTCGCGAAACTGAAACTCCAGGGGATCCCGTGCTTTTTCATGCACGGCAATCGTGATTTTCTGGTCGGCCGGCGCTTCGCCACGGCGACGGGCTGCGTACTGCTGCCCGAGCACGAAGTCCTGGCGATCGAGGGTGAGCGAGTCCTGCTCACGCACGGTGATCTGCTGTGCACCGACGATAAGCCGTACATGACCCTGCGGGCGGAACTCAGAAGTCCACGCTGGCAGCGGGAGTTCCTGGCCAAGTCGACCACCGAGCGCCGTACCATCGCCGACGATCTCCGGGCCGAAAGTCAGGCCGCGACCGCCACCAAGTCGGAGGAGATCATGGACGTGAATCAGAGCGCGGTAGAGGCCGCTATGCGCCAACACGACGTGACGATCTTGCTACACGGCCACACACACCGTCCCGGTGTCCACAGATTTTCTTTCGACGGTCACGACGCGACACGCATCGTTCTGGGTGCCTGGCACGAGCGAGGCAGCGTCGTCCGTTGGGATCAGAGCGGCTTCGTGCTGGAAACGCTGGAGCGGTAGACTTTTAACGCCCTACAAGCCGGTGGCGACCTGCATTGAGCCTTCGTCGCCCTCATCATCGCTCTCCTCCTCTCGGACGACGCGCGCGTTTCGCTTTACCTTCGCCGAGTCGGAACGTTCGAGCCCGAGCTGATCCAAGTAGGCTTGACTGACGTCTCCGGTGACGTAGTCCCCCGAGAAACAGGACGTGTCGAAGACTTCGATCTCTGCGTTCTCATGGTTCACGGCCCTGACGAGCGCATCCAGGTCCTGATAGATCAGCCAGTCGGCCCCGATGACCTCCTGAATCTCTTCGATCGTACGGCCGTTGGCAACGAGTTCGTGCACGGCGGGCATGTCGATCCCATAGACGTTCGGATACCGGACAGGCGGAGCGGCAGATGCGAAGTAGACCTTGTTCGCGCCGGCCGCACGAGCCATGTCGATAATCTGCTGGGATGTCGTTCCTCGGACGATGGAATCGTCGACGAGGAGAACGTTCTTGTCGCGGAACTCGAGGTCGATCGCATTGAGCTTGCGTCGCACCGACGCCTTACGCTCCGCTTGACCCGGCATGATAAAGGTACGCCCGATATAGCGATTCTTAATGAAGCCCTCGCGGTATTTCACACCCAGTTCATGCGCGACCTGGATCGCCGCAGTACTGGAGGTATCCGGCACCGGAATCACGACGTCGATATCGTGCTCGGGGCGCAGTCGTAAGATCTTCTCCGCGAGCTCTTCACCCATACGCAGACGGGCTTTGTAGACGGAGAGTCGATCAATGATGGAGTCGGGTCGCGCGAAATAGACAAACTCGAAAATACACGGTGAGTACCCTGCAGGCTCCGACGGCTCGTTACTATGGACGGCTCCCCGCGTGTCGATAAATATTGCCTCACCCGGCCGAACGTCCCGCTCCAAGTCGAACCTCAGGGCATCCAGTGCGACGCTCTCCGAGGCGACCATGCGCTCCACGCCGCGCTCGGTCTTACGGACGCCTAACACCAGAGGACGGATCCCGTATGGGTCTCGGAACGCGACGATGCCGTAGTCGATGATCATCACCACCACCGCATAGCCACCCGAACAGCGGTGATGAACCCCTTCCACGGCCTTCAGGATCATGTCGGGGGTCAGCCCGTCGCCCGATTGCTGAGCCAATTCATGGGCGAAGACGTTGAGCAGCACTTCAGTGTCGGAGGTCGTGTTCAGATGACGGCGATCGCTTTGTGTAACCAATCGTTTGAGCTCATCAGCATTCACCAGATTGCCGTTGTGAGCCAGGCAAATGCCATAGGGTGAGTTCACGTAGAACGGCTGCGCTTCCGTCAGGCTGGCAGTGCCCGCCGTCGGATAACGTACATGCCCGATACCCATTTTCCCGCGCAATCGCACCATGTGCCGCTGCTGAAAGACGTCACGGACGAGGCCGTTGTTCTTACGCACGTAAAGACGGCCGTCCTCCGCGGTCATGATGCCCGCGGCGTCCTGGCCTCGATGCTGCAAGTTTGTCAACGCATCGTAGAGAGCCTGATGCACAGCACGCTGACCAACGATTCCGACGATTCCACACATGACCCAAGCCTCTCAAGGGTTCACGAACTCGACGCACGGACTACAGCAGATTTCTGTCCGAGCAGGTTATCGGCTCTGACTCAGGCGAGCTAAAGATAGCTGCTACCCAATGCCGCATAATAACGAATACCCCCAGCCACCCGCTCACTGAACGGACTGAGCCGAGCTTCCTGCCACCAGGGATCCTGCACGAGGCCCGTAAATTCCAGGACGAGCACCGCCAGGCCGATAATGAGCACACCACGAATCAACCCGAACAACGAGCCCAACAGACGGTCTGTACGGGTAAGCCCGGAATGTCTGATCAGCTCCCGTACGAGCCACACGACGACGCCGCCCATGACCAAGATCAGGAGGAAGATCACGGCTCGTGCAACCCAGACCTGGAGCTCCGGCGCGACGACCCAATTGCCCAGCAGCGGTTCGATGACCCAGCTGGCGCGCCAGGCTAACCAGATGGCCGCGAGCCACGTGATGACGGACAAGGCTTCCTGCGCGAAGCCGCGCCAGTATCCAAACCCGGCAGATCCCAAGCACACCACAACGATCAACAAATCTACCCAGGACACGATCGTGTTGAATCCGAAAGCGAATTATTCCTCGACGCCTACTGCACTACCTGCGCCACGAAGCCATACGCTGACAACGCTGACGCGACCGCCAGCGCACTTTCCCTGGACGCTTGGGGGCCGATTCGAACTCGCTGCATCGAACGACCACTGGCAACATAGGCGAACAGGCGAGCGTCGAAGCCGTACGTCGACACCCTGTCGGCCTGTCGGCGCGCGTTCTCTTCCTCAGCGTAACTGCCGACCTGAACGAACCAGATACCCTCGGTGCCGACCGTAGACGCCGCTGACGATCGGGCCGGCGGCGCAGACGTGTCGCGAGCCGGCTGTCGCATCGGACTCGCAGCCGCATGACCGGACCGGAGCGTGCTCATGGCAGGCGTAGGCGGCTCGCGGTCGTTGTCAAGCGTGATGGTGTGAGACCTCAGCGGCGTAGACGCCGTGGGTGCCGGCAGCTCAAGTGCTTTAGACTCGAGGCCGTCGCTCGGTCCGGGCCCGTCGAGCACCCAGGGTACCAGCCACACGCCTAAGGCCACGAGCACCGCCGCGCCAACAAGTCGTTCCTTCAAGCCCCGGTCCATGTGGAGGATCTATCGTCCGGTTGATACGGGGCGCAGTATAGCCCAAGCGCCATCATCGCGGGACCGACCACGTAACAAGTTCCGAAGACCAGCACCCGGTCCCCATCTGCAGCCAGATCTCGAGCGTGGCGACATGCCTCGGCCACGACGGGATACGCACTGATGCGCTTGGCATGACATTCCGTCAGGACGGCTATCAGCGTGTCTTCCGACGCGCCTCGCTCTGTATCAGCGCACGTCACAAGCCATTCGTCCACGACCGGGAGCAGAGGATCGATGATGCCGGCCAGATCCTTGTCCGCCATCGCCGCGAACACGGCGATCGTTCGACGGGGCTTGCCGCGGAGTGCGAGTTCGTCGGCCAGGACGCCCGCTGCCGCCGGGTTGTGAGCCACGTCGAACACCCACTCGATGCCGTCCAGCAGCCGGCGCTCCAATCGCGCCGGCAACCACGCGCGCTCGATTCCGCTGGCGAGCGCCGCGTCTGACACGGGTAACTCAACCGCCAGCGAGTAAATGACTGCTACGCAAGCGGCCGCGTTACCCAGCTGCACTCGGCCACCGAACGACGGCACGGGTAACGTCGGTGGCTCCCAGGCCGCAGCCTGATACCGCCAACCACCATCGGGCAGAAGCTCGTAGTCGAAGTCCCGTCCCAACAGCCGCAGCGTGGTACCAAGATTTTGCGCATAGGCAACAAGCACCGCGGGCGGGTCGCGCTCCGCGACGATGGCCGGCCGAGCCTTGCGTAGGATCCCTGCCTTCTCGAGGGCAACGGCCTCTCGTGTATCGCCGAGCCAGGCCTGATGATCAAGATCGATGCTCACGATGAGGCTCGCGTCCGGATCGAGTGCGTTCACGGCATCCAGACGTCCGCCGAGGCCCACCTCGAATATCGCGAGCTGGACGCCCTGGCGCGCGAACTCGGCAATCGCAGCCACGGCGGAAAACTCAAAGTAGGTCAGCGTCACAGCGCCGCGCGCCGCATCGATCGCGCTGAAGATCGCGACGAGTTCGTCGTCGGATATGTCCTGGCCGTCTACGCGTAACCTCTCATTAAATCTCCACAGATGGGGAGACGTAAATGCTCCGACCCGGTAACCGGCCTCGAGGTAGATGCTCTCGAGTATCGCGACGCAGGAGCCCTTACCGTTGGTCCCGCCGACCGTGATGATGCGATAAGTCGGCCGCTCCAATCCCATGGCCACCAGCACCTCTCTGATGCGCTCCAGACCGAGATCGATTTTCTGCGGATGAAGTGTTTCCAGCCAGTTCAGCCAGTCCTCCAGATCAGAGAACCGTCGAGAGTGATCCGTACGGCTAGCCCGCATACGGCATCAAGATGGCGGCGGGCGATCCGTGAGCTTGGCCAGGATCGCGGCGACCTCGTCTCGAGCGTGGCGCCGATCCACAATCATGTCGAGCACGCCTTTCTCCAGCAGAAACTCAGATCGCTGGAATTCCTCGGGTAGTTTCTCGCCAACGGTCTGCTCGATGACTCGCGGTCCCGCGAAGCCGATCAGGGCCTTAGGCTCGGCGAGATTGATGTCGCCGAGCAGCCCCAGGCTCGCCGACACGCCGCCGGTCGTCGGATCAGTCAGGAATGCGATGTACGGCAACCCCGCCTCCGCCAGGTCGGCCAGCGCGGAGCTCGTCTTCGCCATTTGCAGCAGTGAAATCAAGCCCTCTTGCATGCGCGCGCCACCGCTGGCCGTGAAACAGACGAATGGTCGTTTATGCTCGATGCAAAAGCGCACGCCTCGGACGAAACGTTCGCCCACGACAGACCCCATCGACCCCCCCATAAAACGAAACTCGAAAGCGGCGACGACAACTGGAATGGCTTTTAACGTGCCCGCGATCACGATCAGCGCATCCAACTCGGCTGTATTTTTCTGTGCCTGGCTCAGGCGATCCCGATAACGTTTGCTGTCGCGAAATTTCAGAGGATCCTGCGGCTCAAGCTTCGCCGCGATCTCGTGCCCGGAATCCGGGTCCAGGAACATCTCCAAACGTTCTCGCGCACCCACTCGCATGTGGTACTCGCACTTCGGGCAAACGAGAAGATTACGTTTGAGCTCGGCTCGGTAGAGCTGCGCGGCACAGCTGCTGCATTTGACCCACAGACCCTCGGGGACCGAGCGCTTGCGCTGCTCGGTCTTGATTCGCGAGGGCATTAGCTTGTCGAACCAACTCATGGACACCACACGGACTGCTGGGGCAGGGAATGATAACGAACAGGCTACACCCCTTCCAGGATGCCAGTGGGTGAATCGTCGGGGAATACCGGAAGATCGAAATGCTCCGGGTAGGCCACCTCCATGAGCGTCAGGCCCTGGGACGGTGCGGTCACCCCGCCCTGAGTTCGATCACGGCTGGCCAGAACCTCGGCAGCCCAGCTCTGCGCCGCCTTGCCCGTACCGATCTCGACCAGCACACCGACGAGATTGCGTACCATGTGCTGCAGGAATGCGTTGGCCGTGAACTCCAGGGCGATCAATGACTCACGTCTGTGGATACCGATCGAGATCAGACGCCGCATGGGTGTGGAAGATTGGCAGCCGGCCGCCCTGAATGCCGAGAAATCGTTCTCACCGAGCCATGCGGCAGCCGCCGCCGTCATCGCCCCGCAGTCCAATGAATCGCGTAACCACCACGCTCGCCGTCGCGAAAGAGCGGACCGACTACCTCGCTGCTGAACCAGGTAACGATACCGTCGCCATAGCGCTGAGCGACGGGCATCGAAGTCAGGCTTAACCTCTTTGACCCACTGGACGGCGATATCGGCGGGAAGATTAGCATTGATACCCAATAGCCATTGCCGCGGCTCGCGGCGCGCCTGGGTATCGAAGTGGGCGATCTGCCCAGCGGCGTGCACGCCCGCGTCCGTACGACCGGATCCGGAGACCGAGACCGGATGATCGGCCACCTTGGCGATCGCGAGGGATAGCAGTTCCTGGACACTACGGCTGTCGCGCTGCGACTGCCAGCCAACGAAGTCCGTACCGTCATATTCCAGGCCGAGAGCGATGTGCACGTTTGCGCCAGTCAGGCTAGTGGACCAACAAGGCCAGCCTGCTAAAGACCGTCGATAATCCCCTGAGCTTCCGTCTTCTGGACAGGATCCCCTTCCGCTACGACCTCTTCAAGGATGGCGCGCGCACCGTCCGAGTCACCCATGTCCACATACGCTCGAGCCAGGTCCAACTTCGTACCGACCTCGGTCATTGTCATCGTGTGCGGATCCAACAAACCGGTCTGACTTGACGTGGTGCCGACGTCGAGATCCGTCTCCGCGCCGACCAGTATGTCGGAGCCAACGATCTGTTCAACGGGGATCTCCGCCGTCTCGTCATCCCCCAGCGCCGACACCAGATCGTCCAGATCGAGAGCGACGCCGGTAGCCGTAGCGGAGGAACCCGCCGAAATATCATCGAGTACGTCGGATACTCCCGACGACGACATGACGTCAGCAGCGACTTCCGTGGCCTCGTCATCGGCGGACAGATTTGGCACATCGTCGGCATCCAGATCCAGACCCAGATCACTTAGATCGAGTTCCGTCACTTCCTCCCCGGCACTCTCGAGGGCGGTGTCCAGCGACGAGTCACCCGGGACAGTACCTTCCGGATCAACGCTAAGCGAGTCCGGCAGGCCAAGCGTTGGCGATTCCAGAGATGCGGCCAGGATGTCTGCATCCAGATCCGGCGTCGTCCCAGCGTCTCTGTCTTCCGAAGGGGCGAACATCGCCGTCTCTAGACCGGCCAGCGTCTGATCGCCGAGACCCAATCCCTCTTCCTCGGCAGCTTCTTCAGTATCGCTCGCGTCCAGATTGAGGTCGACGCTCGAGGCATCGCCGACATCAAATGCCATATCGAGAGCGGGAGAGTCGCCCGCCTCTAGATCGACGTCGACCTCGCCGGCAGATGCGGTAGCCCCCGAGAATAACGACTCGTCGGGGCAAATCTGCTTACCCATGATGACGACTTTGTCCCACTCGGAATCGGGACCGGAACCGATCTCCCCTCGCAGGGACATTGCCGCTTCCAGGAAGGAGTCCTTGTTACCCCAGACGAAGAAGACCTCCAGAAGTTTCAGCTTCAGGTCTCGGCGACCGGGCTCGACGTCCAGCGCCTTCTCGACCAACTCAGCCGCCTGGTCATAGAGGCCATAGGCCATGTGAAAGTCTGCCTCCGCGACCGGATCCGCCTGTTCCAGGTTGATCAGGGTCTGGCTGGAAATCGTGTCATCGAACGACGTTTCTTCCGAGGCGGGTCTGCCGATGGTCAACGTTTTTGAGATTGACGGCGAGTCACCTGCCATCGGAACCGATTCCGGTTCCGGTTCCGATTCCGATTCCGGTTCCGGTTCCGGTTCTAGCATTGGCTCTAGCATTGGCTCGGGCTCAGGGTCTGATGCCGATTCTACCTCCGCCTGAGGCTCGAAAGCTCCTGTTTCGATCTGCTGCTCCGAGACGATGTAGCCCCCGTCATCGCTCTCGATCGGCTGGATCGGCTGGATCGGCTGAGGCCCGCTCGCTGCGAGCGTATCGTCTTCGTCATCGAGGTCCGCCTCCCAGCGGCCCGTCGCATCACCGGACTCCTGTTGACGGCGGCGCAGGTACAACACCGCGGTCCCGATCAGAGCGACCACGCCCAGGCCAACTAACAGGATCGGGCCGGTCAACCAACTGATACCTTGTGTCAACCCACTGAGACGTTCTGCCAACCCACTGAAAGTCTGTGTCAGCCAATCTCGAGCTTGTGTCCACCAACCGAGCGCTCGAGAGGTCCACGAGGGCTGACTCGGTGTCGTGACGACCCGGGTAGCGGCCGCAGACGGCGCGACGACAGCAGGCGAGACTATCGCCGGTGTCGTCTCCGCTTCGTCGGCGAAGAGAGCCTCAGATTCAAGATCCACACCGGCCTCGGCCCGTGGCTCAGGCTCGACACCGGCCGCGGCCATCCGTTCGGCGAGCCTGGCCTCCTCGCCCTGAGCCGCCATGAGCTGTGTCTGCAGGTCCTGTAGCTGCTGATCCTTGATCTCGAGCAGTCGCCGATTGTAGTCCAGCTCGTCGCGGACCATGTTGAGCTCGCCTTCTAATTCGACGATCTCCGCAGTTGCGGTAGTAGCGCGAGACCCGGCATTCGCGGCGCTAGCGCTGGGCACGTTTTCGGCATCCTCAACGCTAGCAGGCGTCACGAGTCGAAGGCGCGCCGGCTGGTCGGCTCCGCCGCCCTGCCACAGCACGGTCTGTCGCTGCGCTTCCTGAGTCGCGTCGCTGGCAGTTATCGCGTCCAATTCAGCCAGCTGCGGAATACGCAGCGTTGCGCCTAGATGCAACGTGTTCATATTGCCGCCGAAAGCCTGAGGGTTGGCGCGATAAATGGCCACGATCATCTGGTTCATCGTGATGCCGGCGGGCCGATATCGATCGGCAATGGACCACAGCGTCTCGGCAGGCTTAACCGGCCCGTAGGTACCGGGGGGTGTTGGCGCTGGCGCCTCGGTTCGAGTGGGCTTGAGCGTCTGCAGCGGTGGCGTCGCTTGAACACTCGGTAACGTTCCTCGAACGGTCGGCTGCGCGTCACGCTCAGGAGCTGGGCGATTGATAGCGGCCGCCGGCCGGGTGGCGTCGGGTGCGCCGGTTTCGGCGGGTTCTATGGTCTGCGCGGCTGCCGGCGCGGGCAGCACGATGGGTGGATCCAGCAGGACCGTGTATTCGCGCAGTAATCGTCCTCGCGACCACGCCACCTCCACCAACACCGTGACGAAGGGCTCCGAGATCCGTTGCCGAGAAGTCATTAGGATGACAGCACGCCCGAGGTTGTTGGTGCCAACCCGAAAGTCTATTCCGCCGACATAGGCAGGACGCTCGAGACCATAGCGATCAAAGGTCTCTTGACTCGCCAGACTCACGCGCAGATTGCCGAGTTCCTCGGGCGTCGCGGATACGAGTTCGATCTCCGCTTCAAGCCGCTGGTTGAGAGCGGACCTGAGGGTGATGTCGCCCAGCCCTAGTGCCCATGCCCCCAGGGGAGCGAACAGTAGTGCCAGAGCACTCCAACGTGCCGTTGGTGTCATGGAATATTCCCTACCCAATCCGGCCTAGCCCAACGACGCAGAGTATTCACTGCCAAAGCTGAAGATCTCCTAACGCGCCGAGCCAAACGATACATTACATAACTTGATTTACCAAAATCTCTGCAATCTGTACGCTGTTGAGTGCCGCGCCCTTGCGCACGTTGTCAGCGACCACCCACAAATTCAAACCACGTGGATGGGAAAGATCCTCCCGGATACGCCCGACGTAGACTGCGTCCCGATGGGCCGCATCGGTCAGAGCCGTGGGGTACTCGCCCGGCTCCTGGCCATCCAAAAGAACGATTCCAGGCGCCGAATTTAACAATGTCTGGACCTCCAGAACTGTGACTTTGGTTCGAGTTTCGATATGCAGTGCCTCAGAATGCCCAAAATACACCGGAATTCGGACACATGTGGGATTCACCATAAGCTCAGGCTCTTCTAGGATTTTGCGAGTCTCCCACACCAGCTTCATCTCTTCCTGGGTGTAGCCCGTGTCCGTGAAATCGGCGATTTTCGGTACCGCGTTGAAGGCCACAGGCTTCTCCTCGCCGTTGACCGTGGCTTGTGCTCCGGCCAGATGGGCGCGAGTCTGGTCGGTCAGCGCTTCCATCGCGCTGCGTCCGGCTCCCGATGTGGCCTGATAAGTCGCGACGTTGATGCGTTCGATCCCGACGGCTGCGTGGATCGGGCCCAGCGCGACCACCATCTGAATCGTGGAACAATTCGGATTCGCAATGATCCCACGGTTGGTGTACTCCGCGATTCGGGCCGCGTTACACTCCGGAACGACCAGCGGAACATCATCGTCGCAACGAAACTGAGACGTATTATCGATCACGACTGCGCCGGCGGCCGTCGCGCGTGGCACATGTGCCGCTGACACCGAACCGCCTGCGGAGAAAAACGCCAGCTGAACCTTGGCGAAATCGAAATCCTCCAGCACTTCGACCGTGTGCGGCTCATCGCGAAAATCGATGCGGCGGCCGGCCGAGCGGTGGCTTGCCAGCGGATACAGCTTACCCACCGGAAAGTCGCGCTCCTGGAGTATCTGGATCATGGTCTCACCCACCAATCCGGTAGCTCCGACAACGGCGATGTCAAACGTGTTGGACATTAGTCCATCGGGTCAAGTTAAACGATGTAAATCAGGACTTCTGCTTAACCCCAATGGCCGGGGTAGCGGAGATCACGTCTGCATTCTGAGCTCGATGCCTGAGATAGTGGTCCATCAGCGTCAGTGCCAACATCGCCTCCGCGATGGGGGTCGCTCGCAAGCCAACGCACGGATCGTGCCGGCCGGTCGTGACGATCTTCGTGGCGCGTCCCTCGCGGTCTACGGTCCTGCCCGGCACCTGGATACTCGATGTCGGTTTCAGAGCGATGCTGACGAGAATGTCCTGGCCGGAAGATATGCCGCCGAGCGTGCCCCCGGACGAGTTCGTCGAGAACCCGTCGGGAGTCAGCTCATCACGGTGCTCACTACCGTGCTGCTCTACGCACTTGAAACCGGCGCCAAACTCCACGCCTTTGACGGCGTTGATGCTCATCAGGGCATGGGCGATCGAAGCCTCCAGCTTATCGAAGACGGGTTCGCCCAAACCGGGCGGCACGCCGCTCGCGATGATGTTGATGCGGGCACCGATGGAATCCCCGGCCTCGCGCAATTCGTCCATGAAACTCTCGAGCTCATCGAGCTTCTCCGGGTCCGCGCAGAAGAACGGATTGTCGTTGACCAGTTCGAGGTTACGCGGAGCCAGATGATGCGGCCCGAGCTGGGCCAGATAACCCGTGATGCGTACGCCTAGTTGTTCGGCCAGGTATTTGCGCGCTATGGCGCCGGCGGCCACGCGCATGACCGTCTCTCGCGCCGACGCGCGACCGCCGCCTCGATAGTCGCGGATCCCGTATTTCTGCTGGTAAGTGTAATCGGCATGCCCGGGCCTGAAGCTATCCTTGATCTTGCTGTAGTCACGGGAGCGCTGGTCGACATTCTCAACGAGCAGGCCGATTGCCGTTCCGGTGGTGACGCCCTCGAAGACACCCGACAGTATCTTGACCTGATCCGGCTCTTTGCGCTGTGTGACGTGCCGAGAACGGCCCGGCCGGCGGCGCTCGAGGTCAACCTGAATATCGGCTTCGGTCAAGGCCATCCCCGGAGGACATCCATCCACCACGCAGCCCATGCTCGGCCCGTGGCTCTCGCCGAAGGTCGTCACGGTGAACAGACGTCCGAATGTATCGCCAGCCATAGCCTCGATGTCCATTGTTGCAGCGGGCGGCGTCACGGCCGCTCGCCGCTCCGCACTGCTAACCCGCTAAGTATCCGGTCAATTCGTCCCGCGTCAACACAAAGACGCCGTGGCCGCCATGCTCGAACTCCAGCCAGGTCACAGGCAGGCGTGCGTACTCCGCCACAAAAGCTCCCTGCGCTTCGCCCACCTCCATGATCAGGACACCGTCGGCGACCAGATACGGCGGCGCTTGGGCCAGGATCTCTGCGACCAGCGAGAGGCCTTCGGGGCCACCCGCGAGCGCTACGCCCGGTTCGTGAGAGTACTCCCGCGGCAGCTCGTCAAGCCGGGACTCCGGCACGTATGGCGGATTGGTAATGATAACGCGGTATTGGCCCTCGACCGCTGCAAAGAGATCCGACTGGATCACGCGCACGCGATCGACGAGATTATTCGCTGCGACGTTCGCGCGGGCCACTTCGATGGCAGCCGCGGAGACATCTACCGCATCCACGACCACGCCTGGGCAGTAGTGCGCGGCGGCGATTGCCAGACAGCCGCTGCCGGTACCAAGATCCAGGATTCGATCGCCGTCCCGCAGACGACACCAGGGCTCGAAGCCTCGACCGATCAGTTCGGCCAATGGCGAGCGCGGAATCAGTACCCGCTCGTCTACGACGAAACGTAGGCCGGCGAACCAGGCTTCGCCGAGAAGATATGCCAGCGGCTTTCGCTCCGCCACGCGACGATGAACGAGTGTGCTCAGGCCGGGAATCAGCGCCGGATCCGGCGCCCGCTCCCAGGCCGCGTCATCCCAGCCCTGCTGGCTCCGGAGCAACCAGTAGGCCTCGTCACTCGCATTATCGGTGCCGTGCCCGAAGTCCAACTCATGCTGAGCAAAATATCGGGCGATCAGCGCGACCCAATCGTTGCCGGTCCGGGCCCGGGAAAGTGCTCGTTCAAGCTCAACGAGAGTCATGGGCCGCGGATACTACTCCTTATGACATAATCACTCGCGTGATCGGAACCATGCTAAGAATCCTGATGGTCGTACTTATCCTACTGGCCGGCGCGACGCTATGGGTATCCGCTGTCAGGCAGGATCTGCCCGCACCCGCGGTCGCTACGGTACTCCCTGAGCCTCTCCGTCTTCCGGCCGTGCAACTGACGGATCAACGCGGACTCGATTTCTCCACCGCGGAGCTCGTGGGGACCTTCAGCCTGATGTTCTTCGGCTTCACCAACTGCCCGGATATCTGTCCTATTACGCTGCAGACGCTCGCCAACGTCGAGGCCGAACTGCGGGCGAAAGGCCTTGACACACCCCGTATCGTGTTTGTCAGCGTCGACCCGGACCGTGATACGCCGGCACAAATCGAACGCTACCTTGGCAACTTCAGTGCAAACTTCGTCGGCATTACTGGCAGTCAGCAAGCACTACAACCGCTGCTCGCCGCCCTGGGCGTGACAGTCGAACGCCACCAACATCCCGGCGAGGAAGCCTATAACGTTATCCACAACTCCACGGTATACCTGATTGGTCCGCGAGCCGAGTGGCTCGCGATCTTCAGCGCACCTCACGATGCTACCGTGATCGCGACAGACTACCTTCGAATTCGGCAGCTATACCTGACTCAGCGGACGGCCGTCTCGGCTACCTCATGAGATCCACTCTGTCGGTGTGGGTGCAATACCTGCTCCCGCAACGCTTGCTTGCGGCGCTCGTCTATCACGTCGCCCGGTGCCCCTGGCCGCTGGTCAAGAATCCTCTGATTCGTTGGTTCGCGAACCACTACCGGGTGGATCTCGATGAGGTCGAGCAGCCAGACTTGAGCGCCTATCCAAGCTTCAACGACTTTTTTACGCGAGCCCTGCAGCGGGATGCGCGACCGATGGCCGGCGATGATCACACCATCGTGTCGCCTGCGGACGGCTATCTGACCGACTTCGGGACAACCGCAGACGGTCGGCTGATCCAGGCCAAAGGGATTGACTACCGGCTGGATGAGCTCCTGGACGAGCCACCGGACGGTGCCGTGAATCTGGCGCTGGGGAGTTTCGCCACGATCTATCTCGCGCCCCATAACTACCACCGCGTTCATATGCCGTTGGCGGGCACCCTCAAGCGCACGCGTTATGTGCCCGGGAGACGATTCAGCGTCAATGGCCCGACCGTGCGCGGGATTCCTCGACTTTTCTGCCGCAACGAGCGCGTCGTCTGCTGGTTCGATACCGTGGTCGGGCCCATGGTCATGGTCCTGGTGGGCGCGCTCAACGTCGCCAGTATCAGCACCCGGTGGCTGGGAGAAATCCCGAGCGGCAAACGACGACTGTGGCAAGACGGCGGAACGCCGCAACGTCGCTACGGACGGGGAGATGAGATCGCCCGATTCAACCTCGGCTCGACGGTCATCGTCCTGCTTCCGCCCGCCGCGTTGATCTGGGACGAGGCACTGTGTGCCGAAGGGCCGCTGCGGATCGGACAGCCTCTCGGCCGAACCCGCGCATCCGGTGCAGGTAACCTGACTTGAGTTCCAACTCGTGGCGACCCACCGCCTCGACGGCAACGCTCCGGCTGCGCGCCGAGCTGCTCGCAGAGATCCGCCGGTTCTGCGCAGACCGCGGCCTGCTCGAAGTCGAAACGCCGGCATTGTCCACGGCCGGCGTACCCGATGCGGCGCTCGAACACATGACGGTCCAAGCTGCAGGCCTCGGAGGCGAAGCCTACTACCTGCAGACCTCGCCCGAAGTCGCGATGAAGCGGCTACTCGCCGCGGACACAGGTGACATCTACCAGATCTGTCGCGTCTTCCGAGACGGTGAACTCGGCCGTTGGCATGAGCCCGAGTTCACGCTGTTCGAGTGGTATCGAGTTGGTTGGGACGAGGATCAGCTCATGGGCGAAGTGGAGTCGCTGCTCGTTATGCTGCTGGAACCGCGTCGAGATCTGACGCCTACCGTCCGTATGAGCTACCGGGAGGCCTTCCGCGAATTCCTGCGCGTGGATCCGTTCGCCGACGGCCCGGAACTTCGCGGCGCTTTGTCGCGTGAGGCGATCGACATTCCTGCCGAAACCGGCGCCGACGACCTACTCGATCTCGCGCTGAGTCAGGTCGTCGTCCCGCGGCTCGACCCGCACGCGATCTCCTTTATCTATGACTTCCCACCCAGCCAGGCGGCATTGGCGAGGATCAAGCCCCAGGATCCGCCCGTTGCGGCCCGCTTCGAGGCATTCAGCGGCGGCATCGAGCTCGCCAACGGCTTCGGCGAGCTGACGGACGTCACCGAACAGCGGCAACGTTTCGACACGGCGCTTGCGTTGCGACATCGCGACGGCCGGCACGGACCACCGTCGGATGAGCGTTTTCTCGAAGCGTTGCACCACGGCCTGCCGCCCTGCGCGGGCGTGGCCGTCGGCGTGGACAGACTCGTCGCCCTAGCGGCTGGGTTGACCGGCATCGCCGCAACGATCAGCTTCGCCCACGGCGCGGACCCGTCGTAGGTTCAATGGGGGCGCACCCGGGTAACTCTTGCTCGAATCGTAAGCTCGTCGCTCTCGCAATGGGGGCGGACATGACGGTTCACGCCTCCCTGCGCCGTACCCACCACGCTTCGATTTAACGCAATTGCCAGAGGCTTCGACTCGGCATGAATCATCATGCCCGCCCTCCGCATCGGCACCGCAGCATCGGCACCGCAGCATCGCGCACCGTGGTGACCTCAGGCATCCTAGTGGGGTCTGTCTCGACGAGGGTCAGTCAGGACTTCGCCCGGGAGACATACTCGCCGGTACGCGTATCGACCCTAACGACCTCGCCTTTCTCGACGAATAACGGCACACGCACGACCGCGCCGGTCGTCAGCGTCGCCGGCTTCACGCCACCCTGGGCCGTATCCCCCCGTACACCCGGATCGGTCTCTACGATGCCGAGTTCGACGAAATTCGGCGGCGTGACCAGTAATGGCACGCCGTTCCACAGCGTCACGGTGCAAACATCCTCTTCTTTAAGCCATTGCTTGACGTCTGCGACGGCTTTCTCATCTGCCGGCAGCTGCTCGAAAGTATCGGCGAACATGAAATACCAGAACTCGCCATCGGTATAGAGGTACTGCATATCCCGCTCCACGACATCGGCTGCTTCGACAGACTCACCGGACTTGAAGGTCTTATCGACGACTCGACCTGTCTTCAGGTTGCGGATCTTCACGCGATTGAATGCCTGGCCCTTGCCCGGTTTAACGAACTCATTTTGCACGATCGCACACGGATCGCCGTCCATCATGATTTTCAATCCACCACGGAATTCGTTGGTGCTATATCTCGCCATCGATCTTTTGCCTGCCCCGTCTGTAGCAGTGACTGTCTGGTCGCGACCTGCGCCATAAACCGGGCGATAATACCGCCAAGCATCGTGGAAGCGAACTGATTATCGTGACTAGGCCCAGCGGTCCGCCGATACCACCTAAGTCCTCAACGTCGCCGCGCTGGCAGCATTCGCTGCGCGACGCCGTCAGGGATGTGCATGAGCTCCTCGAAATTCTGGAGCTGGACCCGCTGGATACCGACTGGTTGCAGCCGGGCACGGGCGAGTTCCCGGTACTGATTCCAAGAAGTTTCATCTCGCGCATGCGTAAAGGGGACCCGGACGATCCGTTACTCCGCCAGGTGCTGCCTGCCAGGGACGAGCACGCGGAGCACCCAGGGTTCACGCAAGATCCACTGCTGGAGATCCCTCTGGCGCAGGCAGGGGTCATCGAGAAGTATCCGTCACGGGCGCTACTCGTCACGACGTCGGCGTGCCCGGTGCACTGCCGTTATTGCTTTCGGCGTCACTTCCCCTATGAGACTCAACTGGCATCCCAAAATGACTGGGCCGACGCGTTGACCGCGCTCAAGAGCAGTCCCGATATTCGCGAAGTCATTCTATCTGGCGGTGATCCGCTGAGCCTCTCGAACCGTCGTCTACAAAAACTGATCTCGGAACTCGAGACCGTTGAGTCGATCACCACGGTCCGCATTCACAGCCGGTTCCCGATCATCCTACCGGAGAGAATCGACCGGGAACTGCTGGCGCTTCTGCGGCAGACACGGCTCAGAACCGTTCTCGTAGTGCACTGCAATCACGCGAATGAGATCGATGCGTCCGTCAGGACTGCGCTGCTGCAGGTCAGCGCCACCGGCACCTCATTATTGAATCAGTCGGTACTCTTACGCGGCATCAATGACAACGTGGACTGCCTGGAGTCACTGAGCTACCGACTATTCGACTCCGGCGTCCTGCCTTATTACCTGCACCGACTCGACCGCGTGGCAGGGGCGGCTCACTACCAGGTAGAGGACACGAAGGCGTTACAACTCATCGCTGATCTTAGAACGAGGGTCCCAGGCTATCTCGTGCCCAGGCTCGTCCAGGAAATTCCAGGTGAATTAAGTAAAATTCCTCTGGCCTGATCTACCAAAAAGTCATCTGTGACCCTCGTCCGTTCGCGAACAGGTCGGAGTGCTAGAATTCGCTCCCTCTCGCACCTCTAGCGCTGATCTCGCTACAAGGACGTAGTACCGAATGAGTCAGGAGAATGTACCCTTAGTGGTACTCACAGACCGCGAAGAGAACGTCGAATTTATCAATCGAACGCTCCGCGCTGCCGGGCATACGGTCCGGTGCTACTGGATCGATAGTATCGATCGCGTGCCTGAGGCATTGGAGAAATATTCTCCTGAGCTATTGTGGCTGTTTAATAACGGTAACGCAGCCGAGATCAAGCGAGTTGCTCAGAGTCGTAGCAATGTCCCGCCGATCGTGCCTCTTCTGGTCGTCAGCGAAAACGTCGATGAATCAGCCATTGCCGACGCCATGCTGGCCGGAGCTCAGGATCTGGTCTCGGTCCATCATGTGGAGCGCCTGCGCTCTGTAGCGGAACGGGAACTGCGTGCCTTCCAACTGGAACGGGCATTGAACAGGACCATCCTCTCCGCGGCCCAGGATCGTAAACAACTCTCCAAGTTGAAAGCGGGGACGGAGGATGCGATCGCGTGTGCCCAGGAAGGAATTCTAGTAGAGACGAATCTAGCGTGGGCGCAACTGTTCGGCTACGACGACGGCGGAGCGATGCAGGGGCTGCCGATCATGGATTTCTTTGAGCCCCGCAGCCAGATGACGCTGAAGGGTGGACTCGTCGCGTGCACGAAGGAGCACTGGGGCTCCGAGCCGCTCAGAGTGACGGCCCTCACCAAAGACGGCTCGACCGTTCCCCTGGAGGTGTGCCTTGAGCGATCGGTCTTCGAGGGCGAGACGGCCGTAAGAATCACCATATTCAGATCCAAACATCAATCCACCGCCCCCGAGCAACTCGTCGAGCAGACCGTGCATCGGGATCTGTCCACCGGGCTTTATCACCGTCGGCACTTCATCGACTTGCTGACGCAACGTCTTCAGTCGAACCCCCGCGGCGGCGTCCGAGTACTCGCCTATATTCGCCCGGATCACTTTGGCGACATCAAAGATGACATCGGGCCGTTCGCCAGCGAAGATATCCTCGCGCAGCTGGCCGACGTCGTTCGTCGCCTGACCCAACCCAACGACCTGTCCGGACGCTTTAACGGCGTCGTCTTTACCGTGTTACTGGAACGCGGAACGCTGCGGGATGTGGAGACCTGGGCGGAGAACGCTATTGCGACCATCTCGGAGCACCTCTTCGAGACCACCGAGAAGACGGTCTCTGTCACCTGCTCACTCGGACTGTGTGAGATATCAGATGGCGTCGAGGGGCTTGAGATGGTGCTCATCGACGCGGAAAAGGCTAACAACCGCGGCCGGAAAAGCGGCGGCAACCAGGTCGTGCTGGCCGAGCCGTCCGACGAGTCTGCCCGGATCAGACGCTATGACCTCGTCTGGGTGGAGAAGATTAAGTCCGCTCTGTTGAATGATCGACTCCGGCTCAAACACCTGCCGATTGTGAGCCTTCATGGCAAACAAGGAACCCGGTTCGATACCGTGCTTCGCATGCTCGATGAAGACGGCAAGGAGGTGCCGGCTACGGAATTCATGCCGGTCGCCGGACGACACGAGCTGCTCCGGTCGCTTGATCGTTGGGTAATCGGCGCCTCGATCACGTTCTCCGGTGAAAAGAAACCCGACCAGATTTTCGTCAAGCTCTCTAGTAATTCCGTGGTCGACAAGACACTGCTGGAGTGGCTCAAGAGGGAAGTCGAAGGGAGCAACGTCGACACGAGCAGCATCTGTTTCCAGGTCAGCGCAGAAGACATTTCCCGCAATCTCAACCAAGCCAAGATACTCGTCGCGGGACTATCGTCGCTGGGGTTCTCCTTCGCAGTGGAACATTGCGGCGTTGGCCGCGACCCGCTGAAAATACTCAACAATATTCCGATGCAGTATCTCAAGATCGATGGCTCCTTGATGCAGGGCATCTCGAACAACCTGACACATCAGGAGATCGTGCAGAAGTTTATCGACGAGGCGCGCCAGAAGGGCATCGAGACGATTGCAGAACGCGTCGAAGACGCCAACACCATGGCCGTCCTATTCCAGCTCGGCGTGAGCTATATGCAGGGCTATTATGTGCAGGAAGCCGAAGTAGTTTTGGAAGAGCCCGAGATCCCTAAGGAGCCGACCTTCGAGTGGGTTCCCGATGAACGGAGCGCCGGCTGACCAGCTCTGATTCGGGGATTAATCCGCGAGGAGCCGGTCCACTTTTCGCCAGCCTCGTGGCAGGACGCTGCCCCGCCTACCCCGGCTCGCGAGATAGTGATCGAGGTCCTTAGGCTTCAGGGTCATGTGCCGATCTCCTGAGATGATCCGCAGCGCCTGATCCTGCGCCAGCACGCAGATAGCCGCCATCTCGACATTCGTTTTCTTGGGCAGGCCCTGAATCTTGTTGCCCTTGCCGCGCGCAAGCTCCGGCAACTCTTCGACATCGAACAATAGCAGCCGTCCGTCAGTCGATACCGCGGCCAACAGGCTCCCCGCTTCCCCAACCGCGGCGGCAGGTATCACCGACGCGCCCTTTGGAACCGTAAGCACAGCCTTGCCCGCCTTGTTGCGTGAGTGGAGGTCCGCGAGCGTCACCACAAAACCATATCCTGCGGACGAGGCCAGCGCCCACTTGTCCTGCCCGGCGCCTAGCAGTACCGCACAGAAGGACGATCCGTCGGGGGGCTTGAGTCGTCCCGAGAGCGGTTCACCCTGACCACGCGCCGAGGGGAGAGTATGGGCAGCCAGGCTATAGGCGCGCCCGGTACTGTCCATGAAGACTGCCAGTTGGTTACTGCGCCCGACCGCCGCCGCCAGAAACTGATCGCCCGATCGGTAGCTAAGCGTCTCCGAATCGACCTCGTGTCCCTTGGCGGCCCGAGCCCAGCCTCTCTCCGAAAGAACTACGGTGACAGGATCGCTGACGATCAGCTCCGACTCGTCCATCGCCTGCGCCGCACCACGTTCCACGATGTCGGTGCGACGCTCGTCGCCATGAAGCTCAGCGAGCTCCACCAATTCTCCCTTGATGAGCTTCTTGAGCTGCACTTTGGAGCGGAGCGTGCGCTCCAGTTCGACTTTCTCCTCAGCGAGTTGTTTCTGCTCTCCCTGAATCCGAACCTCTTCCAGGCGCGCCAGATGGCGTAGCTTCAACTCCAGTATCGCTTCCGCCTGGATGTCGCTGAGCTTGAACCGCTTCATGAGAACCGGTTTTGGAGCGTCCTCTCGGCGAATAATTTTGATCACGGCATCGATATTGAGATAAGCGATTAACAGGCCATCCAGGATATGCACGCGACTCGTGACCTGATCCAACCGGAACTTCAGTCGGCGCTTGACGGTATTCGACCGAAACTTGAGCCACTCCGTCAGCAACGCTTTCAGTCCGTAGACTGCCGGCCGGCCGTCGAGCCCGATCACATTCATGTTGACCCTGACCGTGCGCTCCAGATCCGTGGTCGCGAAGAGGTGCCCCATGGTGGCGTCCATGTCCACGCGAGTGGATCGTGGTGTCAGCACCAGACGCGTGGGACACTCATGATCCGATTCGTCCCGCAGGTCTTCGATCATGGGCAGCTTCTTGGCACGCATCTGCGCTGCGATCTGCTCGAGCACCTTCGCGCCGGACACCTGGTATGGCAACTCCGTGACCACCACCTCGCCGTCTTCGATCTCATACCGTGCACGCAAGCGCAGCGTGCCCGAGCCGGTCTTGTAAATCTGCGAGATCTCCTTTCGCGTAGAGATCAACTCACCGCCGGTCGGAAAGTCGGGGCCCTTGATATATTTGGTGATCTGACTCAGGGTCATCTTGGGCTGATCCAGCAGGCGAAGAAGCGCCGTAATGACTTCCCGCGCATTGTGCGGCGGGACATCCGTGGACATACCGACGGCAATTCCGCTGGTGCCGTTCAACAGGAGATTCGGCAGCTGCGCGGGCAGGATCGCCGGTTCCTGCAGTGTGCCGTCGAAATTCGGCAACCACTCGACCGTGCCCTTGCCGAGCTCGGCCAACAGAATGTGCGCGTAGCGAGTCAGCCTCGCTTCGGTATAACGCATGGCGGCGAAAGACTTGGGGTCATCTTGAGATCCCCAGTTGCCGTGACCGTCGACGATTGGATACCGATAGGAAAATGGTTGGGCCATATGCACCATGGCCTCGTAGCAGGCCGAATCGCCGTGCGGATGAAACTTACCGATGACATCGCCGACTGCCCGAGCCGATTTCTTCGGCTTGGCCGTGGCGGACAGCCCCAGGTCACTCATCGCGTAGACGATTCGCCGCTGTACCGGTTTCAGGCCGTCGCCGAGAAATGGAAGCGCCCGATCCAGGATGACGTACATGGCGTAATCCAGGTAAGCCTTCTCCGTGAACGTCGCCAGCGGGACGCGTTCGATCCCGTCAAAGTTGAGTTCCTGTTCTCTCATATGTCTATCTCGTCAGTGAACGAGCCCGGCCGGCCTGGCGCTCCGGCAGACGCCAGCCAGAGGAGCCGCCCGCATTTAGATGTCGGCGAGATTGCCCTTCTCCCGGAGCCAGTCCCTGCGATCGGACGCCCGCTTCTTCGCCAGCAGCATATCCAGCATCTCGTCAACTTTATCCTTGCTGTTGACGGTCAGCTGGATCAGGCGCCGGGTTTCCTGGGCCATCGTCGTCTCACGGAGTTGAGCCGGGTTCATTTCGCCCAGCCCTTTGAATCGCGTCACCATAACCTTGCCTTTTTTCTTCTCCGCTTCGATTCGATCCAGGATCATGTCGCGCTCTGCATCATCCAGCGCGTAGAACACTTCCTTACCCACGTCGACGCGATAGAGCGGCGGCATCGCGACGAATATATGCCCTGCCAACACTAACGGCCGGAAGTGACGCAGGAACAGTGCGCAGAGCAACGTCGCAATGTGCAGCCCGTCCGAGTCTGCATCCGCGAGAATGCAGATTTTGTGATAACGCAAGTTGTCCAGATTGTCCGAACCGGGATCCACTCCTAACGCGATGCTGATGTTATGAACCTCCTGGGAAGCTAGGATCTCGCTTTGATCGACCTCCCAGGTGTTGAGGATCTTGCCTCTGAGTGGCATGACGGCCTGGTTCTCCCGGGTCCGTGCTTGCTTCGCCGAGCCACCGGCGGAGTCGCCTTCCACCAGGAACAACTCCGCCAGTCTCGGCTCCTGGTTGGTGCAGTCGGCCAGTTTGCCAGGCAATGACGGGCCGGAAACGATTCGCTTACGTACGATCTTCTTCGCGGCCTTGAGACGCTTTTGCGCGTTGCCGATCGCGTGCTGAGCGATCTCGTCACCGGACTCAGGATGCTGATTCAGCCACAGAGCAAACATGTCCTTCACAACTCCGCTGACGAAGCCGGCGCATTCACGCGAACCCAGCCGCTCTTTCGCCTGGCCGGAAAACTGAGGACCCTCCATTTTCACTGACAGGATGGACGCAACTCCCTCCCAGACGTCCTCCGGCGCGAGCTTCAGCCCTCGAGGCAAGATATTCCTGAAGTCGCAGAACTCACGCAGCGCCTCGGTGAGGCCCGCTCGAAGCCCGTTGACATGCGTACCACCCTGGGGAGTAGGTATCAGATTGACGTAGCTTTCGCTGACGGGTGAGACCTCGTCGGTTCGCCAGACGACAGCCCATTCCACGGCTTCTCTCTTGGCCGTGAGCGTCCCGGTAAACGGCTCCTCGGGCAGGCATTCGGCTGTGTCTCCGATTATCTCTTTCAGGTATTCCTCCAGACCACCCGTGTATTGCCAGCGTATTTTCTCTTTCGGTTTCTCAATCTCCAGCCGCACATCGAGGCCGGGGCAAAGCACGGCTTTCGCGCGCAAGACGTGCTTGAGGCGCGATATGGAGAAAACCGAACTGTCAAAGTACTTGGGGTCCGGCCAGAACCTGACCGTCGTCCCCGTATTCCCCTTGCCGACCTTGCGAACGACCTTGAGCTTGCCGCGGCGTTTGCCGTTGACGAAGCTCATGTGGTACTCCTTGCCGTCGCGGCGTATCCACACCTCCAGGTTCTTCGACAGCGCGTTGACGACGGAGACGCCTACGCCGTGCAATCCTCCGGAAAAGCGATACTGCTCGTTCGAAAATTTCCCGCCGGCATGCAGTTTCGTCAGGATCAGCTCGACACCGGGAATCTTCTCCTTCGGGTGGATGTCGACCGGCATCCCACGTCCGTCATCGGCAACTTCCAATGAACCGTCTTTATAGACCTTGACGTCGAGGCGTTTCGCATGACCCTCGATCGCCTCATCGATACCGTTATCGATGACCTCATGGGCCAGGTGATTCGGCCGAACGGTATCGGTAAACATGCCCGGGCGCTTACGAACAGGCTCCAGCCCGGTTAAGACCTCAATGTCGGCAGCACGATAGCTCTTAGTCATTTACCCATCCCCGCTCTCAGCAATCAGTCGGGCGAAGACAGAATCTACTGCGGCGGCGGGAAATCAGTCCAGAGTTGCCGCTCATTTTCGTTAACTAGGTCACTTTTCGCCTCAAATGAGCGAACTGCTAGGTCCAATACCAGCCCCCTCGTGACGACCTCTATGCCCGACAGACCGCTAGCCCGGCCGCAATGCTTGGCTAGCGAAGAGCGAGTGGATTGTAACGCTTGTTGTGGATGCTAATCGAGATCGGCCGTCAGCAAGTCGCGCACAGCCTCCGGAACGGCGGCGATGGAGTAGCAATAGTTCGGATGGTCGATTCCAAATCCAAGCGCGGCCCCACGTTTCAGCGCCTCACACATCGGTCTCTCGAATTCGAACCGCAAGAAATGTACGGCAGAGGTTTTCTCTTCCGTGCTTCGGCCCAGGTCCTCGTCGGCGATCGCGTCTACCCTCTCGAAGCCGGCAACCTGCGCATAGATCGTGTCTTCGATTCCGGTCAGGCGCGCCAGCTCGCGCCGACGCACGTCGGCATCCGGGATCTCGATCATGAAGGTCGCCTTGAGATTGCTGCCGTCGGGGACCAACGGGTTATAAGCGCGCAACTCTTCTTCGATAGCCTCAAGCTCAAAAATTCGCTCTATGCGGAGCATCTCCTGCACCTGATACTTGATCGTCAGCCGGTCTTCGAAATACAGGGTCGTGTCAGCGCCGATCCCGACCTGACGGTTCTTTTTGTGGGCTAACACGCGTGCGCGAAATTCGGGACGCTGCTGGTGGTATTCCTCCAAACTCAACAGATCCGCGGGCGTGAGTGGTTTCACGCTAGTGGTCCAACAGAGCTATATCGATGGGCCACTAGATCCCGTAGGCATGGCGCAGCAGCCGTAGCGGGTGTGTGGCCTCTGCAGACTCCGCCACCGAGGCGATCTGCTGTGCCGCCATCGGGCAATCGCTCGTAAACCGATCCGCGGCGGCATCGTCCACAGCGCGGGCGACAGGCCGCGCGATCTTTCGCGAGATCGCGTTGTGCTCTTTCTTTACGGCGTAGGTACCATCATGACCTGAACATCGCTCTATGACTCGCACTGTCGTATCCGGGACCAATTCCAACACGTCTCGCGTCTTCAGCCCGAGGTTCTGCACGCGTAAATGGCAGGGCACCTGGTAGCTCACCGTGCCGAGGCTGTTCTCGAAGTCGGTCCGGAACTTGCCTTCCCGGTGTCGGAGCAGCAGATAATCGAACGGATCAAAAAATGCTCGCGCGACAGCGGCGACTTTCTCGTCCTCCGGGAACAGGAGCGGTAACTCCCGTTTGAACATCAAGACGCACGACGGTATCGGCGCGACCAGATCCCAGCCCTCAGATACCCACCGGAACAGTTCGTCGATGTTGCTGTCTTTGGCCTGCTCAACGCGCTCCAGATCGCCCAATTCCAACTTGGGCATGCCACAGCATCGCTCCTGGCGCGCCAGTGCCGTGGGTACGCCGTTGTGCTCGAACACGGCGACCAGATCCTCGACCAGGTCGGGCTCGTTGCGATTGCCATAGCACGTCGCGAACACGACGACCTTGCCCTGCGTACCGCCAGCCGGCTCAGCCCGGACGTCGCTGCGCCCGACTCTGTCGCTCAGGCGCTGGCGCGCACTCTTCACGTGGTACTTCGGGACAGGCGCGTCGACGTGCACACCGAGAACTCCCTGGAGCACTTGTCGGCCGAGCTTGGAGCTGTTGACGGCATTGACCGCCTGTGACACGACGGGAATACCCGCGAGCTTGCCGATCGTATCGGTCGCGCTCAACAGCTTGTCGCGTAACCCGGTCCGGCCGTCTTTGAACTGCTTCACCTTGGCGCGCAACATCAGATGCGGAAAATCGACCGCCCAGTCGTGGGGCGGCACATACGGGCACTTCGTGTAACACATATCACAGAGATAGCATTGCTCTACGACCTGCCAGTAGGCTTTCTTCGGGACGGAGTCCAATTCGCCCGTGTCGGATTCATCGACTGCGTCGAACAGAGTCGGGAATGCATTGCAGAGGCTGAAGCAGCGGCGGCAGCCGTGGCAGATGTCGAAGACCCGCTCCAACTCCGTCAGCAGTGGCCCTTCGGCGGTGTAATCGGGATGGCGCCAGTCGATCGGGAGGCGCGTCGGCGCCTCCAGGCTCCCTTCTCTAGGCGGTACGCTGCGATCACTCATCGGTAGAAACGGTACCCGCGCCCACTAGCCGGCCTGGCCGGGACTAGTCGTCGAGGGTATCCAGGGCCTTCTGAAACCTGTTCGCGTGGGAACGTTCGGCCTTGGCCAGCGTCTGGAACCAATCGGCGATCTCCTCGAAATTCTCCTCCCGGGCAGCCTTCGCCATGCCAGGATACATGTCCGTGTACTCGTGCGTCTCACCGGCGATCGCGGCCTTCAGGTTCGCAGCCGTCGGGCCGATCGGTAGTCCCGTGGCAGGGTCGCCGACGACTTCCAGGTATTCCAGGTGCCCGTGCGCGTGGCCTGTCTCGCCTTCCGCGGTGGAACGGAAGACTGCAGCCACGTCGTTGTAACCCTCAACATCGGCTTTCTGCGCGAAGTACAGGTAGCGGCGGTTGGCCTGCGACTCGCCAGCGAACGCGTCCTTGAGATTTTTTTCGGTATTGCTGTCCTTCAGATCCATGGTCTTCCTCCTGATGAAGAGACGGTTAGTTCGTCGTCTCGCTGCCTGTGCGTCCTCTACAGAACCACCGGGGAACCCGGTTTAGACTGAGTCTAACTCTGGAGGCTAATGTAATGCGCCCCTGCAAACGTGTCAACAGGAGGCCGCGCGACGTTTGACCGGGTCAGGCACGCTGTGTACCGTGGCGCGATTGCGGTGACGGCTGGGAGATGATGGCGGCAAAACGAAGTACGGGAGTGAGCGGGCTGGAGAAGTCTCTCGAAGAACTCGAGTCCTTGGTTAACCGGCTCGAGAATGAGGAGCTGCCACTCGCGGAGGCACTTAAAGAATTCGAACGCGGCGTGAAACTCACGCGAGAATGCCAGACGACGCTCAAAGAAGCCGAGCAGACAGTCGAGATCCTCCTGAAGAAGACCACCGACGGCGACCCCGAACCCTTCGAGCCCAGCGACGACGAGTAGCGGTCTAGGAGGTCAGGTAACGGTCGCGGTAAAATCGGCGCCTTGGAGGCGCTCGATCAATGAACGCAGGAACACTTTGTTGAAACGCAGCTGAGTGCCGGCAGAGGCCTGCTCGAGTAGCGTCGAGCTGATCCGGATAAGCGAGACCGTTTCGTCGGCGATGATCGTGGCCGTGCGCCGGGCCCCTTCAACGTAGCTGGTAGCGCCGAAGCAGTCGCCCGGACCCAGTATCCCGACCTCCGACCGGCCCGATTCGACGAGAACATCACCACTCACGATGACATAGAATCGATCATCGAGCTCACCCTCTCGAAAGATCTCCTCTCGGGACGAGTATTCGTGCCAGTCGCCGGCACGCAGGACTTCCCAGATCTCTGAATGAGAGAAATCGTGAAAGAAACTAAGCCGACGCAATAAATCAAATTGCTGCTGCTGGTCGATCCGGTTGTTGTGGCTCCGCAGCTGCTGATGAATCTTTGTCAAGGCCACCGCAAAAGCCGCGCCCGTCGGATAGCGCATGTCCGCACTCTTCTGTAACGCTGTCGCGGTCACCTCTTCCAACTCCTCGGATATATCCGCACGCAATGAGTGTATCGGCGGCGCCGTAGCGTAGACGATCTTGTGGAGTAATTTGGCGAGATTGTCCGCCCTGAATGGCCTGAATCCCGTTAGCAATTCATACATCACAGCGCCTAGCGAGTAGATATCCGTGCTCGAAGTGATGTCAGCCGCCTGGACCTGCTCCGGTGACATGTAGCTGGGGGACCCCGCGATGCCCTCGATTCGGGACACGGCCGAATCGCTGATGAGCGCGATACCGAAGTCGATGATCCGAACGTCATTGTCGAGCGTCAGCATGATGTTACCGGGCTTCACGTCCCGGTGAATGACTCCACGACTGTGCGCGTAATGGAGCGCCTTCGCGCACTTGAAAACAATCTCGACAACATCATCGACCCGCAACAGATTGTCGGGCCGACAGTAAGCGGCCAGGGTTCTGGCTCCGTGGATCGGCTCGGAAACGACGTAGTATTTGCCGTCTTCTTCGCCGGCATCGTACACGGGGAGAATGTTCGGATGTTGCAGGCGGCCCATCAGCTGGGCCTCGTTATAGAACATCTTCCGAGTGGCTTGGGCCTTCTTGTTGTCCTCCTCGTCCTGGACCTCGTAGATCTTGATGGCGACGTCGCGGCCGTAGTAGGGATCGTGTGAGAGGACGACCCGGCCGTTGCTACCCCGCCCGAGATCCTTAATGATCTCGTACTTACCGATACGCTCAGGATGCCTGGATCCGGAGGTGCTCGTCGATGCTGCTCTGGCAGTGGCCTGGACCATATCAGAAGTTCGGAATTGATCTCGCCAACAGAAGACAGGCCGTTGCCATAGCGGCTGCCACAATGTCGTCCAGCATAATGCCGATCCCCCCGCGCAATCTGTGATCTAGATCGCGGATCGGCCAGGGCTTGGCGATATCAAAAAACCGAAATAGAACAAAGGCTACCAGCAGCCAGAGCGGATCCGAGGGCAGCACCAGGCAGGTCGCGAGAAAACCTACGATTTCATCCCAGACGATCGCCGGATGATCGTGAGACTGCAATCGGCGTGCACTCTCGCCGCAGACCCATACTCCGAAGACGAACAGCGCCGCGATCAGAGCGGCCTTCGCCTGCCAGGGCCACCCCGCGATCAGCCACGCCGGCACGACGGCGATCAGCGTCCCCGCCGTACCAGGCGCCTTGCGGAAGAGCCCGGCGCCGAAGCCGAGCGCGAAGAAGTGAACCGGCTGCTTGAGCAGCGATGCCGCTAGTCTCGGAGCCGGCATACTCAGAAATGAGTGTGCCCGGCGTAGGCCGGGGTGAAGCGTTCGCCATCACGGCGACATTCAACCCCGGCGCCGAGCACGAGGGCACCGATCCGGCGGGCGCTCGCACCGCTCGCTTCCAGCGCAACCTCCACGGCTTCAGCCTTCGCCGGCGCCGCCGTGAAGCAGAGTTCATAGTCGTCGCCCCCGCTAAGCGCATAGGCTTGCGCCGTTTGCGGCGGAAAGAGCGCGAGCAACTCAGCCGACAGCGGAAGTTGCTCGACGTCGATGACCGCACCGCAGCCGCTAGCCTGGCAGATATGCCCAAGGTCCGCGAGCAACCCGTCGGAGACGTCGATCGCGGCGTTAGCGATGGGAGCCACGGCCCGGCCCGCCGCGACCCGGGGGTTGGGCCGATTGAACCGCTCGACCAGTGCGCGATGCTCCGGGCCGGCGTCGACGGCGTCCTCGTTGATCAGCGCCAGCCCCGCCGCCGCGTCGCCTAAAGTCCCTGTGACATACACGTCATCACCGACATGAGCGCCGCTACGAGTCATCAGCCCGTTCGTATCGACCGACCCGATCAGCTGCAGCGTCGCGCTCAAGGGTCCTCGTGTCAGGTCACCGCCCACGAGGCTAACCTCGTGAGCTGCGGCCAACCGGAAGAATCCCGTCGTGAAGCCCTCGAGCCATTGTTCGTCCACAGCGGCAATCGTCAAGGCCAGTGTGCACCATCGCGGCTGCGCGCCCATCGCCGCGAGATCGCTTAGATTGACGGCCAGAATGCGATGACCGACCGCATCGGCCGCGGTCTGCTCCGGGAAGTGCACACCCTCGACCAGCGTGTCCGTTGTCACCGCAAGCGGCCCCGACGCATTTACCACGGCCGCATCGTCTCCAATCCCCACCACGACATCGGGGTCGTCGACGGAACGAGAAAAGAAACGCTCAATCAGCTGAAATTCGTCTCGACTCACATCAGGCCCCGCTGACGGAACGACCTCGGCCTTCGATCACGTCGGCGGCTTTGTCCAAAACGGCATTAACGAAGCGGAAGCAATTGGGCGACCCGTAGCGCTTGGCAAGCTCTACGGCTTCGTTGATCACGACCTTGGTCGGCACGTCCGGACGGCTGCTCAGTTCCTCAAGCCCGAGTAACAATACGGCCCGGCCAACCACATCGACCGTCTTAACATCTCTGTCCGCCTGAGTGGTGATCAGCGAATCCAGACTCGTCACGTTGCTGATGACGGCCGCCAGCAGTTCCTGGAAATAGTCTTTGTCGATCTGTGCGTACTCGGGCGCCGTCGCGAACTGTTCCTGGAGCTCCGTGACGTCATGCCCCCCCAATTGCCACTGATAGAGCGCCTTGATCAGCAGGTCACGAGCCCCCTGGCGAGCACGCACCGAACTTCCGTCCTGAGCCGGCATCCCGAGCTAGTGCTCCATCCGCCGGAGCAACGTGGCCATCTCGATGGCTGCGAGCGCGGCATCTGCACCCCTGTTGCCGGCCTTGGTCCCGGCCCGTTCGATCGCTTGCTCAATCGTGTTCACGGTGAGCACGCCATAGCCCACCGGGATCTGATGCGTGGTGCTGATGTGGGCCACGCCGCGACTCGCCTCACCTGCGACGAAATCGAAATGTGGCGTCGCACCGCGAATGACACAGCCCAGCGCGATCAGCGCGTCGTGTCGTCGACTCGTCGCCAGCTTCTGCAGAGCCAAAGGTATCTCGAAGGCCCCAGGCACGCGTACGACCTCGATGTCCTCTGGATTAGCGCCGTGTTTGATCAGGGCTTCCAGCGCACCGCTCAGTAAGCGGTCGACGATAAAATCGTTGAAACGTGACGCGACGATGCCGAACCGCAAGCCGCGCGCGTCGAGGTCCCCTTCCACGGTCTTGATCGGCTCGTCCACAACAACTAATCCGCCGCGCCGTCGTCAGACGACACGTACTCCACCACTTCGAGACCGAAGCCGGACAGCGCGTGCATCTGCTTAGGTGCGCTTAGCACACGCATGCGTTTGACTCCCAAGGACCTGAGAATCTGCGCGCCCGTTCCGAAGGTACGCAGCTCGGTTGCGCCATCTCGTCGAGTCACGATGTCATTCTCCGGTTGTTCCAGATCCCGTACGACGCTCATGAATTCCTGCGGCGATTCTTCCTGACGGAGAATAACGATCACGCCACGATCTTCCTCCGCGATCAGCTTCATGGCATCTCGAAGCGGCCAGCCGAAACGAGAATCGAGGACGCCGATTACGTCACTGAGCGTGTCTTGAATATGTACGCGGACCAGCACGGGCGTCTTCGCGTCGAGTTCCCCGCGCACGAGCGCCAGGTGGACCGCCCGATTGACGTGATCCTCGAACGACACGAGACGAAACGGGCCGAACTCCGTCTGGATCTCGACTTCCGCGATCACCTCGACGGACTCCTCCTTCTCCAAACGATAGCTAATCAGAGCAGCGATCGTCCCGATCTTCACATCGTGGCGGTGCGCGAAACGAAGGAGATCATCGCGGCGAGCCATCGTGCCGTCCTCGTTGAGTATTTCAACGATCACCGCGGCGGGCTCCAGGCCCGCCAGCTGCACGAGATCGCAGCCCGCCTCGGTATGTCCAGCCCGTGTCAGAACGCCGCCCGCCTGCGCCATGACCGGAAAGATATGACCCGGTTGGCGCAGATCCTCCGGCCGGGCGTCCGGGGCGACGGCCGAACGCACGGTCTGCGCCCGATCGTGTGCCGAGATGCCCGTCGTGACGCCGTCGGCAGCCTCGATCGATACGGTGAAATTGGTCGCCCGGCGTCGATCGGTATCGCTCACCATGAGCGGGAGACGCAGTTGTTCGCAGCGCGCGCGAGTCAATGTCAGGCAGATCAGGCCACGCCCATAGCGAGCCATGAAGTTAATATCGGCGGGAACGACTTTGGAGGCGGCCATGATCAGGTCGCCCTCGTTCTCCCGGTCCTCGTCATCCAGAATGACGACCATCTTGCCATTGCGCAGATCGGCAATGATCTCCTCCGTGCTATTGAGCCCCGTCCAGGCGCCTTCAGTCTTGACTGGTGTAACCATGTTTCTGCAGCAGCTCCAGGCCAACGCCGGTCGACGAATCTCGTCCGGCCGTCAGCCGCTCAACGTAGCGGGCGATAATATCGACCTCGATATTAACAGCGGTACCGGATTTGTACCTCGTCACGATGGTCTTTTCCTGGGTGTAGGGGATGATATTGACCTCGAACGTCGCGTTCGTAGCCGCATTCACGGTCAGGCTGACTCCGTCCACCGCAACGGCGCCCTTCCGCGCGATATAGGGCGCCAACTCCTGCGGGACCTCGAATTGGATCACTGCGGAGCGGGCAGACTGGCGGATATCGGTCACCTGGCCGATACCGTCCACATGCCCTGTCAGCAGATGGCCATCCAACGGCTCTCCGAGCCGCAGCGCGGGCTCGAGATTGACACGAGCCCCCACCGACAGTTCTCCGAAGGTCGTGACGGTCAGAGTCGCCAACGACACGTCCGCGTCAAAGCGCTGCCCGCCCGACTCGACGACGGTCAGGCACACCCCGTTGACGGCGACGCTATCGCCCTCGTGCAACGTAGGCAGCCCGGCGTCCTCGACATCGATAGTCAAACGGCGGTCGCCGCCGACATCGGCTTGTTCGACGATTCGTCCTACGCCTTTGATAATGCCGGTGAACACGCGGTTTACCGTTCGGTTAGCGGGCCGGCCACCGTACTGGGCCGCGCGATGATGCGCAAGTCATCGCCGATCCGGCGTACGTCCTGATATTCAAGCGAGATTCGCTGCTCGAGGCTTACCAGCGAATCGATGGCGAACATGCCCATCGCAGTGGTGCCCAGAAGTTGCGGCGCCATATAAATCACTAGCTCATCGATGAGGCCCTCGCGAATCAGTGCGCCGTTCAGTCCGGCACCGGCCTCAACCCATACTTCATTGAACTGAAGCTCGGCGAGGCGTTCCAGCACTTGAGCCAGATCGCAGTGACTTGAGCCGCCGACGCGCTCGATCGTCGCGCCCTGCGCCAGCAAATGGCCGCCCGCGGACGACTCCGCTTGATTGGTGAAGATCAGAACCTCCCCCGGCTTCGATAACAATCTGGCGTCCGGCGGAGTCTGCAGCTTAGAGTCCACGACGACTCGCGCGGGTTGGATCACGGCTGGCGCTGGCTCCTCGAGCCGCGCATCCAGAGACGGGTCATCGGTTAGCACGGTGCCGATGCCCGTCATGATCACGCTCGACCGCGCTCGCCAGCGATGCGCGTCCGCGCGGGCGGCGGCCCCGGTAATCCACTGGCTCTGCCCGTTCGCAAGCGCCGTGCGCCCGTCCAGACTCACGGCCAGCTTGCTGCGAACCAACGGGCGGCCCCGCGTCATGCGCGAGAAGAAACCGGGGTTCAACGCGGCCGCGGCATCATTGACGATGTCGAGATCGACCTTAACGCCCGCGTCTCGGAGGCTGGCGATGCCGCTGCCGGCCACCTTCGGGTTCGGGTCGATCCCCGGACACACGACTCGAGCGATGCCCGCTTCGATCAACGCCGCGGCACAAGAGCCGGTTTCACCTATAAAGTTGCAGGGCTCCAACGTGACGTACGCAGTCGCATCGGCAGCCGCGCTACCCGCGTGCGCCAACGCGATGCGTTCGGCGTGAGCGCTACCCGCCCGCTCGTGCCAGCCCTCACCGATCACGCGATCGTCTTTAACCAGGACACAGCCGACCCGTGGATTCGGGTCCGTCGTGTACAACCCGCGGGCTGCCAACTTGATCGCGCGAGCCAGATATTCGGCGTCGGTGTGCCCCGTCATTTGTCTTCGTCTTCGGACAGGAGCGACATCTGATCCCGGTTCACGAGCGGGCTGCGGCGCGACCGCAATTTCTGAATTTCCTCCTGGAACTCGGTGATATCTTGAAAGCTGCGGTAGACGGATGCGAAGCGCACGTAGGCCACTTCGTCCAGTCCGTGCAACTCCTCCATGATCTTGTCGCCGATGAGCCGCCCTGTCACCTCGCGTTCACCGAGGGTCTGGAGCCAATGGATGACCCGGCCGATGCTCTCCTCAACATCCTCGCTCTTGACCGGACGTTTCTCCAGGGCCCGCATGATGCCGGCACGTAGTTTGTTCCCGTCGAAAGGCTCCCGTCGGCCATCCCGTTTTATGACACCAGGCATCACGAGCTGTGCCGTCTCGAAGGTGGTGTAACGCTCACCGCAGGAGCGGCATTCACGCCGACGCCGCACCTGCATGCCTTCGCCGGCTAAGCGCGAGTCGATGACCTTGGTCTCTTCGTGACTACAGAATGGACAATGCACAGACCACCCCGCGAGCTTCGTTACGCGCTACGCGTAAACCGGATAGCGCTGACACAGTTCGAGTACTTCGCCTCGAACCCGATCGATGACGGACTCGATTTGAGCCGGGTTATTCAGCTCATCCAGGATATCTGCGATCCAGCCGGTAAGTTCAGTGGTCTCGGGCTCCGTGAAGCCGCGCGTGGTAATCGCCGGGGTGCCGATGCGAAGTCCGCTCGTGACTCGCGGCGGCCTCGGGTCATTAGGCACCGCGTTCTTGTTGACCGTGATGTTGGCGCGGCTCAATGCATCCTCTGCGGCCTGTCCTGTGATCTCCTGCTCGATCAGGTCGACGAGCATCAGGTGGTTATCAGTGCCTCCGGAGACGATCTTGTAGCCGCGGTCGATCAGAGTCTCTGCCATACGCCGAGCGTTGGCGAGCACCTGTCGCTGGTAGTCCTTAAAGTCGGGCCTCATCGCCTCGGCCAGAGCGACTGCCTTAGCGGCGATGACGTGCATCAGCGGGCCGCCCTGAATGCCTGGAAACACCAATGAATTCAGTCGCTTGGTAAGGTCCGGGTTATCCCGGGCGAGTATTAACCCACCGCGCGGGCCCCGCAGGGTCTTGTGTGTCGTCGTCGTCGTGACGTCGGCAATCGGGACGGGATTGGGATAGAGGCCGACGGCGACGAGCCCCGCCACATGCGCCATGTCCACCATCAGAAAGGCGCCGACTTCATCGGCGACCTCGCGGAAGCGCTGCCAGTCGACGATCCGGGAGTAGGCGGAGAAGCCGGCGACGATGACCTTAGGCTGGTGCTCACGCGCGAGTTCCGCCATCGCATCGTAGTCAATCTCGCCGCTGCCCTCGTCGATCCCATATTGGGCGACTTTGAACAGCTTGCCGGAGAAATTCACTTTGGCGCCGTGGGTGAGGTGGCCGCCGTGGGGCAGGCTCATGCCGAGCAGGGTGTCGCCCGGCTCCATCATGGCCAGATACGCGGCGGCGTTAGCCTGTGAGCCTGAGTGCGGTTGGACATTCGCATAGGCTGCGCCGAAGAGCGTCTTGGCTCGCTCGATGGCGAGCGACTCCGCGACGTCGACGAATTCACAGCCGCCGTAGTAGCGTTTGCCGGGATACCCTTCCGCGTACTTGTTCGTCAGAACGGAGCCCTGCGCCGCCAGTACTCTCGGACTCGCGTAGTTTTCCGACGCGATGAGTTCGATATGCTCTTCCTGGCGTCGTTCCTCCCCTTGCAGCGCCTGGTAGAGCTCGTCGTCAAATCCCTGGATCTGGTAGTCGTCGGTAAACATGATCAGCGTCCGGTGCCGTCGAAGCAGGCTCTGTGGTCTAGGGGGAGCGCATTGTAACGCTGTTACGGCAACGCGGAAGGGGCATCCAGAAGACCTTCCACAGACCGTGTCCACGCGCGAGCGAGATTGGTCCGATTATAGCCGCCACCCCCCATGCCTAAGACCCGGCCCTCGCAATAACGGTCCGCGAACTCACGCAGCCGGGCCGCAGCATGACCGTGGGCGTTCTCGCTGTAGGCCAGATGCGTGATGGGGTCGCCCGCCAGGGAATCCGCGCCGCAGTTCAGCAGCAGTAACTGCGGCGGGTTCGCAGCCAGATAGGCCTCGACTTCTTCCCATGCGGTCAGAAACGCCGCGTCCTCAGCCCCGGGTTGCATCGGAATATTGAGCTTGGTCCCCTTCGCCTCACCCCGGCCTGTCTCACTGCGGCTACCCGTTCCCGGATAGAGATAGCGCCCGTCCTCGTGGATGTCCGCCACCATGACTCGTGGGTCGTCCTCGAAGCCGTAGAAAACGCCGTCACCGTGGTGGGCGTCGATATCGACGTAAGCGAGCCGGTCGATGCCGTACAAGCGCAGCGCGGCCTCGATCGCGACACCGCAGTCATTGAAGACGCAAAAACCGGCCGCCCGGCCTCTGGCCGCGTGATGCAGGCCACCGATTGGTATAAACGCCCGGCGAATCGGCCCCGCCATGATCGCGGCCAGCGCTTCCAGCGTGCCGCCAACGACATGGGCGGCCGCCTCGTAGACACCCGGATAGGCCGGCGTATCGCCGCCGTCTAGCGATCCGTATCCCTGCCGTGAGCAGGCGTCGACGAAATCGACATATTCCGCCGTATGGAAATACTCGATCTCTTCCCGTGTCGCTAATCGCGGCGGACGCCGAACGATTTGTGATGCCTTGGATGATTTCTCCAACTCCGCCATGAATACATCGTGGCGGTCCAGGCCGAAGGGATGACCGTCCGGAAATCCGTAGGACGCGAGGTCCTCGCCGCAGATCACGATCACCTGTTCCGACACCTGCTGCTCCTTCCCCTGGCAACGTCCGGCGCCTTCCGTGATAATCGCGCCTCTTCGAGAACGGATTCCCAGCGCCATGGCGCAATACATCTATACCACGAACCGACTTTCGAAAGTGGTGCCTCCCAAACGGCACATCTTGCGCGACATCAGCCTGAGCTTCTTTCCCGGCGCCAAAATAGGCGTACTCGGACTGAATGGTGCCGGCAAGTCGACGCTGTTACGGATTATGGCGGGCGTCGATACGGAGTTCGACGGCGAGGCCCGTCCGCAACCCGGCATCCGGATCGGCTTTCTGCCCCAGGAACCGCAACTCGACAGTGACAAAGACGTCCGCGGCAACGTCGAAGAAGGCATCAGCGAACTCACCGGGTTATTAGAGCGCTTCAATGAGATCAGCGATCGTTTCGCCGAGCCGCTGGAAGACGCGGAGATGACCGACCTCCTCGCCGAGCAGGGCAAGCTGCAGGACGCGATCGACGCCGCAGGCGGCTGGGAACTGGAGCGTAAACTGGAGGTCGCCGCCGACGCCCTGCGACTTCCCCCTTGGGACGCCGATGTCAGCACGCTCTCGGGCGGCGAACGGCGGCGCGTGGCCTTGTGCCGCCTGCTGCTCGCCGAGCCCGACATGTTGCTTCTCGATGAACCGACAAACCACCTCGACGCCGAGTCCGTCGCCTGGCTCGAGCGGTTCCTGGCGGAGTATCCGGGGACGGTGATGGCCGTGACCCACGATCGCTATTTCCTGGACAATGTCGCCGGTTGGATCCTTGAGCTCGATCGCGGCTATGGAATTCCCTGGGAGGGAAACTACACGTCCTGGCTTGAGCAACGAGCGCAGCGGTTGAAGATCGAGGAAAAACAGGAAGCCGCTTACCACAAGACGATCAAGGCAGAGCTCGAATGGATACGATCGAATCCGAAGGCTCGCCAAGCCAAAGCGAAGGCGCGCATACAACGCTTCGAGGAACTGAGGTCCAAAGAGTTTCAGACGCGCAGCGAAACCGACGAGCTCTATATTCCTCCGGGGCCGCGGCTCGGCGACCTCGTGATCGAAGCGACGGGGGTGAGTAAATCTTTCGGCGAACGACTGCTGTTCCAGGGTCTGTCGTTCAACCTCCCGCCGGGCGGCATCGTCGGCGTGATCGGTCCTAACGGCGCCGGCAAGACCACATTGTTTCGCATGCTGGTCGGCCAGGAAACGGCCGACGGGGGAACGATCCGCATCGGCGAGACCGTTAAACTGGCCTATGTCGACCAGTCTCGCGACACGCTCGATGACGACAAAACCGTCTGGGAAGAGATCTCGGAAGGCCAGGACATCCTGACCGTCGGGACTTACGAGACTCCCTCCAGGGCGTACGTCGGACGCTTTAACTTCCGCGGACCCGATCAACAGAAAAAGGTCGGGCTGTTGTCGGGTGGCGAGCGTAATCGAGTCCATCTCGCGAAGGTCTTGCGTGAGGGCGGCAATGTCCTGCTCTTGGACGAACCGACGAATGATTTGGACGTGGAGACACTTCGCGCGCTGGAAGGCGCCCTACTGAACTTCCCCGGCTGTGCCGTCATCATCTCGCACGATCGCTGGTTCCTGGACCGGATCGCGACGCACATTCTCGCCTTCGAGGGCGACAGCGAAGTGGTGTACTTCCAGGGCAACTACGCCGACTATGCCGAGGATCTGAAACGCCGCAAGGGCCACGACGCCGATCGGCCTCATCGGCTTCGCTACAAAAGCCTCGCAGCTTGAATCGCCACTAGAAGGAGTTACACTCGGAATCAGGGGCGCTACATGTCGATTTTTATCCATCGAGACAACCGCTTTGAGCAGTCCGAGACAGTCTCGCGAGAGTGTCCGCACTGCGGCGCGCATGCGCAGCTGATTCCCGTCGCCACGCCCTCGTTCGAGGCACTGAGTTCCTATCGGCCCCGGTATGTAGGCATCGGCTTCCGCTGCGCCGCCTGCGCGGAGCCGCGCTTCACTCGCGCTGCCGTACGAACGTACGAGGACTCCCGCATAGAGCTGTCCGCCAACCTCGTCGAGGTGGAGCGTAGCCGGGAGCACTTCCAATTCAGCTATCTACCGCCTCCCGTCGAGCGAATCTTCCGGGAAGCGCTGCAGTGTTATACGGCTGACTGCTATAACGCCTTCGCGTCGATGTGTCGCCGTACGGTGCAGACATCGTTGGCAGACCTCGGCGCCGACTCCAAACTTCGCTGGCATGATCTGTTCAGAGAGGTCGTGGCCATCGTCGATCTCGATGACCATGTCCTGCAGACGCTCGACTCGATTCTGTTCGGCGTGGACGGGCCGATGCCGGAGATCCAGGCCGAGGAGGCCGCTGTCTTGGTCGAAGCGATCAAGGACATGGTCTACCAGTGCTACGTTCGCACGGCCAAGCTCCGTGCCGCGATGAAGATGCGTCGCTACTTCGCCGCAGAACAAACCGACAAGATCACCTCCATCGCCCACCACACCCGCCGCGCCGAATCCGCCTAACCCGAAACTCGCATCAGGCGATAACGCTAGCGACGTCTCAGATAGTCTTGCTCGACTTAATCTCGCCTCGCCGTCCATGGCTCGGCTCGAATCGTGAACTCGTCGCTTTAGGCCGTCCCTGGCACGCTCCTCGCCCACGACGCTCGCAAGACTATCCGAGCCGCCCCCAGGCATCACCACTTACGCGTTTGAGTCGACCCAGTCGCGAGCGTTCGTGAAGAGCTTCTGCCACGGCGAGTTCTCGCCCCAGTCCGCCGGGTGCCAGGAGTGTTGCACCGTGCGGAACACGCGCTCTGGGTGGGGCATCATGATCGTTACGCGGCCGTCTTCATTCGTTAACCCGGCGATGCCACGCGGCGAACCGTTGGGGTTCGCGGGATAGCGTTTCGCGACGTCGCCGCGGTTATCGA
>SMVA01054177.1_pt1 | contig 43603 bp, 49 predicted proteins | sample 2456451 | NCBI WGS metagenome assembly SMVA01 (sample SAMN11095933, study PRJNA526329) | marine sediment metagenome | biome: Marine sediment; feature: Surficial sediment; material: Deep marine sediment; isolation source: Hadal surficial sediment | place: Pacific Ocean | collected 2014-05 | depth...
ACCGTCGCTCGAAGAGCTGACCACGAAGGTTTTCGGGATTCTCCGGGATGAAATTTTGACCACCGAGAGCGACTTTTCGGCCCAATCCAACCTCATTGATGCTGGACTGGATTCCCTAGCCGTCACGCAGCTGATGCTTTCAATTGAAGAGTCGACGGGTGTCTGGCTGGACGAGAGCTTTCTCACACCCGAGAACCTCGAATCTGCAGAAACGCTCGCCGCGTTGGTTCGCGAGCGCATCGCCGAGGCCTGAGGAATTGGAAATCCGTGTGGACAAACCGCCTCACGTGTCCCTCACCGGGGCGGATTGCTTCTTGCGGGCGTTCGAGGACGAGGTTCGGCGCAAGGCTGCTGCGAACCACGTCTCTCAACTCGTGTTGCGCCTCGGGCCTGGATTCGACGCGGATATGCTTCGGAAATTGATCGATCAGGTTGCGCACTCGCAACCGATCGTGCGCGCCCCGATTAGCAGGCACTACAGGCTGGGAGCGCCCGCCTACCGTCTGGGCTCCGCGCTGCGCTGCGCGATGCCACGCATTCGGGTCATCGACGCGGATTCCCCGCCCGTGCCAGACTCGAAGCTGCCCGATCTTTTTTCGAAACATCTCAACGAGCCGCTGTCGGTACGACGTGGCGAGCTGCTTCGCTTCGACATCGTTCGCTACGCGGGCGGTGCGGGGGGCACGGATCTAGCGGCGAGCTGGCTTCATATGCTTTTCGATGGTTTCGGTAGCGAGATCTTCATGGGCTGGCTCGACGCATGCTTTCGCGGAGCGAGCAGCCCCGAGGAGCTTCCCTGCCCGGACGAGCTCGCGCCCGCGCCCCGATCCCATCAACCGCTTCGCGAGCGCGGCGATGCCGCGATGGCGTGGCAGCACCGACTCAGGGAATTTAGCGCGAATCCCCCCCATTCTCTGGCCGGTCCGCTTCGTCGCACCCGCCAATCGCTCCACTATGAGCGGTTTCGGCTTTCGGCCGAACAGACCGCGCACACCGTCGAGACCGCGAAGCAGCGCGCGGGTTTTCTCACCCCCACCTTGTTCTACCTCGCGGCCGCCGTTCGAGCTCATCACGCGGTCTTCCGCGCGCGCGGCGCGAACCCCGGAAGTTACGTGGTTCCCCTGGCTGTCAATCTGCGGCCCAAAGGCGCCGCGAAGGCGATGTTTCGAACCCATGTATCGCTCGTCTGGTTTCAGGTCTTGCCCGATCAGGTGGATGACTTCGATGTCTTGATTGCGGCGCTCAAAGAACAACGTCTCGCTGCGATTAAATCCGGTCAGATCGAAAACGCTATCGCCGCGATGGACTTCGCGCGCTTTGCTCCGAAGCGCCTCTACGCCAAGATGGCGCGCCGCGATTTCAGCGGTGAACTCTGCTCGTTCTTCTTCGCATTCACGGGCGATTTTCTGGCGGGTGTCGATCACTTCCTCGGTGCCGAAATTCGCGACGGTTTTCACGTCGCTCCGGTCCCGCCATCGCCTGGAAGTTGTTTGGCGATCAGCTTGCGGGGTGGGCGTCTTGGTGCGACCCACGCCTATCAACGTGGGGTTTTTTCTGCACGCGAGCTCGAGATCTTCCGCGAGCATCTCCAGAGCGACCTGCAGGATTAACGCGTGCGTCCGACCGAAAACTTCGACGTGGTCGTGGTGGGTGGAGGATCAGCGGGTGTCGCGGCGGCGGTCTCGTCGGCCGAGCTCGGTGCACGCACCCTCCTGCTCGAACGCGGGAAGTCTCTCGGTGGAAATGTCGCGCACGCGTTTGTTCATACGATTTGCGGTCTATACCGCGCTGCCAGCGAGGGGGACGCGCTCGTCTTGAATCCTGGGCTCCCGAGTCGCCTCGCTGCGGGTTTGTGCGCTGCGGGGGTTGCCGCGGAGCCGGAGCGCGCCGGGCGCATCTACGTGCTGCCAATCGAACCTCCGCGTTACGCGGCTTTTCTCGCGGAACTCTGCGATCAGACAGCCGGGCTCGAAGTGCGAATCGAGGCCACACTGACCGAAGCCGAGTCTGTTGCTCGGGATGGTTGCTGTTGGTCGCTGCGCGCCGATGAGCGCGAAACGGGCTCGTGCAGATTCACCAGCAGCTTGCTGGTGGATACGACCGGTGATGCAAACGCAGCAGTGCTGGCCGGAGCGCCCGTGGAAGCGGTGGGGCCCGAAGAAATTCAACTTCCGTCATTCATCTTTCGGCTGGGCGGCGTCGATCGCTCCGACTGTGTGGGATTTGGAAAGTTGCGGCTGACGCACGCGGTTGCGGGGGCCGTGGTTCACGGAGAGCTGCCCTCCGGTTGCGAATCCGTGCTGGTGCGCCCCGGTTCTGAACCCGATGAGGTCTACCTTACATTGAATGTGCCGCGTGACGTCGATGTTCCATACGCGCCCCTCGACGAAAAAGGGATCGCATTGCTGACGGCGCGCATTCGCGAGGATGCCGAGCGGATTGCCGATTTTTTGCGCCGCACACGTCCCGCGTTCGAGAAGAGCCGGATCTCCGCCTGGCCCGAGCGAATCGGCGTGCGCGAAACCCGGCGCGTGCGCGGGTTGTGCGAAATCCAAGGCGCCGACGTGTTGGCAGGCCGTTCGGATCCAAACGAAGTCGCGCGCTCGAGTTGGCCGCTCGAACTCTGGAACGACCACCGGCGTGCGCGTTTCGAGTATCCCGACGGCGTCTGTTCGATTCCGCTCGGTTCGCTCGTGAGTCGCTCGAATCAGCGGCTGGGGATGGCGGGGCGCTGCCTATCGGCAAGCCACGAAGCATTGGGCGCGCTACGGGTAATTGGAACCGCTCTCGCGACCGGGGAGGCCATCGGTGTCGCGGCGGCGCTGGCCGCCGACGGGGGTAATTCGCTCGAAGCGATTTCGCCCGCCGATGTACGGCATCACATTCTGGAGCGGGCGGAACGGGAGATCGCACTGTGACAATCGTTGATCGGATTCGCGAACGCGCTGCTTCCAACCCAGCGCATCCCGCACTCGTCATCAACGGCCGCGTCGCTAAGCCGAGCTGCGCGAACGAGGTGGTCAGTTATGCGGAACTCGTCGTCGGCTTCGATGCGATCGCCAAGCGTCTGCGCGCCGAAGGGCTCGAACCCGGTGACCGCTGTGGGCTGCTCGCGCGCCCCGGGCGTCGCTTTGTCGAACTCGCGCTCGGAATTCTCGCTGCGGATGGCTGTCTCGTGCCGATTCCAGATGATCACCAGGGTGCGATCTTTGAAAATTTCGTTCACCGCGCGCACCTTCACCGCGTCGTCGTGGATGACGGCGCTGAATTCGAACACGAAGCGTTTCCGAACGTCGCTGCGGTCGACGGAGCTGGTGATGAGGCCTTTCGCGCGCTTCGGCCCGCGTACTTGCGCTTTACTTCGGGAACCACGAATCGGCGCAAGGGCGTGACTCTCGGCCACGATGCGATTCTCGAGCGATTAGAAGCCGCCAATCGCGCGCTCTGCATCGATTCCGCGGACCGCATTCTCTGGATGCTCCCGATGGCGCACCACTTCGTGGTGTCGATCCTGCTCTATCTCGAAAACGGCGCAACGATTCTGCTGCCTTCGAGCCCGCTCGCGCGCGAAGTGCTCGCGTTTGCGCAAGAAGAGGCGCCCACGGTCGTCTACGCGTCGCCCCACCACTACAAGCTGCTGGCGAAAGATGTGTCCGAGATCGGCTTCGCTTCGCTTCGCCTCGCGATATCGACCGCCGAAGGCTTGCGGGGTGAGATCGCGGAGGCTTTTGTCAAACGATTCGACCATCCGCTCGTTCAGGCGCTGGGGATCATCGAGGTCGGGCTTCCGGTGGTCAATCTCGCCTCCGCGGGCTCCAAGCCAACGGCGCTCGGGCGCCCGCTGCCCGATTTCGAGGTCTGGTTGCGCGGAGAGGACGGCCGGCCCATCGAGGGACCAGTTTCGCCGGAGCGAACCGGCGAGATTTGCATCCGCGGTCCCGGGACCCTCGACGCCTATATCGATCCGTGGATTCTGCGATCCGCGATCCTAGACCCCGACGGATTCAGGACGGGCGATCAGGGTTGGTTCGACACGGATGGCGATCTCCACCTCGTCGGGCGGCGCGCCAATCGCATCTGCATGGCGGGAATGAAATTCTTTGGTGAAGAAGTCGAAGTCGTGCTCGATGCTCACCCGCTGATTCGAGAGAGCCGCGTGTTTGCGGTCGAGCACGCCCATCTGGGGGAAATCCCGTGCGCGGAAATCGCTCTCGTCGCTGACGCCCAGCCACCCGAGCGAGCCACGCTCGCGAAGTTCTGCCGCGAGCAGCTACCCGCCTACAAGGTTCCGAGAGAATTTCGCGTCGTCGACACGCTCGAACACACGCCGAGCGGGAAACTTCAGCGCCGCGGCAGCCAGCGCCCAGACGCCTCGAAGTAGCGCTCGTAGGCGTCTCCGAAACGCGCGCGCAGCCTCGGCTCTTCGATGCGCGTCACGTAACAGTGAATCAGCAGCGCGAAACCCGCCGTGTAGGCGAGCAGGATCCAAGAGCGGTAGAGGATCGCTTCGCCCAACGCGATTGCGACGTACGTTGCGTACATCGGATTGCGGACGCGCGCGTAAAGCCCCTGCGTGACGATCGTGTTGGGTGGTTGAAGGGGCACGGGAGTTCCGTCCCCCTGGTTCACGAATCGCGCGACGAGCGCGACGAGAACGGCGTGAGAAACCGCGATTAATGCAATTCCGATCGGCTGGCTCGGTCCTGTCGGCGGGTTCAGGCTTTCCCCACCCAGATGGAGCAGGCCGCCCGGAATTGCGACGAAGAACCAAAGCGCGAACCAGACGCTACCCGCCAGGGAGCGCGCGGCCAGCGAAACGCGCGAGTACTCCCGCGCCGGTAGCGAATTCCCAGTCCTCACAGCATTACCTCTTGGGGCTGCTCTTCATCGCAGCCGGTCTTCGCTGATCGTTTCGAAGCGAATCGAATAGCCACAATCCGCGTGATCGAAAACGGCACTCTCGCGACCGAAGCTGGGCGCGCCCGGTTGCGAAAAACGAAATCGGTGGAGGTCACGCAGTACGTTGAGCGGCGGAATCGGGAAGACCGCCGCGGGAAGCGCTTCCACTTCGGTTTCAACTCCAGTTTGAACGATGCTGAACAGCTTTGCGCCCAACGGGCTGAGGCCGATGAGTACGATTTCGCTTTCGTTTTTCTGCACGATCAGCTCGAACGGAAAGTCGACTCCCTCGGCCCGGACGGTTACACGATCGCGGCTGATGAAACTGCTCTGAATTTCGTCCGTGGAGCGGATCGCGCCGGGGCAGTCCGAAATCGATCGATGCGCAAATGGCAACCAGCTGCAGGCCGCAGAGAACCCCAGCAAGATTGAAGCTGCGATTGGCCATAAAGTTGACGAGCGACGCGCCGAAGCCGTCTGAGCTGGGGCTGCTCGCAGCAATTCGGAATAGTTTCTCCGATCGAACTCAGGCATCTCCGCGCTCCTCGGTTCGTCCGAGTCCCATCGCGGCGAGGGTCACGGGAGCGAGCAAATAGCAGAGCAGGATGCCGAGCCCGACCGTTACTCCGATGGCGCGCAGTGCAGGTTGCGAGGAAAGGGCGAGCGTTCCGAACACGAAGGCCGTCGTGAGGCACGACATCATCAAGCTCAACATCGTTGCGCCAAGGCTTTGGCGGTCGCGCGCGCTGTCGACGAGGAAGATCCCGTAGTCGACTCCCATGCCCATCACCATGATGAGGCTCATTGCGTGGATCAGGTTGGCGTGCACGCCGAACAGAGCGAGAATCGCGAGCAGCATCGCGGCGACGATCACCGAAGGCAGGAAAGCTGCGAAAACCGGTCGCCAGTGGCGGTAGCGGAGCGAGAGGATGCCGAGGACGAGGATTGCCCCGACGCCGATCTGCTTCAGGGTCGCGCTGCGAAACTCGCTATAGATGTCGTCGACGAAGGTTCCCTGGTCGAGCAGGTAGACACCGTCGATCGACTCGAGCCGGTCGCGCAAAGCGCTCGGTAATTCGATGCCGCGCAGGTAGCTGATGACTGCGATCTCTTCGCCGAGCGGAATGATGAACGGGGCCAGAAAATCTGCGAGTGCGCTCGCTTCGAGGTCGGCGAAGCTGAGCGGTGAAGGGGGTGGCCCGCTGAGCGCTTCTTCAAATTTCGAAAATGCGCCGGGCCGGAATCCCTCTGCGACGAACGCCGCGTCGAGCCTCGCGGGGAGTGTTGAATCTGCGCTGACCATTTCCCAATTGCGGCGCTGAAGCGCCTCGGACCAGAGCAGATTGTGCAGTGTGCGGCTCGCTTCGAGTTCGCCCGCGTCGACCGCGAGTTTGATCTGCGCAGCAATGCGATCGCTGAGCTCGATCGCACTCGCGCTGTCCTTCGCCACACCAATTGCGAATCGGCTCGAATCCATACTCGAGACTCGTTCGCGCACGCGTCGACCTTCATCGAGCAGGGCCTCGGGGAAATTCGTCAACTCCGACATGTCGTCGATCCATTCGAGCTTTGTCAGCGCAATTCCGGCAGCGGGTAGCAAAACGATCGGAGCGAAGAGGAGCACGCGCGGCACCCGTTCGAGCGCCTGGAGGCGATCGCCGAGCCAGCTGGCCACCACTGCGGAGCGGCGAGGCAGCGGGGGTGAAAACGGAAGTAGGGCGGGCAGCACTTTCAGGGTCGCGAGCAGTGCGGCCGCCACCCCGATCGCCGCGTATAGACTCATCTCGCGGAATGCGGGAAACGCCGTGACCGCGAGGCCTCCGAAGCTCGCGATCGTTGTGGCGGCACCGAGCGTCAGGCTCGGTCGAATCCGCCGGGCCGTGACCGCCGGATTTTCGGGCGCCGCTGAGAGCCGATTGTGGATTAGGAGGTGATTCGAGTAGTCGATCGCAATACCCATCAGAGACGCGCCAAAAGCCATCGTGAGTCCATCGAGATTCCCGAGGATGGCCAGGCCGCACGAAGTCGCGACCAGGATGCCCGCGAGTGGTGGCACGGAAACGATCAAGAACGCTCGCCAACCGCCAATGAAGAGGAAGAACAGCGCGGCCACTCCGAGAAACGAGCAGACCCCGATCTTGTAGACGTCTCTCTTTACGCTCCGCTCTGCGGCTACCGCAAAGCGATTCGCCCCGGCCGACTCGAGCAGCAGCCCTCCGCCTCTACGGGCTGCGATCGCTTCGAAGGAAGCGTCGAGCTTCTCGAGCAGGCGCATTTGCGCGCCCGAATCGAACGCAGATTCCCGGGTGCCCAACATCGCGATCGCGTAATTTCCGGCTGGAATCGCGAATTGCCCATCGACTAGTTCGAGCGAGGATTCGCTCGCGCGCAGCCGCTCTGTGATCGCGCGAAAACTTCCAAGGGGATCGGCGGGCGCGATCTTCGTCAGCAAATCTGAAAGCGGTGATGCGAGCTCGGCCTTGAGCGTCCTTGCGTGTTCGCGCAGCGCTTCGTCGCGGAGCATGGCGGGAATCTCGCGTTCGGGGTCGTCGGACAAGAAGAGCATGCGTCGCGGGAAGTAGAGTTCGAAGATGTCCTCGATCTGGGTCGGGTCGACGCCAGTGCGCACCCAGGCGACTCCTGGGTCTTCGCGCATGATCTCCGCGAGGTCGTGCACCGCGGCAATCGAATTTTCCAGTGTCGAGGATTCGACCGAGAGCACCATCGTTCGGGTGAACGCAGAATCTGTCAGGCGGCTCGAGATTTCGGCGAGCTTCGATTGGCCGCTGTCGGGCATGAAGTGCTGCAGGTTCGTGCCGAGCCGAAGGTTCAGCGCGCAATAGGCGATCATCAAGATCGCCGACGCGATCCAGGCGAACGCTGCTCGACGGCTCACCGGTCGCTTGCGGTCACGGGCGCGGTCCCTTCTACGAAGAGGCTCTCGAGCTGGTCGTCCGTGAAATGGTAGTCGCCCTCGATGACATCGAGCACGGTGGTGGTGCGATCGCCATCGCGGTTTTGCATCACCATCTCGCGAATGCCCGTCCGGTCTCCGCGCATCGAGATCTCTCTCACGATCTCGCGAATCGGCGACTTGCGCGGCTCGAGGATCAGCCGCCAGTCCTCCCCCTCCGCGCTGAATCGAGTGTGATAGAGATCCTGCAGGCTTTGGAGGTCGCCGTTGAACAACACGATGAAGTTATCGATGAAAATTCGCGCCATCGGATTTCCCGAAAGATCGAACTTCTCCCGATCACCCTGCTGAAACCGAAGTTTCTCGCCGTCGATGATCAACGCAGAGGGCTCGGGTTCCAAGGTCAAGCGGACGAGTCGGTTCGGCGGAATGAAGTAGAGCATTCCACTGCTCTCGAGTGGCCGTGCCAGCAGGGCGAGTTGCTTTTGCTCGCGAAATTTCGCGATTACGCCAGACGTCGCCGCCATGCTCTCCATGAGTTCTTCCAGGCCAAACGCAGCCGGATCGCGAAGCTCCTCGGCAGGCGAGGCGACTGCGAAGAGCGCGACCGCGAGACTACTCGAGCAGGCGGCTTTGAATCTCATGCGGGGTTTCCAAGAGCAGATTTCGCTGGAGGTCTGCGGTGGCGAGAATCGTGTGCGCCCGTGCCGCCCGCCGACTGTGGTTCAGGTTCGTAATCTCGTAGTGGATGGAAATCCGGTGCTCGATGTCCTTGACCCACGCGTCGACCCGCATCCGGTCCGCGTAGAACAGGGGAAACGCGTGCCGGCACTTGCTTTCGATTACGAACAAGAGGTACTTCGAACCGATCAGGTCGCCCGCGTCGAGGCCGCAGGAGCGGAGCAGCTTCGTGCGCGCTGCTTCGACATACTCGAGATAGTGTCCGTGCCAGACGACACCGAGCATGTCGACGTGGCTGAACGGAACTTCGAGTTCGACGCTGGTCTCGCGGAGCCGGCTCATCGGGCTAGTAGGCGCCGAGAGGAAGCGAGTCGTCGCGGAGCAAGCCGAGTACCCGATCGATGTCGCGATCCTGGCGTCGATCCTCCGTGACGGTTGCGGCGACCTTGCGGACGGCTTCGCGGAGTGCGAGGGGCGCGCGAAGCTGGCTGCCTCCTTCGCGCAGGTCGAGGGCCTGGCAGGCGGCGAGCAAGCCGATCGCGGCGACGGTCTCGCTGAGTTCGAGAATGCGCCGGCAATCTCGGGCCGCGATGGTTCCCATGCTCACCTTGTCCTGATTGTGCGATTCGGTGCTGCGGCTGAACGCTGACGCGGGCATTGTGAGCTTGAGCGCTTCGGCGGTCAGCGCAGACGCGCTGATCTGCATGGCCTTGAAGCCGTGGTGAGAGACGTCGTCGGTCGCGACGAGATTCGCAGGTAGTCGGTCACTGGTTTCGGGGACGCAGAGAAGCGCGAGCTGGCGGTCGAGCAGGTCCGCGACGCTGGCGACCGCGGCCTTGAGTCCGTCCATCGCGAAACAGATCTGGCCGCCATAGAAGCTCCCCCCATGCAGGATCTCGCCGCGTTCGGGGTCGACGATGGGGTTGTCGTCGACCCCATTGATCTCGATCTCCAACGCGCGCTCTGCGGCGCTGATTGCCTCGACGAGCACCCCGATCACGTGTGGCGCGCAGCGAATCGAATAGCGGTCCTGTATCCGCGCGGGCGGCGGAACGTCGATGTCCGCGCCGAATTCGAGGTCTTCACGGATCCAGCCCGCACAGCGACCTTCGCTCGGGTGTGGCTTGAGTTCGAAGATGCGCGGGTCGAAGTGTTCGCGGTTGCCGTGGGTGACGTCGACCACAATGGCGGTGATTGCCGATGCGAGCCTCGCCAGCCGGCGCGCGCGCTCGGAACAGAGCACGCCAATCGCCGTCATTGCGCTGGTTCCGTTCATGATCGAGAGACTTTCCTTCGGGAGCAGTGCCAGGGGTTCCAGCCCGAGCTTCGACAACGCCTCCGAAGCCGGCATGGCGCGCCCGCGAAGTGTCACCTCGCGCTCACCAAAGAGTGACGCCGCGAGATAGGAGAGGGGAGTCAGGTCGCCGCTCGCGCCGACGGAACCTTCCTCCGGAATCTGAGGCAGCAGCCTCTCGTTGAGAAATTCGCAGAGGCGTTCGAGCAGCTCGACCCGCACTCCCGAGTGTCCCTTGGCGAGCGTAATCAAGCGAATGGCCACCACCCCGGCCGCCTCGGTCTCGTCCAGGATCCGGCCTGTACCGCAGCCGTGAAAGCGCATCAGGTTGACGGGAAGCTCGCCACGCAAATCTGGCGGAATCGAGGTCTCCGCGCAGGCTCCGACTCCGGTCGTCACGCCGTAGATGGTGCCGCCGTCGGATTCGGCGCGCTCCACGGTGGCGCGCGCTTTGGCGAGCTTTTCCCGGTAGCTCGAATCGTCGTCGAGGGTGGCGCGCCGCTCACCTCGGGCGAGCGCGAGCAGCTCGAAGATCGAGATCCAGCCGCTACCAATGGTCACCGTCGCGCTGGGGTCGGCGGCTCGCTGCTGGAGGGTGAGGGGGCGCTCGCTGCTCATCGCGCAGCATATTAGCCCGATTTGCGCGAGGAGCCTGGGTTAGAATGACTTCCGGATTTCCGACCATGCGCTCCCCTTTCGCGTCTTCACTCCAGGTAGCCCGTACCGCGCTCGGTTTTGCGGTCTTTGGCGCGATGGCCCCCTTGCTGGGCCTCGTCGCGCTGCCGCTGGGGTGGATTCGAACCCGCGATGCGATGGAACGCGCACTCTGGATGCAGAGCGTGGTGCACCGAGCCGCTCGAATCTTCATGAGGCTGATCGACGCGCTCGAAGCGGTGGAATCGGCGGGTCGCGGGGTCGAGCGGCTGGGTGGGGTCCGCCCCCAAATCGTGGTTGCAAACCATCCGACGCTGATCGATGTGCTGGCACTACTGGCCTACATGCCACAGGCGGATCTGATCGTCAGTGAGGCGCGGGCCGATAACCCGTTCCTTCGCCAACTCATCCGATCGTGCGGCTATCTTCGCAACGACGATGGCCCCCAGATCGTCGCCGAGTGCGTGGATCGAGTTCGCGCGGGCCGCTCGCTGATCATCTTTCCCGAGGGCACGAGATCGCCTAAGCGCGGGCTCCACCGGCTCCAGCGCGGCGCCGCCCACATCGCCCTGCAGGCCCCGTGTGATCTGCTTCCGGTGGTGATTACCTGCGATCCGCCAGCGTTTGGGAAGGGTCAGAAGTGGTACGATCTCTCCGATCGCGCGATTCGGATGACACTCGAAGTTGGCGAGCCGATCGCGACGGAGTCCGTACTGGGAGAGGGGATGCCCCCGCCCGTGGCGGCGCGCAGGCTGACCTCGCAGCTCCGTGAAACATTCGAGAAGGGATTGGATATTGTCGACACCGGAATCTCTTGAGTTCGAACTCAAGCAGTTGATCATCGAAGCCCTCGCGCTGGAGGACGTCGCACCGGAGAATATCGAGCCCGACGCGGCGCTCTTCGTCGAGGGCCTGGGTCTCGACTCGATCGATGCGCTCGAACTCGCCATGGCCCTCGAAGAGCGTTACGGAGTTCGGATCGGCGACGATCCCGAACTAAATCGGCAGATCTTCGCTTCCGTGCGGAATCTCGCGGCCTATGTCGACGAGCACCGTGCCGCCTAGCTGGGCTGGCGGTTGAGCGAATGACCAAAGAAGAGATCTACACGATGTTCACCGAGGTACTCGCCGAGCACTTCGACATCGCAGGGGAGCAGGTGCACGCGCGAGCGCGCCTCGTCGCAGATTTCGATCTCGACAGCCTGGATCGGATTGCTTTCAGCGCTGAAATCGAGGAAAAATCCGGTATCGCGCTCGGAGAAAAGGACGTACGCGACTGCGAGACTCTCGAAGATCTGGTGGACCGTTTCGCCGCGCGGGTCGCCGAGCGCGCTATCTGAATGTTTTGAACTCGTGAAGGAATGTCGATGCTGGTGGGATCGGTGGTGCTTTCGCGACTCGATGGTGAAATCGATTTCGAGTCCTATCCGGTCGCGTTCGATCGCGCCGGAAGTCGAGATTCTCTGGATCTGATCCGCGACGCCGCCGCGCTGGCGGCCGCGATTGCCAAAGCGGGCTCGGGCCGCTGGCTCGTTTTTTCCGATGATAGCTACGCGGTGGCCGTGGCGTTGATCGCTCTTTCGCAAACGCGCTGCACCGCGGTTCTCGCACCGAACCGGCAACCCGAGACACTGCGCGATCTCAGCGCCGATGTGACCGGTGCGATTCTCGATGCTGAACTCGCTCCCGATACGCTATCTGGCGTTGCACGCCTTGCACCGCTCGCGCAACCGCCTTCGAACGATTGGGTCTGGCGCGCCCCCGATCGAAACGCAGCGTTTGCGGAATTTCGAACTTCAGGGACGACGGGCGATCATCAGGGCGTCGTCAAATCCCTTCGACATCTCGAAGACGAAGTCGAGACGCTCGAAACAGTGTTCGGTGCTGCAATCCCGGCTCGATCGCGGGTGTTTTCGACGGTATCCCACCAGCACATCTACGGTCTGTTGTTTCGGGTTCTCTGGCCGCTTGCGGCAGGGCGTTCGTTTCAGCGCGACACCCTGTTGCACGCCCAGGAACTGGTGCCGCGCATGGCCGAGGAAACGGATTGCGTACTTGTCAGTTCACCTGCACATCTGAAGCGCATGACCGCGGCGGGAAAGTTGGAGCGCATTGCATCGAATTGTCGCGCGGTGTTTTCGTCGGGCGGTGCGCTCGACGCGGAGACCGCGAAGGGCATGGCGGCCGCCCTTGGCGAGCCGGCTTGCGAGGTTCTGGGTTCGACGGAAACCGGCGGCGTCGCGCTGCGGCGGCAAACGCTAGGCACCGAGTCGTGGGTTCCCCTTCCAGGCGTCGCGGTGGAGCGCGAACCCGATGGCGGGTGTTTGGTCGTGACGTCGCCGTTCGTGAGTGAAGGCGATCTGGTAGACGCGAAGCGGCGTCGATTCACGATGGGCGACCGGGTCGAAATACTCGACGACGGTTCGTTTCTGCTGCTCGGTCGCGCGGACCGCATCGTCAAGGTCGGCGAGAAGCGCCTATCCCTGCCCGCGATGGAGCGGGATCTCGCTCAGCACCCGCGTGTCGATGAGGCCGCGCTCATCGTCCTCGATCGCGGCGCCGATTCTCGCGTGCACGCCGTCATCGTGCTCGACGAAGCCGGAAAGCGGGAGATTCGTGCCGGTGGGCGTCGCCAGCTCAACGAGTCGTTGTCCGCGCAGCTGGCCGCGCGATGGGATCGCATCTTGTTGCCTCGGGTCTGGCGCTATGTCGACGAGTTGCCGGGCGACGCCCAGGGCAAGGTCTCCCGGGCTCGGCTCGTGGCGCTCTTCGAGGTGCAAGCCCGCGACCCCATTCTGATCGAAGAGTCCCGCCAGATCGACCAGATTGAGCGCCGACTCGAAGTTCCCGACGACCTGATCTTCCTGCAGGGTCACTTCGAGGATTTTCCCATCGTCGCCGGAGTCGTTCAGTTGCGCTGGGTGGCCGACGCGGTGCGCGCGTGGCTCGGCGAGATGCCGTCCATTCGAGCCGTCGAAGCGCTGAAGTTTCCAGAGCCGCTGCTTCCCGGCCAATCCTTTACGCTGCGCGCCGAGTTCTCCGAACGGCGCGATTTGATTCGCTTTCGCTTGTCGGACGAGAGCCGTACCTTTGCGACCGGCCGCTGGCGGATTGGAGAACCCCGTTGAAGCCCTGTCTGCTGATTCCGATCTACGACCACAAAGATCAGATTCGCGCGGTGCTCGACAGCCTCGCGGCCTTCGACCTCGACTGCATCGTGGTCGACGACGGAAGCGGTATCGAAACGCGCATGGTTCTAGACGCTGCCGAAAAGGACTACCGTTGGCTCGAGGTCTACCACCGCGATGTCAACGGTGGGCGCGGCGCAGCGCTCGTCTCGGGGTATCGCCTGGCCGTGAAGCGCGGGTTCAGCCACGCGATCCAGCTCGACGCAGATGGGCAACACGATGCCGCCGACGTTCCGCGGTTCATCGCCGCCATTGAAACCAACCCCAACGCGCTGGTGCTCGGGACGCCGATCTTCGATCAGACCGTCCCTAAAAGTCGCCTCTATGGTCGCCAGCTTTCGCGATTCATGGTCTGGCTGACGACTCTTTCGATGGATGTATCGGACCCGCTCTGCGGTTTCCGCGGAATTCCACTCGGGGCGACATTGGATCTCCTAGCCGAGGTCGAGATGGGGCAGCACATGGAGTTCGATCCCCAATTGATCATCTGGCTGCACTGGCGCGGCGTACCCGTGATCAACCTTCCGACCAAGGTCGTCTACGACCGAGAAGGCCTCTCGCATTTCGACTTCGTACGCGACAACCTTCGATTGATCGGTGTTTACCTTCGCGCACTCGGTGGCATGGTGTTGCGCTCCCCGCGGCTCTTGATGCGGCGTGTGAGTTCGGCCGCATGAGTGCCGCCCACTGGTCGGGAGTCGCCGAGCGAGGGAGCGCAGCAGCACTCCGCTTTGTGGCCTGGGTACATCGAAACCTTGGCCGGCGGCCGATGCGCGTGTTGCTCTGGTGCGCTTCGCTCTACTTCTTCTTGTTTGCTCCGATCGTGCGCCGGGCTTCGCGCGATTACCTCGAGAGAATCTGGGCTTCTCGCGAGGGTCGTTTAGCGCTGCGGGGTGCACCCAATTCGCGAAGCGTAATCGAGCACATCTACACGTTCGCGATCAATATCTACGATCGGATGGTGATCTGGGGGGGCGAACTCGACGGTTACACGTTCGAGCACGATGGCAGCGGTGAGATTTTCGAGCTCGCGCGGATGAAAAAAGGTGCGCTGTTGCTCGGCGCTCACCTCGGCAGCTTCGAGATGTTGTGGTTCTTATCGCGCAAATACGATCTCGCGATCAATGTCGTCGTCTTCTACGAAAATGCCGAGCAGATCAACGGTTTCTTCGAGGCGCTCGATCCCAATGTGCACGTGCGGGCGATTGCTCTCGATCCGACATCCGTGAGCGCTGCCTTCGAGATCAAGGCCTGCATCGACCGCGGCGAGTTCGTCGTGATTCTCGCCGACCGGGTCGCTCCGGGTGAGCGTGCCCGTAGCGCGCGAGCGACGTTTCTCGGTGGGAGCGCGAGCTTTCCGTTGGGGCCCTTCGCGCTTGCGGGCGTGCTCGATTGCCCCGTTCTGTTGGCGTTGTGCCTGCGCACGGGAGACTGCCAATACCGCACCGTATTGCGAACCTTGCGAGCAGGCGGGCGCGTTCCGCGCAGCGAGCGCGAAAAGTGCGCGCAGGAACTCCTCGCACAGTACGTGGGTGAACTCGAGACCTACTGTCATCAGTATCCCTACGCGTGGTTCAATTTCTTCGATTTCTGGAGCGAACGGTCGGAGCACACGACGTGAACGCGCTCTCGTATCCTCCGATTTCCGAGCTAATTCCCCATGCGGATGGCATGCTCTTGTTGAATCGGGTTCTCGCGCATCAGGAGACGCATACGGTCTGCGGGACGAGCGCGGATCGGAGCCCGCTGTTCGCGAACCCCGATGGAAGTGTGCCGAGCTGGTTGGGTATCGAGTACATGGCGCAGTGCGCGGCAGTCCACGGTGAACTCGAAAATCGCAGCCGCGGCGAACGGCCGCGCCCGGGCCTGCTGCTGGGCTCGCGCAGAATTGAGTTCCACGCGGATGTTTTTCGCGCTGGCGACCCGCTCGAGGTGACGGCTCGGCATCACATGGGAGAGTGCGGCCTCGTCGCCTTCGACTGTTCGATCCGATCTGTCGCGAGCGATGAGACCCTGGTCGAGGGGCGCGTGAACCTCTATCTGTTTCGGGATTGGAGTGAATTCAACGAGGTGCGCGAATGAGCACTGGGGGTGAAGTCGAGCGAGACCGGCGCCGGGTCCTGGTCACCGGAGCGAGCCGCGGGATCGGTCGCGCAATCGCGCTGGCGCTCGCGCGGGATGGATTCGAATTGTCGATCAATTATCTGCGCAGCAAGGCGGAAGCGGAGTCGGCTGCCGCGGAAATTGGATCGCTCGGGCAGCGCGCGAGCGTGCTGTGTTTCGACGTTGCGGATCGCGAGGCCTGCGAGCAGGCCATTACCGCCGACATCGAAGCGAACGGCCCCTACTGGGGTGCAATTTGCAACGCGGGAATTCACTCCGACGCTCCCTTCCCGGGTTTGTCCGGTGAGGCCTGGGATCGGGTGATCCGAACCAATCTCGACGGGTTCTACAACACCCTCCATCCACTCGTGATGCCGATGGTGCGCGACCGCCGCGGCGGCCGCATCGTGGCGATCACATCGGTGGCAGGTCTCGCGGGAAATCGCGGGCAGGTCAACTACAGCGCCTCGAAGGCCGGGCTCGTGGGCGCGACGAAATCCCTCGCGCAAGAACTCGCGAAGCGCAAGATCACCGTGAACTGCGTTGCGCCGGGCTGGATCAAGACCGATATGCTCGAGGGCGCCGACGTCGACGCGCTTGCAGGCATGGTTCCGCTGAAGAGGCTCGGCACGCCAGAGGACGTCGCGTCTGCAGTGGCGTTTCTGATGTCATCGGGTGCTTCTTACATCACCGGCCAGGTCCTCTCGGTCAACGGCGGCATCTATTGATGTCGGCCTCGCGCGAGCAATTTGACGTTGCGATCGTGGGCGGTGGACTCGCCGGCAACCTGCTCGCTCGTCAACTGCACCGGACCACACCCGAGTTGCGCGTCGGTATCTTTGAGCGGGAGACCCAGACTAGCTACAAGGTCGGCGAGGCCACTGTCGAGATCGCCGCCAACTACCTGCTTCGCAAGCAGGGCCTCTCCCAATATCTTTACGAGAACCAGCTGCCCAAGAACGGCCTCCGCTACTTCTTCGACAACGCCGAACGCAGCGCGCCACTCGATGAGATGAGCGAAATCGGTAGCGTCAATCTCCCATTCCATCCCGCGTTCCAGCTCGACCGCTCGAGGTTGGAGGCCGATTTGCTCGACATGAATCGGGCCGACGGTATCCACGTTCGCACCGGCGCTGCGGTCGGCCGCCTCGCCATGGGTGAGAACGGCGATTCCCATCGGTTCGAGGTTTCGAGTGATGGCCGTACGACTTCATGCGAGAGCCGCTGGATCGTCGATGCGGGCGGACGCAGCGGTTTGATCGCGCGCCTGAAGAACCTGAAGGTCGCAGAGGAAGAACACCGAGTGGGTTCGGTTTGGGGTCGTTACGAAGGGGTTTCCGATATCGACGCCTGGAATTCCGATGAATTTCACGCGCGGGTTCGCCACACCACGCGACGCCTGTCTACGATCCACTTCTGGTATTCCGGCTACTGGATCTGGTTCATTCCATTGCGCGGTGGTGCCACGAGTATCGGCGTGACGGGCGAGCGGATGGCGGAATCGAAAGAGCTTCGCACACCCGAGGGTTTTCGCGCTTTTCTCGATGAGCACCGCGCCGTGCGCGAACTGATGGTGAACGCGAAGAACATCGACATCGGCAGCTACACGAAGATCGCGTACGGGACGAGGCGCTTCTTTCATCCCGACCGCTGGGGCCTGGTGGGCGAGGCGGCGACGTCCGCGGATCCACTCTACAGCCCAGGTGGCGATTTCATCGCGCTCGAAAACGACTTCTTGGTGGATCTGATTCGGCGGGACCTCGTCGATGGCGACGAGAACGAGATGTTCGAACGCTGCGAGCTCTACGAGCAATTCATGCAGTTTCGCCATGAAGCGACGATGCTCCTCTACCGGAACCTCTACGATCTCCAGGGGAGTTACGAACTCACCTGTGCGAAGTGGGATTTCGATATCGGTTTCTACTACAACCTCTGGACTTCATCCTACATGCGCGATCAGCATCTCGATCGCGATTACCTGGAAGCACATCTTCGATTGAAACCGTTCATCCTGCAGGCGCTGAAAAACTTCTCCGACCTCTTTCAAAAGGTAGAATTGGCGATTCGCGAGCGTGGCGACTATTTCCGTGCGAACACCGGCCGCTTCCACTACGGGCTGGCGAATATCGACTTCGAGCGGGAAGTCGGGACGGAACGCTCTGAGGAAGAAGTCATGAAGAAGACCGAGGAGATATTCAACCTGGTGCGAGCGCAGGCGTTGCAGCTTCTCGGAACGGCTTCTTCTTCGGGTGCCGTTGAACCCATTCCGCTGAAGGAATTTCTCGGGCGCCGCGCAATTGTTTGATCGCCGGCGGGTTCGCAACTGGATATCGGTTGGCGTGCTGGCTGCGTTCCTCGCTTTGCTTGTGATCGCCTATCCCTACCTCCTTACCGGTGCACTGCCGCGTTTTGGCGTTTCACGCACATCCGTCGCGTTGTTTTTCATCGTGGCGCTCTCGTTCGGAATACGGAGTCGAATCCCCGCTGCACCGCTGCAATGGAGCGCCGCGCCGAGCATGGGCATTCCGGCCCTGCTCGCGGCCGCCGCGTTCAGCGGAGATGCCCTCTACCTGCAGCTCGTTCCGAGTGTCGTCTATTTGACGCTGGCCAGTTGGTTCTACGCGAGCCTTCGCTCCGGCGATTCGATCATCGAACGCGTGGCGCGCTTGATGGTTCCCGAAGCGCCCGACTTCATTCGCCCTTACTGCCGCAAGGTGACCGGTCTTTGGGCGGTATTCTTCGCTGCAAGCTCGCTCGTCATCGCGTATCTGGCGATCTTGGGCACCCAATCAGAATGGGCGTTCTTTGCCGGCAAGCTCGTTTATGCGCTGATGATCGCAGCGAGCCTGCTGGAATTTGTTGTTCGCAAGAGTTGGTTTCGTTACTACTTTCACGGCGGTTGGTTCGATCGCGTTTGGCAGCGACTCTTCCCGCCGGAGAACACGCCAGAAGGTCGTCGATCGATGCGGCACATTTCGGAATATTGGAGACAACACAATGGTTAGAAAGATTCTCGTGGTACTCGCCCTCGTTTCTCTGGCAGGTTGGGGCTGCGCGTCGAGTCAGGGTGCGCCGGCCGAAGGCGCTGCGAAGGGAGAGGCCGCGGCAAAGGCAACGGCGGGCATCGCGGCGGTTCCCGATAGCAGCCCACTTGCGAAAATCACGATTGGAATGAGCGACAGCGATGTTCGAAAAGAACTTGGAGAGCCCACGACACAGAGAGCCTATATGACGGGAAAGAGTTGGATTCCGTTTTATTACGGTCCCGATACGTCGCGAACCGATTACATCTACGATGGAGTCGGCAGAGTGGTTTTTTCGCGCAACCGGTACTCGGGCCAACTTGCGGTCATCGACGTCTTCCACGATCTGAACTGAGCGCTAACGCGAAATCGCGATTCTCTGCGGTGGGCTGGTTTCCGCCGCCGTGATCTGAAACGCGCTTCTCTGTGGTGCGCTGAACTCCGCCGACGCAATCTGCTCGGGCCTCGCTGATTCGGGAGTGTGATCGGCTCTGTCGGTTTCTGCTCGAGCCGGCTTTCTAATCGAACAGACAGTGCTTGGCGTAATCGACGGCTTCGTTGGCGCTCCAGTCGCCTTTCGGTTTGTCGGACATCATCTTGCACCAGGCCTTGCTCCCCACATCAGGGGAGCAGGCGAGTAGCCACAGTGCAAGCGTGCCGGCGCATCCAATCAGCGCCAGGCGGATCGAGTTTCCCCTTATCTGCGGCTCCCATTCGTGAGCGTTCTCAATGGATGTATCGCAGCGGATTCGAGCAGCGCCAAAGGATGATCGAAGAGCCGTCTACTTCGCGAGCTTCACGACCCTTCCGGTCAGCACGACATTCGCAATCACGCTCCCGGCCGCACACCGGTAATTGCTCGCACTGTCGAGATCGTCGTGCTTCGTAATCGACTTGATGTCGACAACCGCATTACCACCGAGTTGGGTCGCGCGATTTTGAAGTGAAATGATTGCCGAAAGGAACGCGATCTGACAGGCCGCTTCGTCGCTCTTGCCGAACGCGTTTGTCCGTTTGTTCGAAGTAAAGACGCCGAATTCGCGAGTCACCTTGGCGTGCTTCTGCCCCGACATGAAAAAAGGAACGTCGAGCAGTTTGGCTTTTCCAATTTCGCTTTCAGCGGCCTCTTTGACGCTGAGGTCGTGAATCGTGCTGCGCGCATCGGCGGTCGAAGACGCGAGCAAGCAGAGCAGACATCCAAGAAAAATACCGTAACGGTGTTTCATGGGGATTCCCTCCGGTGCGCTTCGCGGTTCGCAGTGGTTCTCGAGGTGGACGCGTCGAGTTTACTGTTCCAGTACCGATTCGCCTAGATGTTCAGCGCTCGTGGTCTGAAAGCGCGAGCGGGCTGCTGCCAAAACCCGGCCAGATGCGCAGCATTCCGAACAGCGCTCGGATTGCGATCCAAATCGCGGTGATGAACCAGATGGTGGTCAGCGCGTTCGAGCCCGCCGGAGCGAAGCCGTAGAGGGCGACGAGCCCCGCAGCCGTGCTCACGATCATCGCGTTGCGCAGAAAGCGGTAGTCGCTGGTCCCCCAGTGAATACCGTCGGTTACGAACGCGAGCGCGTTTGCGGGCTGCGCGAGCGCGTAGACGAACCATGCGGCACCAAACATCGCGTGAACCTCGACCGGAAGAAACGCCGCTGCGACGAGTCCCTCTGACGCGAGCATCGCGATCATCAACGCAATTCCCGCCCCCGTTCCCCAGAGGCAGGCGACCGCGGCGGCACGTCGCGCATTGCGAAGCTGGCCGGCGCCGAGGAAAAAACCGATCAGGCTCTGCGCAGCAGCACCGAATGCGTCGAGCAGCAACGCGCTCAGGATCCAAAACTGCCGAATGACGTGGTGCGCCGCCCCTTCGTTCGCACCCAACAGCGTTGCGGCTCGCGTCGTCAAGACGATGAACAGAATCAGCAACCCCGTCCGGAAGAAGAGATCGCGCCCTACGCGAAGCAGGTTCTTCGCGTCACGCCAGTGAATTCGGCTGGGTAAGCCGAGGCCGCGCCGAACCGCATCAATGGCCCAGAGTGCGCCGAGCCACTGGCTGACGACGCTCGCCCAGGCGGCACCCGCGATTCCGAACGCGGGGATCGGGCCTGCACCGAAGATCAGCACGGCGTCGAGGGCGACGTTCAACGCATTTTGCGCGACCGCGATAGCGAGCGGTGTGCGCATGTCCTGCAGACCGCGCAGTGCACCGAATGCCGCCATGGTGATCAAGATCGCTGGGCCGCCGAAGAGTCGGATCTTGATGTAGATGGCGGCTGCAGATCGAATTTCGGCATCGCCGCTCATGAAGTTCATCGCGAACTTGAGGCCGAGAAAGCCGATCGCCGCGAGTCCGCAGCCAATCAGCGCCCCAAGAGCCATCGCAAGCCCAGATGCATCGCGGCCGCGCGACCGCGCGCCGGTTCCGTCCGCATGGGCGACCTCGGTTTGCGTGCCGATTCCGAGAAAGTTGAAGGCCCAGAAAATTCCCGAGAGAACCGCGGTTCCGATCCCGAGCCCCGCGAGCGGAGTGGTTCCGAGCCGCGCAATGAACGCGGTGTCCGCGAGCCCCGTCAGCGGTTCCGCAATCAGCGAGACGAGCACCGGAAACGAGAGCGCGAGCAGCGTCCGATGCGGCCGGCGCACGAACGGGTGTTGAGCGCTAGCCGGTTCGGTCAAAATCCCTCGGCGTTGTGATCGATCTTCCACATCAGCGAGGGGAAGAATCGGCGTAGCCGCCAAGCTGCCTGGGTGTGCGCACCCGGAAACACCCAGAACTTCCCACGGTCAACCGCGCGATCGACTGCGTCGAGAACAATCGCTGGATTCATCGGCGGCGGACCCGTCTTGAGGATCTTGGGTTCGGAGGTTGCCTGCGCGAGCAACGGCGTGTCGACCTGCGACGGGCAGACGCACGAGATGTGGACGCCCTTGCCGCGGTTTTCGTGATAAAGGACTTCCGTGAACGCCACGCTCGCGAACTTCGATGCGTTGTAGGCGCCGAAGTGCAGCGTGGGAGTCCAACCCGCGATCGACGCGAAGTTGATCAACGCGCCACGGCCCCGCTCGAGCAGCCGCGGAAGCGTTGCGAGGCTCACGTTGACGACACCGCCGTAATTGATGTTCATCACGCGATGAATCTCTTCGGGATCTTGGTCGAGCAGCAGCGCAGTGGGCATGATTGCTGCGCAGCTGTAGGCGCGCTCGATCGGGCCGAGTTCGGACTCCACGGTCTTGATGACGTTTTCGACCTCGTGGCGGTCGGTGACATCGAGGTGCCAGGTCCGGATCGAAGCATTGTCGGCCGCCGTTTCGCGCAACCCCTCTTCGTTGACGTCTACTGCGGCTACGATTCCGCCCGCGCGCGCCCAACGCTGCGCGGCGAGGCGACCGAGGCCACTCCCCGCGCCAGCCACGAAACAGACTTTGTTGCGGGCATCCATTCGCTGTCTCCCGATTTCTCGGCTCCCCGATTTCTCGGTCTTCCGATTTCCCGATTTTCGTGTTCCGCTAGTTCCCCGTGTTACTCACGCCCGGCATCTCTGGCACGGGCAATTCGAGTCTTGCGCGTGCGATGGTTACACGCATTTCGAAGCCTGCGCGGCTCAAAGGTCGATTCGCGAGACTTTTAAACCACTTTCGATCTCGTCGGCCAGTGCGCGGTTGCAGGTCAGGATCCATATCTGCCGCGTTGGAGCGATTTCGCCGAGCAGCGCGTAGACCGCGGCGCGTCGCCGATCGTCCATCCGTAGCAGCGCGTCGTCGAGAATCAGCGGAAGCCGCTCCCGACCGTCATCGAGATGGTCGAGCATGCCGAGGCGCAGGCAAAGAAAAATTTGATCCAACGTCCCCCGGCTGATCGGATCCCGAACCTCGATCGGCTCGCTGCGCCCTTCGAGTGTGACCCCGAGCACCTCCCCGTCTTCGTTCAAAAGATCGATGCGTCGATATCGGCCATCGGTGATTCTTTCGAGGTATTCGCTCGCGCGGCGCAGTACGTCGGGCTGGTGGAGTTCGCGATACTCATTTTCTGCACGCAGCAGGATGGATTCGAGTAGCGCGAGTCGGTCGCGCTTTCGTTCGGTCGAGTTGATTTGATCGCGGATCTCGCGGACTGCATCCGCTGCGTCAGAGAGGGCGCCTGCGGTGTTTTCGCTCAGCAGTGCAGTGAGCTGCCCGAGCCGGTGTTGTTTTTCGGAGAGCTGTTGTTCGAATTGATCGAGAGTCTGGTCTCGCGCGGCGCAAACGTCGGGCAGCCACGGCGCATTTTCCGGTGGCTCCTCGGTGAGGATTCGCGGATCGTTCTCGGACACAGCGAAGCGAGGATCCCTGCGCAGCTCGGATTCGCGTCGGCGTGAGAAGTCCGCTTCTGCGGAGCGTTCTTCGACCCGATCGAACGCCAGATCGAAATCGCTGCATTCGGGCTCGGCGGCGTTCAGCGCCGCTCGGAGTCTGTCGCGATGCTCGAGTTTGGCGGTGAGTGCCGGCCGCTCGAAGTCGATGAGTCGCTGCGCGTCTTTGCGTTCTCGCTGATCGCGCTCGACGTCACTGCGCTCTCCGCACGCGGATTCGAGCGCAGCGCGCAGCCGCGCAATGTGCAGCCCGCCGTCTCCGTCGGCATCGATACCCGCGCGCTCACAGAGTTCCTTCCAACCACTCTCCCGCGCCTCGAGCTGAGATTCGAGATCTGCCGAGTTGCCTTCACGCTCGCTGGCATGGGTGAGCGATCGCTGGACGTCGGCGAGTAGACCGACGAGCCGCTGGAGCGCGGCCGGGCTCGTGGAAAGCGCCTGTGGAGCCGGAAACTTCCCGAGCAATGCGCTGAGATCTCGCGGTGCTTCAGGAGCCTCGCGGCGATTGCGCTTCTGCGTGAATAAACCGATGCACACAGTGACAATCAGCAGAAGAAGACCCGGCCCGATTATCATCGGGTCGAACTGCCTGAAGAAACCAGCCGCGGTGACTGCGAGGCCCACGCACCCTACGACCCACTGCCAGATCTGGGCGGGATCACGCTCGGTCGAGGCGTCGTCGAATGCGCGATCGCGCGCTTCCGACCATTCGTTGGCTGCGCTTTCGAGTGCTTTGATGGGCACCGCGGCTGCGGCTTCGAGTTCCGAATTACCAGGTTCACCGCCGAGTGCAGCGCGCAGTTCTCCGCGCGCGCGATCGCGGGCCTCACGGGCATCTCTTCGCTGTTCGGTGAGTCGTTCACGATCGGCTTCCCAGCGCGCCAGTGCATCGGCCGCGAGATTGATCTCGGTCGACAAAAGGAGTACTCGCGCATTCGCGTCCCGGAGAGAAACCTCGGCTTGCTCGAGGCGCGCCTGTGGCTCACGCAACTGCGTCTCGTGCGTTTCGATTTCAGCCTCGAGTTCACTCGGCCGCAGCAGGCGGCGGCCTTCGAGTTCGCTGAGATCGATCTCGGGACCGAGTGCGCGCCGGTGTTGATTCCAGCCGAAGAGATCGCCGAGGAACGAAGCATCTGCGCGCTCGCGCTCGAGTACGTGCTTGTCCGCGCGCAGACCGTGAAGCTCGGCTTCGAGTTCAGCGCGCTCCGAGCGCGCGTCGCGCAGCTCTCGATCGCGCCGCCGTTCTTCATCAACGCGCTGGCGGGCTTTCTTGAAGTCCTCGTGCAATTTCTTCGCGGAGGAACTTCCACGGTTGTCGGCGCGCCAGAGGCTGTTGCAGGTCTTACGAAGCTCGCCTCGGATCTCCGAAGGCACTCGCAGCGGAAGTGCACTCGTGCGTGGCAGCAGCAGGTCATCGATGTCGGCGCGCGCGCGTTCGTCGAATTTTGCGAGTTGTTCGAGTTCGAGCGAGTAGAGCTGGCTGAAGACATCCCGGGACAGCCACTCCATCCATGGCAGCGCCCGGTTGCCCCGCTTCGCGCCCGAAAAATCCGCTCCCTCGCTCGCGGTGCGCAACCCGCCACTGCTCTGCAGCACGCGTTCCACGCCGAGGAGTTCGCCGGTATCGAGTCGGAGCTCGCTCTCCAGATGAAGCGTTTGCGGATTGGCAGGATCCCACTGCGCGAGTGGGTGTTGATCGCGCTCCGCGGGTTTGAAACCGTAGAGGATTGTCTCGATCGCCGCGCGGACCGACGACTTGCCGCCTTCGTTGGGTCCGTGCACGAGGATGATGTCGGAGTCGACCAAAAACGTGCGCGCTTGGAGCGGGCCGAACACGGTGGCCTGGAGGCGGAGAAATCTCACGACTCAGCGACCTCGAAGCTGCGCTCGATCAGCTCTTCGTCTAGATCGGAAAGCAATTCCCGCAGGTAGGCGACGCGCTGACTCGGATCGACGGCCGCCGCCAACTCGCCGGGCGCGAGTGCTTCGAGCAGAGAATCGTCGTGTGCGGCTTGTTCGATCAGTTCGAGTGCGCGCGCAACAGCGCTCGGTGATTCGCGGAGTTCGCGCCGATCGATCGGGCGAACCACGCCCGCGTCGCGAAGCTGGATTTCGAGCGCACCGGTGGCCGTCTCGAGATCCTGCGCGATGGCATCACGCTCTTCGGATTTGCGCAGCAGGGGTGCCAGAGGTGTTTCGCCCGAGAGTTCGATGCGGACGACGAGTTCGTCGGACGACGTAGCGAGGGCACCGACCACCTCCGTGAGTTTCGCGACCAGCGCGCGAACAGTTCCGCAATCGGCGATTTGATCAACGGGCGCGCGCTCCCAACGCACCGGTGCAAATCGCACGAACTCCGGCTCGGCGGGAACACCCGATCGCGCCTCCACGACGAGTCCACCCTTCTGGCCGGTCTCGCGCGCATTGCGGCCCTGGAGGTTTCCCGCGTAGTGGACGGGCTGACCCGGCACCGCGCACTGGCGGATGTGGATGTGCCCGAGCGCCCAGTAACTGTACTCCGCGCGCTCGTAATCTCGCTGTCCCGATGGCGCGTACCGGTCGTGTTTGCCCGCCGCCGGCGTGCTCTCAACGTGTGTGTGGAGCAGGCCGACCAACGGAAGGTTCGTTGTGATGGACGGGAAGTTCGCCGCGAGGTTCTCGTCTTCGGCATCGTTCGGGTGCCCGGCTCCGACCACCACGGCCACGGGTGCTCCGTCGCGATCGGTGACGGTTACAGCCTCCGGCTGCCGATCGCGAAACACATGCACCCGCTCGCGCGGCACACCCGCCGCATCGGTTTCGAGGCCCAGCCGGATCGATCGGTGCGCTGAGCTGCCCGGGTCGTGGTTTCCGCAGACCGCGAGAAACCAGACGTGAGCTTCGTCGAGCCGCTGCACCTGTCGCCCGATTGCGAGTTCTGTCTGGACCGAGAGCAGGGGATCATCGTAGAGATCGCCCGCTGCGAGGACAGCGTGGAGCTTGTTGTTGATCGCGTATTCGACCGCATTCTCGAAGGCTTCGAGTGCGGCGTGCCGCAAACGCTCGCGGGTGGAAGGCCGACCGCCGAAGTTCGTCTCGAGATGGAGGTCAGCTAGGTGTAGAAACCGAAACCCCGTCATTATCGACGGGGATGGTAACTCAGGCCGCCTTCGTCGCCTTCTTCGGCGCCGACAGTGCCTTCTGGATCTGGTGCTTCAATTTGAGGCCGACCGGCGCGAGCTTCGCGTCGGCTCGCGACAGCAGGTAGCTGTCGAGGCCGCTGTTGCGCTGCACCGAACGCAGCGCGCGCGTGCAAATCCGCAACTTGACGTCCTTGCGAAGCGCATCGCTGCGAAGCGTCACCTTCTGAAGATTCGGCTCGAAACGTCGATTGGTCCTGTTGTTGGCATGGGACACGTTGTGTCCGTACATGCTTTCTTTGCCCGTGAGTTCGCAGCGGCGCGCCATTTTGCTCTCCTACTTCTTGGTCGCGTAGCGGCGCCGGAAACGGTCGATTTTTCCGTCGGTATCCAGCTCGCGCATCTTTCCAGTCCAGAACGGGTGGCTGAAGGACGAGATCTCGAGTTTGATGACCGGCATCTCTTCGCCGTCGACTTCACGCGTCTCTTTCGAGGTGAGCGTCGAACGCGTCACCCACTTGTCTCCCGTCGCGCTGTCGATGAACAGAACCTTGTGGTACTCGGGATGGATGCCAGACTTCACGGCTCTCTCCTACCAGCTCGACTTGCGGACGCCGGGCAGCTGGCCCTTGAGTGCCATTTCGCGAAACGCGATTCTCGACATGCCGAACTTGCGGTAGTAACCGCGCGCTCGTCCCGTGATCTTGCAGCGGCGCTTCAGTCGCGTCGGGCATGAATTGCGCGGAAGTTTGGCGAAGGCCTCTTGGATCTCGAACTTCTCTTCCATCGAGACGTTCGGGTCGTTGAGGCGCTTGCGAAGCTCGGCGCGCTTTTCCGCGTACTTCTCGATCAATTTTATGCGGCGCTGATCGCGCAACACCTGGGATAGCTTGGCCAATCTGGGTACTCCTGCCCCGTCACGGGGATCCGGGAAACTATCGGTCGGCTCCCCTGACCGCAAGTCTTACGGGGCACCGAGGCTCATTTCCCCCGGGGGATCGATCGTTTTCGGATCGCTGAAGCACTCGCCTGCCCGCCATATGCTACTCCCCTGGCTCGTCGCGTTTTTCGCAATTCCGCCCATTTTTTTGAGCCCGATATGAGTTCCGGCAACCAGCGCGTTCGTTCGATCGACCCCGAGACCCTCCCGAAGCACTTCGAGGCGATCGAGGCCGAGAAGCGCTGGGATGAGCGCTGGGAGTCCTGGGGCACCTACCGGTACGATGCTTCGGTTTCCCGCGACGAGACCTTCGTCGTTGATACCCCGCCGCCGACCGTCTCCGGATCGCTGCACGTTGGGCACATGTTCTCCTATACCCAGACAGATACCGTGGTGCGCTTCCAGCGCATGCGCGGGCGCAACATCTTCTATCCGATGGGCTGGGACGACAACGGGGTTCCCACCGAGCGCCGGGTGCAGAACTACTATCACGTGCGCTGCGATCCGCGCGTCGAATACGAGCGGGATTTATCGATCGAACCCGCGAACGCAAAGATGCGCAAGCAGCGTCCGCGCGAGATTTCGCGTCAAAACTTCATCGAGCTCTGCCACACCGTCACCGAAGAAGACGAGCAGGCCTTCATGAAACTCTGGCGCCGCATCGGCCTTTCCGTCGATTGGGCCCAGAGCTACGCGACGATCGACGATCACTGCCGGCAGCTCGCGCAGCTGAGTTTTCGAGATCTCTTCGAGAAGGGGCACCTCTACAACATCGACGCGCCATTCATGTGGGACGTCGATTTCCAGATGGCGCTCTCGCAGGCCGATGTCGAAGACCGCCAGCAGGCCGGCGCGTTTCATGACATCGAGTTCGGCGTAGACGGCGAGGATCGATCGTTCGCGATCTCGACGACGCGCCCCGAGTTGCTGCCAGCCTGCGTTGGAGTAACCGCACACCCCGACGACGATCGCTACAAGAGCCTCTTCGGAAAGAACGCGATCACGCCGCTGTTTCGCGTACCGGTGCCGATCTTTCCGAGCGAACTCGCCGACCCCGAAAAGGGAACCGGAATCCTGATGGTTTGTACGTTCGGCGACTCGACGGACGTCGACTGGTGGCGGCAGCATGATCTCGCGCTGCGCCAGTTGATCGGCCACAACGGGCGGCTCGTCGCCGCGGAATTCGGATCCGAGAACTTTCCGAGCCGGGATGCGGAGTCTGCGAACCGTTGCTACGCGGAGATCGTCGGCAAGAACGTCGTGCAGGCCCGCAAGGCGATCGTCGAACTGTTGCGTGATCCCGCGGGCAGCGCGACGGGAAGCACCGCGCCGCTTCTCGGTGAGCCGAAACCCATCGAACACGCCGTCAAGTTCTACGAGAAGGGCGACCGCCCGCTCGAGTTCGTGCAGACCCGCCAGTGGTTCGTGCGCCTGCTCGACAAGAAGCAGGCGCTGCTCGAAAAGGGCGAGCAGATCTCGTGGCATCCCGACTTCATGAAGGTGCGCTATCGGGATTGGACCGAGGGACTGCAGTTGGATTGGTGCATCAGCCGTCAGCGCTACTTCGGCGTGCCGATTCCAGTTTGGTATCCGCTCGACGCCGATGGCAGCGCCGATTACGCGAATCCGATCGTCGGCGAGCGCGATCTGTTGCCCATTGATCCGATGAGCGATGTTCCGAGTGGCTACACCGCAGATCAGCGCGATCAGCCGGGTGGTTTCGCGGGTGAATCCGACATCTTCGATACCTGGTTCACGAGTTCGATGACGCCACAAATCGGCTCTCGTTGGATGCTCGACGACGCGCGCCACGCGAAACTGTTTCCCGCGGACATTCGGCCGCAGGCCCACGAGATCATCCGCACCTGGGCGTTCTACACGATCGCCAAGGCGTTGCTCCACGAGGATCAGATCCCCTGGAAGAATGTGCTGATCTCGGGCTGGGTGCTGGATCCCGACCGCAAAAAGATGTCGAAGAGTGCGGGCAACGTTCAGACGCCGCTGCCGCTGATCGATCAGTACACCGCCGACGGAGTGCGTTATTGGGCGTCCATTGCGCGACTCGGCACGGATACGGCTGCCGATCCGAAGATCTTCAAGGTCGGCAAGCGGCTTTCGACCAAGCTCTTCAACGCGGGTAAGTTTGTGCTCTCGCAGACCGCCGACGTGCATCCGATTGTGAGCGAGCTCGACCGTTCGTTTGTGGCGAAGCTCCGCGATCTCGTCGAGCGCAACACGCGCTCCCTCGAAGATTTCAATCACGCCGCCGCGTTGAAGGAGACCGAGAGCTTTTTCTGGACCCACTTCACGGACACCTATCTCGAACTCGTCAAGAATCGAGCCCGCGCAGAAGATGCTGGCGAAGCAGCCGCCCGGGGATCGGCGGTTGCGGCACTGCGCCTTGGCCTCGATGTATTGCTCCGGCAGTTTGCACCGTTCTTGCCCTATATCACCGAGGAAGTCTGGTCGTGGGTGTTCGCGGAAGAGAAGGGCGAGCAGAGCATCCACCGCGCGCCGTGGCCCGGCAACGACGACTTCCAGGGCATCGAGCCGCCTTCGAGCGACGCGAGCTTCGACGTTGCGGTGGCGTGCTGGGCGGCGATCAACAAAAGCAAGGCGGATGCCGAGGTTTCGATGGGACGCGAGGCGCTGCGGCTTACGATCGCGGCGAGCCCGAAGAGCCTCGCGCGGATCGAACCCGTGCTGTCAGATGTGCTTGCCGCTGCGCGCTGTCTCCACCACGAACTCGCGAGCCGCCCGGAGATGGAAGAGGGAGTCTTCGAGATCCTGGACGCCGAGTTCGCCCCCAAGCCCTGAATCGCGCTGCTCCCGTCCTGAAGCCCGCGGCTTCCGAGTTCACTCCCTCGGTTTTGCAGTCTTTTTTGCTCTTGCAGAAAATATTTGGATTTATTGGGAACCACACAGCGCTCTGGGGCATCTCAGTCCCTGTAACACTGTGTTTCTCTCCTTGTGCTTCAGATGTGTGGCAAAACGGGGTTGGTGTTCGCGACGGAATTGGGTCCGCGCGGACACCACCCCCTCTCCCTTCAAGGCTTCTGCCCCCGCGAGTAGGCCTGCCGTAGTTCGCCCTTTTCGCAGACCACCGCCATTGCGCGCCAATTTTCGATTCGGAAATCGGCCTGCTCCTTTCCGATGAGTTCGACCGCGCGTGGATAGAACTCGCCACGCAGCAGCTCGTATTCCTCTCTCGATTTTCTGCGGTACCAGTCAGACTTTTCCACGACTGAGACTTCGACGAATCCCGCCTCGCGGAGCATTGCTTCGTGGTCTTCTGGCGTCGCCATTGCGTAGGTCAGCCCCTCAATCTTGAACCAGTAGAGCATGTCTTCGCTGTAGTCGCCGTCGCGCTTCATCCAGTCGTAACACGAGAACACCCCGCCCGGTTTGAGCACGCGCAGCACTTCCTCGTACATTTCGAGTTTGTTCGAAATCTGCGTGAACGCGCCGGAACTCACCACGAAATCGAATGATTGATCGGGAAAGCCGAGCGGTCCCGGTTCGACGATCTGGAATTCGGTCTTCGCTTCGAGGCCGAGCTTCTTTGCGCTTTGCTTGGCGTGTTCGATGAGCGGCGCCTCGAGGTCGGTTCCGACTACGTACGCCCCGCACTTTCTCGCGAGATAAAACGCGGGGCCCCCGATACCGCAGCCGATGTCGAGCACGCGTTTACCCTGCATGTCGAGGCCCGCGGCGATATTCGCGACGTTTCCCTCGCCGCCCGGCGCCATGTAGCCCTCGCCCCAGATCAGCTCGAGCAGCATGACCAGCGCGTGGTCATATTCGACGTCGTGTCCCACGATCGCGGCCTCCCGGTCGCCAGTGCCTCGCTCGCGTAAGAGTGATGGCACCTCTCGTTACATCATCGCCCGGTACTCGCGCACGCCGTCATTCCAAATTGACGCTCTCATCGGGAGCGCTCCTCCGAGGGGTGAAGTGCAGCGCGATCGCCCAGCTCCGGCCGGGGAGAATAACACGAACCCAATGATCATTGAGGTCACTTTGTCCGATCCCTTGTCCGCCCTACGCGGATTGGCCACCTTCTCGTGAACGAGAATTGAGGGGCGCAACCATGTCGATCTATCAGGGTAGCTGTCACTGCGGAGCGGTTCGCTTCGAAGTCGAGGGTGAGATCGAGGATGTCGTGGTCTGCAACTGCTCGATCTGTGCGAAGACCGCCTACCTGCACTGGCACGTCGAGCCGGAGCAGTTCAAGTTGTTGACGACTGAATCCGCAATTCGAAACTACCAGTTCGGAACGATGACTTCGAAGAATTATTTCTGCGAAAGCTGCGGTATCTCGCCGTTCCGACACTCTCGAAGTGAGCCGGAGCTCTTCGACATCAACCTTCGCTGTTTGGAGGGTGTGGACATCGATTCAATTCCCATTGGGACCTTCGACGGTCAGAACTGGGAAGAGGCCGTCAATGGCTGACTCTGCGCTCGCGTTGATCTTTGGTCATACGAGCGCTCTTCCAGAGATCAGGACGCGGTATTCCTCGTTATGCGATGCGTCCCAACGGATTGCGTCGGTGGTTTCGTGGATCAGGTGGATGCCAGTTCGGTCGTAGATTCGCAAGTAGAGATCCGGACGCGATTCGAAGAGGTCGCGGAATCGATCCGGCCCGAAACGGATCTCGAATAGACCATCGTCGTCCGTATTCGTGTAGCCGAGTTTGTCGTCGAAGATCAGATCGCGATCGAACGCCCTGATCACGAGATTCGGCAGCGGGCGACCCGTTTCCTCCTCTTCGATCACCCCGAAAATTCGGTATTCATCCGATTTATCTCGTCGATCCGCTGTCATGGATCATTCGCTTCGGGGTGATCTCTCAGACAGTGTTCGCAGATGCACGCGCGCCGAACCGCGTGTTTGGGAACCCGCTCGAGCAGATTGCGTGGGAAGGTCTGGGCCACGCACCAGCACTGGGTGGCTTCGGGGTCTGCGGCGCGCGCACACCGGTTCGACTCACCGCAGAGAGGGCATCGCGTGGGATCGCATTCCGTGGCTAGGTCCGCACTCATATGCGCTGCCTTTCGCAACATCGAGAGGTTAACTGAGGATACCAGAGCTGCCGAGCGCGGACTTCCAGGCGCCGAACTTGGTGTCGTAGGAGATCGACGCGTTGGCCGGACTGGTAGATGGGAGACGGTGGTATGCGATGTCACCCTCTTGCAGCGTCGGGAGCACGTGCCTCCTCCACGATGCCTCGGCCTTGGCGCCGTTGAAGCAGATGGTCTGGATTTTGGGATGGACGGCCAGGAAATCCCCGAATGGATTCGCGATGATCGAAGATTCCTCGATGTTGGAGTCGAGGCTTGACTCGCGCACACACGATTGCATGACGTCCCAGAGCGCGATGCCGCGATCGCGCAGGCAGGTGATTCGGCTCTCGTACGGGGAATTCGGGGCGAAGTCGAAGAGCCCGCCGAGGATTTTCCAGAACGCGTTTTGGGGATGCGCGTAGTACTGCGCCGCGCGCAGCGACACCTTGCCGGGCATCGAGCCGAGGATCAGCACTCGGCTCGTCGATTTTTCGATCGGATCAAAACTGCTGACACGCATCATTCCACTACATCACCTACTCGAGGTAGGTGCCCAGATAACCAATTCCGGCGCGCTTTGCTTCCGCGAGCATTGTATCCGTGATCTCGCCGTGTTCGATCACAGAAAGCGTGAAGATCAAATCTGTGATCTCGATGAAGTAGTAGAACGCGTTTCGCATCTCGTCGGTTTCGGGTAGCTCGAAGTGCTCGGCGAAGACCTCGTACATCACATTTCCAACCGCTCGATCATTGATTCGGTCCGCCTGTTTGACTTCGGGTGGGGTCTTCCCCCCAATCAGCAGCTGGCGCGCTGGCGGGTTTTCAGCGTATACGCCTGCACCGATATCGACGAGGTGCTCGGCGAGCGCCTGCCAGGTCTTGCGCCGCGTGGGCGGAATCTTTCGCTGGTGAGCCTCAATGAACTGATCGCTGAGTTCCTCGGCGAGCGCCGAAAACAGATCGAAGCGATTCGCGAAGAAGTGGTAGGCCGAACCCTCCGGGACATCCGCTGCTTCTGCGATGTCACGAAACGAGATGTCCTCGATTGGCCGTACGCACAGCAGCTCGTAGGTGGCCTTCAATAACAGCTTGCGTCGTTCCCTCCCTCGTTGGCGGGTCACCGACGGCGGCTTGCGAAGTCCGATTCTCTGTCGAATGGACACGCGCGCTATTTGCTCGGAGCGGGCTGCTGCTGCGTGATGCAGTGTACGCCGCCGCCTCCGACTGCGATGTCGTGAATCTGTACCTGGACGATCTCCCGTTCCGGATACAGCTTGCGATAGGTTTCGACCGCCGCGTCGTCGTGCTCGTACCCGTAGCCGGATACGATCACCGCGCCATTCGCGAGGTAGGTGTTCACGTAGGAGCTACACCCGCCATTCCAAACCCCGGGGTGGTAGATGCCCTCTTGAATGAACTCGAGCTGGATCTCACGCCCTTTTGCGTCTTTCTGGCTCTTCAAGGCTGCGTAATTGATCTGGCCGATCTCGTAATGCGGATCGGTCTTGTCTGAGTTGACTTCTACGAGCAGGCGACCGGGTTCGATGAACGCGGCGATTCCATCGATGTGCCCGTCGGTCTCCGTATCGGTGACGTCGCCCGGAATCCAGATCACCTTCTCCGCACCGAGGGTGCGGCAGAGTTCTGCTTCGACTTCTGCGCGAGTCCAGTTCGGATTTCGGTTGGGGTTGAGGAAACAGGTCTCGGTTGTGATGACCGTCCCTTCTCCATCCACCGTGACGCCTCCGCCTTCGGCGACGAGTTTGGATGGGTATTCGCGAACTCCCGCGCATTCGAGGATGCGCGACCCCATCAGCGCATCCTGGTCGTAGGGGTCGTATTTCCCACCCCACGCGTTGAATTCCCAGGTTGAACCTGCGAGCTCGCCCACGGCGTTGACAAGAAAGTTGGGCCCCGAGTCTCGCGCCCAGGAATCGTTGATCGCCATTTCGATGATTTCGACGCCACTGCTCACCAACGCGCGCGCAGCCTCGAGCTTGTGGGCCGGCGCGAGCATCTTCACCGGCTCGAAGCGCGCAATCGCATTGGCGACGTCGGCGTACGCCTTTTGCGTGGCATCTGCATCGCCCCACACCCCCCCTCGGCAGGGCCACGCCATCCAACAGCAGCTGTGCTCGGCCCACTCGGCGGGCATGTAGAAACCGTCGTCGCGCGGATTGGATGCAGTCTGACTCACGGGTGATTCTCCCGAAAACTGGATTGCCATTTACCAGCCGTGGCAGATGCGTCCGTCGGGATCGAGCGCGCGTTCCCGATAACCCAGCGGACATCGATCTGTCGCAGTTCTGCGGTCTGCATCGGATCAACGGGCGGGAGCGGTCTGTTGCCCGTCGAGTGTCAGGAGCGAACCGTAGAGATCGGGGCGTCGGTCCCGGAACACGCCCCACGTGCGTCGGTAGTCGCGCACCTCATCGAGATCGATCTCTGCGGTAAGAACACACTCGGTGGTCCGGTCTGCGGTCTTAACAATTGCGCCCGTATGGTCGGTGATGAACGACGAGCCGTAGAATTCCATTTTGACCGCTTTGCTCGACTCTTTGCCGATCCGGTTCGATGCGATCACAGGCGCGATATTCGCCGCCGCGTGGCCGCGCATCACGGTCTGCCAGTGATCCTTGCTATCGAGATCTGGAGTCAGGACCTCGCTGCCAATGGCTGTCGGATAGAAGAGAATGTCCGCGCCCTTCAAGACCATCGCGCGCGCGGCTTCCGGAAACCATTGGTCCCAACAAATTCCGACACCAATGCACGCATAGCGCGTGTTGATGGCTTGAAAGCCGGTATCCCCCGGGCTGAAGTAGAACTTCTCTTCGTAGGAGGGGAAATCGGGGATGTGGCTCTTGCGGTAGTGGCCCACGATGCTGCCGTCGGCATCGATGATCGCGACCGCGTTGTAGTAGGCGAGCCCAGCCCGCTCGAAGAATGGCACCGGCAGGACCAATTCCCGCTCGCGTGCGATCTTTTGCATGCGCTGGATGGTCGGTTGCTGGTCGATTGGGCGTGCGAGATCGAAGTGTTTGTCCTGCTCGTCGATGCAGAAGTAGGGCGTTTCGAACAACTCCTGTAGCTGGATGATTTGCGCCCCCGCGTCTGCGGCCTGATGGACCAGCGCCTCTGCTCTGGCGACATTGGCTTCGATATCCCAGCTGCAGGACATCTGGGTGCAGGCAACGGTGACTTTCATGAGGATCTCCACTCGAGTCGGTTGAAGAGAAACTCAAGTTAACTCGACTTTCTGGAGACGTCAACAATCCGTGCGCGCGGATCGGCTTCAGGTTCTGAGGACGTCTACCGTGCCGTTCGGGCCGATATACCAGGACGCCAACATACCCGTGATGCTGACGATGATGGACCCGAACAGGGCGGCCCCGAAACTCGCCACGAAAAACCCCGGAACCAAAAACGCAGTCAAGCCGAGCATTGCCGCATTTACGACAAAGATAAAAAGGCCGAGCGTCACGAGTGTAAAGGGGATGGTCAGTACCACGATCACGGGTCTGATGATTGCATTCACGCCTCCCAGGACGAAAGCTGCAACGAACAACGGAAGCGCGCCCGCCAAAACGATGCCAGACACGAGCTCTGATGCGATCAGCAAGCCGATGGATGTCACGAGGAATCGCGCCCAAAAACCGCGCAAATCTATTTACCTCCGTAGACGAAAAGCGCGACTCGGAGGTACCGGAGCTTTTCTTCTTGTTTCATACCTATTCCTCCAACGGATTGGGTGCGGGCTCAAACAGACAAATTCATGAGTCGCTCGTCATCGGTGTAGCTGGCGCCAATGCGTTCGTAGAACCGAAAGGCGGGTGCATTCGATTCATAGACGGACCAGCAAACCTGTGAACCGCCGAGTTCCCTACATACGTTGACGGCTTCCGCCATCAGCGCCCGCGCGACACCCAGACGGCGCGCATCGCGGCAGACATAGAGATCGATCACATAGAGGATGCGGGCGGCATCGGAGACTTCGTAGCCGAGGTGATAGAGGAGGTACCCGAGCAGCTCGGTTCCCGAATCCGCAACCAGACCCGAGAAGGCCGGATTGGGCCCGAAGCCATCGCGCAGATAGCACTCGGCGTCGAACGAAGAGTCTCCCTGTATTCCGAGAGATCCCAGTTCGATCGAGAAATCTTTTTCGAGCTTCTCGATCGATTCAGCGTCCTCTCGTGCAGCTTTTCGGATCGAGTATCGCCTATCCGGCATCGGGCACACCTGGCTGGGGCAGTGATGCGATGACGCGAAAGAACAAGATCTTTGTGCCAATTCTCATGGTTGGACGATTCTACGCCTGGCTCCGACTTCTGAACAGTGGTGGGTGTAGAAGGGGGGGAGGGGGAGGTCGGAAAGTCGAGAAACAGGTTGGGAGTTCGAGCGCCGGGCGCGGATCAGGCGTCGCGGTGCGTTCACTCGAACCGGCCGCTTAGCTCTTCAATCGGCGCGCCAATTCCCAGGCGACTGCACCGATCAGCATGGAAAGGAAAATCAGCACCAACTTGGGTAAAGCAGTGACCGTCCAGAAAAGAACATCGATCGATGTGGTTTCGAGGTTCTGGAGGACGATGATGGCGATGAGTAGATAGAACGCGAGCTGTGCAGCGCGTATCGGATTCTGAACGATGAATTCACCGACCTTTCGAAATTTCGAACTGGAGCCACCATCTTCGGCCGATCCAGTTTGTTTCTCGCTCGATGGGTCCGTCATGTTTACTCCGGAGACCGCATTTCAAATGGGGTCCATTTCATATGGGGTTCATTTTAAGCGGGGTCCAGTTTGTCGGGACGCCTGATGCCCTCCTTGGGCTAGCTGGCTTCTTCCCGCCGTGAGAAGCTGCAAAAATCACCCGACGATCCGCAACGCCAGATACGGCGCCAGATTGAAGATCAGGATCGCGGTCTTGTACCGCGCGAGATATTGAAAATACCCACGCGAAAGATCGCTCTCGGAAAGGCCAAACATCTTCGAATGAACCTGCCTGATCGGAGAGCCAGCAAACATCAAAATGAGGGAAGACAGAACGAGAACGCTGATATTCAAGGCCGTGCACCAACCGAGAACTTCGCGGGCCGTCTGCATCGAATCCATGGAGTCACTCCTTTGTCAACGTACCCGATCGCTACGACGCGAGCGTTTCAATCGGGTTGGAACGCGGCGCGAGCTTCGATGGTGAGGGTGAACACTACGCCGGACGACAGACGCGATACTCGACGCCCAACTCCGGGAGAATGCGGCCTTCACCGATGAAGAAGGTGGTGTTCAGCCACGCGTAGCGCTCGTCGCCGGTTTCGAATCTCGGATTCGTGAAGAAGTACTGATCGCCGAAATCCGTGCCCGCACCGCTCGCGAACGCTCCCTGAACGGCCTCATTCAACTCGAGCAGGCCGGTGTACTGAATGTATAGATGGGCTCCGTCGTGGGTTTCTACCTGCAGTCGCACATCGACCCGGAGGAACCCATCCGGTCCGATCAGCGCCCACTCGCCGCCGCCAAGAAGCGTTCCGCGCAGCCGATCGCCGATGATCTCGCCGCTCATCACCTCGTAGTACATGCGCGTACCGATCGGCCCAGACCCGATCGGCAGTGGTGGCTTCAGCGCGGCGTTGAATGTGAACTCGTGGACCAGTTCCATGGCGATCTCCTGTGGTCAGCCGATCCATTGCCGCTTCGCAAGCCGCAAGCCAGAGGCTCCGGCTTCAGAGTCGAGCCTAGAGGTCTTCCCAGCAAATGAAGACCGGGTCGGCGACCTTCGAATAGACCGCAAGGTGAATCGACTCTCCGGGTTCTTCGTGGGGGAGGATGTATTTTACGGAGCGGTCACACTGCGCGCGGTCTAGAAATGTCGTAATGAAAAAATATTCATGATTGCGCTCACTGTCTGTGTCCATGATCGTGTTGCTCTGCCGGCGCCCGATGGGGCCCGTAGAATGCAGGAGTTCTCTCTCCTGCATGTGTTTGGTGAGCGCGGCGGAAGACTTCCCGAATTCCTCAATCGTGATTCCAGGCTTGAGATTGAAACAGGTCAACATGTGGAACATCTATCGGCCCGCTTCCTCGCCCTCGGAACCCTTCTCGCATTGCAAGGCGATCTCTCGAGCTCGTTGCGCAAATTCAGGTGGGACCTGTACTTCGACCTGCAGCATTGTTGCAGGGAGTTCACCGACAGCACCCATCAAGGCTTCGCCGGAAATGTGAACCGGAATATCCTCCGACTCCAGGGCCACCCGGATCAGGTGGGCCTGGGTTCCGTCAGCCGCCTTGTAGATGGTTTTGAGATCGCGAAAAGCGGGAGGTTCCGGGCGCGGCGCCTCGCCTGGCACCAGCGAGGTGCCACAATCGGGGCAGACATTGGCGGTATCGAGAAACTCGCCGATCCTGCCATGGACGATAGCGTTTTCGCACTCGGGATTCGGGCAGTGCTTCATCGTTTGAAGTCCGTGCCACTAAGTGTTCTGGCGCTCAGCCGCGCTAGCCGTTAGCGGCGAAGCAGAAGCGCTCGCCGCCAGATTGTATCATGGATCGATTCCACTCGGCGCCTTGCTGTCGGCTGCATTGCTTTGTCGGGTTGCGCGGTGACCTCTCGTCTACCGCGGGTGATTTAAATAGCCCGCAGCCTCCTCTTCGACGGGTGGCTCATAGGCGTCGAACTCGATCACATTTCGATCCGGATCCCGAATGAAGATGGCCGACATTTCACCGAATGAGAACGATCCTGTGATCTCGATTCCTTGATCCGCCAAGAATCGCTTGGCAGCCGCAAGCGAAGACACGGTAAGCGCAATGTGCGTGTAGCCGGGGTGTTTCTCGGCGACGTCCATGAGGACGTTCGTATTCTCAGAGGATGTCGAAGGACCCAGCAAGTTGACGACTACCCCGCTGGGATGCCGCATGATGACCGGGTGGCCCGCTTCGAAACCGGCATCGGCGACGAGGGCGAAGCCGAGCGACTCGTAGAATGCCATCGACCGCGATTTCTCTCTGACTCGAATTCCAACGTGATTTACGGCCTCAATTTCGAGCACCTGGATCTCCTCGTGGGAGGGCCACCTGACGCGAAGCTACGCGGAACCCTCGGTCTTGCTGGCGACTGCGTCGAGGAGTTCGCAAAACTCACTCGGATAGCCATGCCTCACTTTCGCCCACATCGACTGAAACCCAGGCTTTTTGAGGTAATTGTTCTCCCAATCGACGAGATAAGTGTCGTAATCGAGAAGGAGGCCCTTTTGAAACTGGATAAAACCCGAAACCATCAGAGACATCACGGCTGAAATCAGCTGTTCGAAAACGACTTCCTCTTCGGGATTCAGGTTCGTAAGGTTCGCACTGCCGCGTTGGAAAACGCTGGCATGCTGAGCAATCAGCGCGAACGTACTCACCTCTAAATGCATGAGTGATTGGGCAGATGAGCCTTGGACTGACTTTGCGCTGTTCCGTATCTGCTGCGCGAGATACACGAGCGTAGCGATCGTCGCTATTGCAGCGGTTAGCTCACCGAGATTTCCGAGATCCTCAAGCGTCAAATGATCCACCTAACGCCAGGGCGCTCAGCAAAATCAAAGAGGATGCCCGCTGGGTTGTCGGAGAAAGTGCTCACCGCCTGATTGTATCATGAATCGATCGAACTCGGCTTCTTGGTATCGGGTGGAGTACTTCCGAGGAGAGGGCCAGCCCGTGTCAAGTATTCAGCAGGCGTCCTTCTCATCTCAGCTTGTTAGGTGGTGGCCGATCAGGAAACCGCTGCTACGAGAAGTAGCGTGCCCAGGCCACGCAGCACTCACGATGGCCAATAAATGGGAGTTGGGAAATCGTATTTCTCCGGGTCATCAGGATTGACAAGTACCTCGAAGGAGCCAAAGATCCCCCGCCTGGAGTTTCTACTCGCCTTCCTTTTCGCGGATGGGGACGATGCCTTTCTTGAAATTCGCCTCAATATCTTGGACCTGTTTGAAATGGATTGTGTCCCTTTCGAATTCTGGTCGGACTGCGACGATCGGATCACGCCCACCATCGATGAATCCGAGGCTGTAGGCACCCTTCGAATACCCCATCAGGCGCAGCAGGTCTTCCGGGAGCGTCTTCAGGATGTTCGTGGGAACGCTCAGGTACTGGTTCTCTTCTTGCCGGAGCCAGCCGAGGCAATAGTGAACGATCAGCCCCGTTCGATCCGATTCGGTGCAGTTTGCGCCGCCGCCATGATAGATCGAACCCAGATAAAGCAGCACGGAGCCGGCCTGCATTTCTGCGGGCTCCGTATCGGCGTGCTCGAAATGCAGCTCATTTTCCAATTTATGGCTGCCCGGAATCACGCGAGTGGCGCCGTTGTCCGCTGTGAAATCACTGAGTGCCCACATGGTCGCGAAGGTCACGTCGTGACCCTGGGGAAAAGGAAATAAGTCAAAGGCCCACTGATCTCGGTGGAGGAATTGGGCGGTCTCACCTGGCCCGATCGAGATCACCTCGGTGACATGCAGCTGAAAGGTTGTTGCGTGCTTGAGCACGAGGGCCGCTGTGTCGAGGACTCTTTGGTTCATGATCACTTCGCGTGCCTTGGGCGAGCGGGTAATCAGATTGCCGAAGCGCCGGGTGTTGGCGCCGGAGAATTCGTCACCGTCCATCGGCGCAGCTTCCAGGAATGGTGCGAAGTCGCGATTGAGTTGATCGATCGTGGTGCGGTTGAGAACCTCGTCCAACACCACACAACCGTCGCGCTCAATGATCTCTGTGATTTTCTCGCTTGGCGCATCGGCGGGCAGGTGAACGATGGTCACTGCGGTTTCTCCAAATTACGTGCTTCGTCTATTCTGCATTGAACCATTCTTGTAAGAAATTGTTCACCTTCCCAAATGTCGACTTCTCCTACGTAAATTCCGGCCTTTTTCGCGATTAACTCTAACTCGAACACTACGCGCTCACGGGGAGCAATAGAGACCGAATAATCAAGAGTTAGCGTGTTGAACATCGAATCCATTTCGGTGGGCTTTGGTCGAACTGCCTTGATGTCGAACCCTTTTCTGAAATTACCGCCCAGATCAATCGAGTCTAATTCGAATGAAGCGTCGCTTCTGCCATTTTCAACAGTAATTTTCAGCAGAACTGTCTCATTTACGGTCGCGCTTCGCGGCATGTCAGCCCAGGCCAAGATGTCTACAGGGTCTTGAAAGATGCCCCCCTTTTCGAGGGCCTGCACGGCTAACTCGGCGGCGGCCTGCTTGTCTCGTGTTGATTCTTCAGCTAGCGCAGGCCAAGAAAATACGATTGCGAATAGCACTAAGAATCGCGGCATGTAGACGCCTAACGTGTTGGCACTCAGCTTCCGGCTCACTGACCGGATGGCTCGGAGAGCCCGGTTCGAGGCCAAATCGTACCATGGATCGATTGGAGTGGGCTGTTTGGTGTCGGCTGCAGTGCCTTGTTGGATGCCTCGCTGGGGAGAGTCGATCTTCGCCTGTTTTACTCTACGCGTTAGCTGGACGGCACCGCCCAAGAACGCGCGTCCTCCTCGGACTCAAAAAGCTTCGTGGTCCAGCTGCCCTCAGAAAGCTGATGGGTGATCGCGTACATGTTTGACATGCCTCGCATCAACAGGGCGGTCGTTATGATCGCTACTTTTACATCGGGGTTGGTCTTTGATGCCTTGCTATCCGAATCGGCAATCATCCGAACAGTTTCGCTGGAAACATCGAACTCCTCTATCACTGAAAAGTCTGCGATCAGGTACTTCATAGTCAGCAACACCGGGCTGGCATTCACTTCTCCAGTCGCCGCGCGAAGGTCTTCGTCCGAAACGACGCCTGAGAAACGGTAGGCGACACCCAATGGCTGCCAGTCAATCTCGTACGGCATCTTCATTTCCTCGCGTGATGAACGCCATCGGTAGCATCAAATGTCTGGGCGCTCAGCTGCCGACTTGCTGATCGGAGTGCTCGGTTCAACGCCGAACCTTACCATGGAACGATTGAAGTGCGCTGTGGGCGCCCAGCTGCAGTGCATTGTTGGGCGACGGATCAGTCGGAAGTTCGCGCGACAGCGGCCATTGTTCGGTCGTGCGTCCGTCCAAGTAGGCACTGAGCTGCGATTGCGCCTAAGAGCGCAAGAAACATGTCCCACTGAGTGTCCCAGACATCGCCTTGAGTGCCTAGAAAAGACTCCGCTGAGTCACCCCCAACCAGCGCTGCCCACCATTCGATCATCTCATAAAATGCACTGAACGAAAGACAAATGCAGGTCACGAAAAGGAACAGCCACCTACCTTGTTGCACGGGTGACAATCTAACCAAAATCTCCCGTGCAAGAATCGCCGGGATGAAACCTTGCGCGATATGGCCGATTCGATCGTAGTGGTTTCGTGATAGATCCAGTAGGTCCTGGGCCCAGAATCCAATGGGAACTCTTGCGTAGGTGTAGTGGCCACCTACGAGCAGGATGACCGCGTGGAGGAAAAGCAGGCGATAAAGAAGTGGCGATAGGCGAAATTTTGAAAAAGTAAAAACGAGAATTGGGGCTCCGATGAGAACCGGAGCGACTTCAAGCCACCACGTGACTCGATCGAGAGGTTGAATTCCAGACCAGAGCAGCACGAGTATTACTGCCGCGAGGAGAGCTAGAGGTTCTCGGTACGAGGGTACGCGTTCAGTCATCAGATTAGCGATTCTCCCGCCACCTAGCGGATCGGCTTTCAGCGGCCAGCAACAGCGCTGGCCGGACCCGACCCTGCCCCAGAAGTATGCCGCCAGATGGCAACCCAGGTCAATTCAACGAAGCTGTTGACTGGCCCGCTGCAACGCCTTGTTAGGCGGCTGGTGGCTTGGAGGGCGCTCGTATCAAGGCGTGCCTGGCTGCACTTCAAAGTTAAGAATAAGTGGCAGATGTCGTTCTATTGCTGGGGCGGAATTGAGATGAATAGCCTGGTGAACGTGACAGCCCAGCTAAGAGGAATGAGGACGAAGGGCCAGGTAATGAGTATGTTGCGTCGCTTCGCTCGCGCCTTAATGGCGGTGAGACGGGGATCGCTTCCGTCGTCGTATTTTCCGAAGAGAAACGCCATTCCTGTGAATTGGTTGAACGAAAAATCGCCCCAGGGATGAAGCTTCTTCCAAATGTGCGGGTATCGCTCCTTGATATAGACGTCTGACTCCTGTAAACCGCCGCCAGTCTGCCAGGGCAGATAGTAAACGAATATGACAGCCCAAACTGCGAAGCAGTTCACCATTGGAAGGTAGAGGACCCAAGGAGCCCGATCAGGCGCGACAGTAGGAGCGGCGAGTGGGGCCAGTAGGAAGACGCCCGTGGCTATTCGCAGCCACCACGTGACAGCTGCTTGAAACTGGGAATCGTTTGACTTGTTCACTTCGTGCCTCGACGG
>SMVA01007265.1_pt1 | contig 43520 bp, 38 predicted proteins | sample 2456451 | NCBI WGS metagenome assembly SMVA01 (sample SAMN11095933, study PRJNA526329) | marine sediment metagenome | biome: Marine sediment; feature: Surficial sediment; material: Deep marine sediment; isolation source: Hadal surficial sediment | place: Pacific Ocean | collected 2014-05 | depth...
ATAATGATGTCAATGATAAACGATATCAACTCTTTGTCTCCCCCATCACGTCGGCAATTTTAAATAAATTCACACTACTTGATAAAGGCCTTGATTTTGGAGCAGGTACTGGGCCTGTGATATCCAAAATTCTACAAGACAACAATTATACTATTGAACTCTACGACCCATATTTTCATGACAACCAAATTCTATTGACAAAAAAATACAACTATATTGCCTGCTGTGAAGTAATAGAGCATTTTTACAATCCTAAAAAGGAATTTCATTTGTTAAAAAAAATGCTGGATTCAAATGGAAAATTGTATTGTATGACAGATATTTTTGATGATAATATAGATTTTCATCAATGGTATTATAAAAATGATCCCACACATGTTTTTATTTATCAGCATAAAACGTTTGAGTGGATTAAGCGGGAGTATAAATTTACTAAAGTTAACATTGTTGATAGATTGATAACTTTTTCAAATTAATATTATATTATTTTTAGTCATCAATTCAAAAATAAATACTCAACTTAAGAATATAAACATTCGTGAAATTGATATTCGGAAACTTGATTTCGACCATAAAATCGATTTTATTGTAGAAAGCCCCCTATACCCAATTTTCTTTTGCAAATAAAGGTAGGAATGGAGATATTAAAGATGGGTTAATAGATCTTTATAAATTTTTTGAAATTGTAGAATATGTAAGACCTAAATTTTGTGAATGGAGAATGTTCTACGGGTAGCTGGAATTTTAGAAAAAGAACTAAAACGTAATATTGCATAAAACGGGTTTAATAAGATAATGATTGTCCCATCCCGTTTTAGTCTTTTGCTTTTCACCCGACTTTGCTTGAATTTTCATTTTTTAATAAATTTAATGCTATTTTGTTTAGAATAAAGATCTTTTGCGTTGCATTTCCAATTCTTTTTCTAGAAGCATCTTCAGAGAAATCAACATAGACTTTGTTAATAAGTTCAACTAATTTAGTTTTTTTTAATCATAGAATACGGGGTGCTAAAACTTATAAAACACCATATTTTATTATGTTTGAAACCTTCATAAAGAAGTTCTATTACATAATGCGGGTTTAACAGATAATAGCTGTTTACAGCTATCAATAATTAAAATGGATGGTAACGAACTTATCGGGCATATAATTTTATTTGGTTTGAATAATAAAGATAAAAGTCTTGAATTTAGACGTATTATAATCAATCAAAAGGGATTTAGTTATGGCAGGGAGGCTTTGAAATTATTAAAACGATTGTGTCTCGAAGATTTAAAATATCATGATTATGGTTAGATGTTTATGATGATAATGTTAGGGCCATAGGGTTGTATGAGTCAGAAGGATTTGTACAAGAAGGACTTTTAAGAGATGATACTAAAATCGGAAATACATATCGTTCTCAAAGAATTTATTCATTATTAGAACATGAATTTTTAAAGAAGTAATAAATTTAAAATAAAATAGATATACTAATAAATTTGTTCTACATTTGCACCTTATATTATAATAACAAAAATGAAAAAAGGTACAGTAAAATTTTTTAATGATTCCAAAGGATTTGGTTTTATTATCGAAGAAGGTTCAAACAATGAATACTTCGTGCATGTTTCTGGTTTAATTGACGAGATTCAAGAAAACGACTCAGTAGAGTTTGAATTAAAAGAAGGTAAAAAAGGTTTAAATGCAGTAAATGTTAAAGTTCTTTAATATTTACACATATAATTTTTTATTCAAAAAGCTTATCAATTTCGATAAGCTTTTTTTATGCAATAAATCTACATTTAAAAGCATCTGATTTTCCAAATATTTCTTTATTATTTAGCTTTTACTTTTCATAATTACTATTTCCATAAAATATATTAATTCCATCTTTTTTTATAGTAAAATTGAAAAGGAAACAAATGTCATGTTTTATTCAATCTAATGGTTTTAATTTTGTCAGTATTTTGAATGCAATATTGCTTTTTGCATTTAAATTTATCAAAGACATCAATAAAATACTTTAAATATGAAAAAAAAACATTCATTTCACATTCCTGTAATGGGTCTTGGCTTTACAGTTGATACGCCCTTAAAAGTTTCACAATTTGGTATAGATTCTGTTATTTCCATAGTTGATGATATTCTACTTGAAAGAATGAGGAAAATGTACTGCACTAAATTCAAAATTCCATACAATGAAATTTCGGATAAAATTGAAGATTTCAGGGCAAAAAGAATCACCTCTTATTTGAATCTTATCAATAATTTGGCTGAAAATAAATTTGAAAAATTTAAAAACTCAATGATCGAAGCCGGTAAAGACATCAAAGAATATTTAAATAAGTTACCTAAAAGTTCAATCATTCAGGATGAAATTAATAAATTTAAAACCGAAAATTTGAATTTAATAGAAATAAAAAATTGGATAAATGAGAACTTTTCAATGGGTAGTATTGATGTCAATATCATGACCAAACTTGATAAGGAAAATTATTTTAAAGGCGAAAAATTAACTTCTGAATATAACGATGCCCATGCTGCTTTAAGAGGTTTTGCAAATAGCGATTTAGAATCTTCGATTATACTTTCGGCCGGTATGAATCCCAGATTATATAGTTATATCGAACATTTCGATGATTTTTATCCCAATAAAAAAGGTAAAATCAAAAAGAAAATTGTTTTGAAAGTTAGTGATTACAGATCTGCATTGATACAAGGTAAATTTTTAGCTAAGAAAGGAATATGGGTCTCCGAATTCAGAATAGAATCCGGATTGAATTGCGGCGGACATGCTTTTGCAACAAACGGTTTTTTAATGGGACCTATTTTAACCGAATTTAAAAAGAATAAAGATGAATTGATGCAAACTGTTTATGAAGTTTTGGTTTCGGCACTTATTAAAAAAAATAGAACGATTCCAGATTCAATATTGCCTTTAATTATAACGGCTCAAGGCGGTGTTGGAACGGCTGAAGAACATGAATTCTTATTAGATCATTATCAAGTTGATTCAGTAGGCTGGGGTACACCATTTCTTTTAGTTCCTGAAGCAACTACAGTTGATGATGAAACACTTGATATACTTATGAAAGCCAAAGAAGATGATTTATATTTAAGTGATATTTCACCTTTAGGCGTACCTTTTAATAGTGTGAAAAATAATACAAAAGATATTGAAAAAATGGCCTTGGTAAAAAAAGGAAGGCCAGGCAGTTCCTGTCCGGAAGGATTTTTAGCTTCTAATAAAGAATTTACTGAAAAAAACATCTGTACAGCATCTAGACAATATCAACGAAAAAAAATAAAAGAACTGGATCATGAAAATCTTCCTATTGAACAGTATAACAGTAGATTGGAGAAAATTATTGTAAAATCGTGTTTATGTGTTGGTTTAACTGCATCAGCATTAACTGTACATAAAATTCCACATAAAAATTCTAATAAGGTTTCTGTTTGTCCGGGACCGAATATGGCCTATTTCTCAAAATTAGTGAGTTTAAGCGAAATGATTGATCATATTTATGGAAAAAAAAATGTAATCACCAGAAACGATCGGCCCAATATGTTTATCAAAGAACTGCATCTTTATATGGATTATTTAAATTCTAAAATAGAAGAAGCAAAAGAATGTATGACAAAAAAACAAGAAAAATACTTGATCACATTTTCAAAGAATTTAGAGGAAGGGATTAATTATTATCACAATTTATTTGGCAATGTAAAAGGTAAATTTGAAAATACAAAATCGATTATCATCAATGAATTGATTGCAAGCAAAAAGGCATTACGGCAAATGCATGTAAGAATTGAAGATTTATCCTGCCAATTGGTAGTAGCCAAATAGTGATTTGATAACAAATTTAAAATAATAAGGCCAATGAAATAGAAATATTCATTGGCCTTATTATTTTATCAATCTTCCGAAAATAAACTATGATATTTTTTTCACTTCCTCATATATGGCTTGCCCAACCTGCTGACCATATAAATCAATGGAAAAACTAATATTTCTATTTTTATAGTTGTTAAAAGCCTGGAGCATTTTTTGTTGATCACTTCCAACCAATACTGCAAAATCATTTTCTATAAGTTCCAACCATTCCGTTTCTTCTCTTGCAACGATACAATGTTTTTTATTAAAAAAGGACTCTTTTTGTAAGCCACCACTATCTGTCACGACCATCAGGCAGTTTTTAAGTAATTCTAACATATCATAATAACCAATGGGATCGATAATCATGATATCATATTTCAGCCCATGCTTTTCCAATATCTTTTTGGTTCTTGGATGTAAGGGAAGTACTACCTCGATTTCTTTAGAAATAGATTCTAAACCTTCAAAAATAGATTTTAATGATGCCAGATTATCGGTATTTTCCTGACGATGAATAGTTGCTAAAACAAAATCATTCGATTGTAATTCTAGTTTATTAATAATAGAAGATTTTTTCGCAGATTTTTTACCGTAATATTCCACCGCGTCTTTCATGATGTCTCCGCATTTGATAATTTTCGAATCCATTAATCCAAACCCTTCTTTTTGCAAATTTTTGATCGCGGTTTCTGTTGGACATAACAATAAGTTTGAAATTCTATCCGTTAATATTCTGTTGATTTCTTCTGGCATTTGCATATTAAAACTTCGCAAACCGGCTTCAATATGAACTACTTTTATATTTAATTTCTTGGCAGCCAAAGCACCTGCAAAAGTTGAATTTGTATCGCCATAAATAATTGTCACGTCAGGTTTTTCAATAATTAATATTTTTTCAATTTCCTCTAACATTTGTCCGGTCATGGCTCCATGGCTTAAGCCATTAATATTCAGATTGTATTTAGGTTTGGGAATTTCCATTTCGCTAAAAAATACCTCACTCATATTTGCATCAAAATGCTGCCCTGTATGTATAATAACTTCCTCAAATTCATTCTTTTCTGCAATAATCCGGCTTAAAACTGCAGCTTTTATAAATTGTGGACGAGCTCCTAATATTGTTATAATTTTTTTCATACCTACCTATGCCTAACTTATTTTAGTATCTTATTTAATTCAATCATTTATTTAAATTGCAACGGATTCATTATTTTATTGCACTTTGATCAAATATGGAATCATTCGGATTTTATTATTTTAACCCGGATTATGCATTAGCCTATCTATTACAGCTTGAAATTACTTCAAAATAAGACACATCGTTGAAGTTTTCGATTTCACCGTAGCGGCGCTACGTTGAATTCTCCAAACTACCTTATTTTATAGCACTCTCAAGCTTCATGACGAAACCCTAATGCATAATCCGGGTTTAAATTTTTAATTACTTCAGCAAGTTGCTTCGTTAAATTCTTACGATGGTATTGATCTATATTTTTAGAATCAATATATAGCTTACCCTTTTTATATTTACTATATAAACTTAAAACCGACTTTTTTAAATTTTCTTCGTCATCAAAACCAATAACTTCACCTGAATTTGATTTTTCAATTATTTCGGCCAGATCCCCATCTTTAGGTGCAATGGCTAAAATTGGGCGTTTTGACTTTAAATATTCAAATATTTTCCCGGTAATAATTCCCTTAGCACTTGGAACATTATTGGTAACCAACAATAAAACTCTCGCAGAACTTTGATGCCTCAACACCTCTACATGAGATAAATAATCTGTAAGTTGTACATTTTCATCCAATCCATAAGTTTTTATATCCTTTAAAACTTCCGGCGCAACTTTACCTATTAAATTTATTTGTAAATCCTCTTTAAAATCTGGATTTGATTTTATTAAATCTGCCAAAACTTTCCATAATATTTTGGGGTTTCTATCAGCATTCATCATTCCTATATGCGTAAAAGTAAACCATTTATCTAAAGCACCTCTGATACTAAAGTCTTCATCGTCAAAACCATTTGTTATTATATGAATATTATTACTGAATGATTTAAATTTTTCTTTCATTGTTTTTCCTACAACCAAAACAGCATCGGCATTATTCAAAACATTTTGTTCAAATTTTTCATGTTTTAACATCGATTTTTTGGTTAAGGGTAGCTGATGAAAATAATCTATTTCTGTCCAGGGATCTCTAAAATCAGCGATCCATTTTATAGGAATGTTTTTTTGTAATTCCAAACCAATTAAATGTAAACTATGGGGTGGTCCAGTCGTAATAATTACATCAATTTCACATTTCTCCAAATATTTAGTCAAAAATTTAACCGATGGTTTGATCCAGTATTTTCTGGAATCAGGGATAAAGTAATTCGCACGAATATAGTGTAATATCTTTCCGAAAAAACTCGGATTTGCATCCAAAAATCCGGCACTGACCTGTTTCTTTTTGCCCAATAAATTATTCGGCTCCCAAATACGTTGTTTTAAAATTTCGATATTTTGAGGAACTTCACTGTATAATGTTTCATCCAATAAAGCATAATTAGGCTTATCAACGGTATACACCACAGGTTTAATTCCAAAATCTTGTAAATATTTTACAAATTTTAACCAGCGCTGTACCCCACTCCCTCCTGCCGGAGGCCAATAATATGTAATGACTAATACTTTCATATTAATTTTCTAAATAATAAAGCTCACAAATTATTTTAATTCATCATATAAATCGATTAAATTTTTTGATACTTTTTCCCAACAAAATTCTTCTTCAATAAATTGTTTTCCATTTTTCCCTAAGGAAGATCTTAGATGTTCATCTTCATATAACTGTAATATTTTATCAGTAAAATCATCAGCATTATTTTCTTGATGAACCAATCCGCTTTTCGTTTTATTGATAAGGTTTTTTTGAGCAATGGCATCACTTACCAATATAGGTTTGGCAAAACTCATATATTGAAAAAGTTTGTTTGCATACGATACATCATGTTGTAAATTTCTAATTAATGGAGAAATACATACCTGACTGATGACGATATATGATGGAAATAATTTTACATCCCGCCAACCTTCAAAATCGACATAAGCATTTAAATTTAAATCGTTTACCCTTTGTTTCAATATATAATCGGTAGTGCTTTTTCCAACAATAACCAATTTAACATGATCAATTTCATTTTTTAATAGTACCATGGCTTCAATTGCGGTTAACAAACCACGACGCAAGCCAGTATCTCCCAAATATAAAATAACAAATTGATTTTTATATTTCTCTTGAATATGATTATCAATCTTTGCATTTTTATAAAATGATTGCCGAACAGTGTTTGGAACCAAAACAATTTTTTCTCTGGAAATGTTTATCCGGCTAATTACCTCATCTATAAATTCATTTGAAACTGTAATTACCTTGGTTGCTTTTTTGATAAATTCCTCCTCCTTTTCCTTCCATTTCTTTGTTGAAATAATTTGTTTTCCGGGAAATTTTTGCAAATGTGGATACGATTTCATGATTTCAGGCATATTATCATGTAAATCTAAAACTATAGGTAATTTTAATTTTTTATTGGCTCTAAATACAGTTTCTGCAATTCGAATATCGTGAATATGTATGGCTTCTATATTATTATCTGATAAAAAATGTACTATTTTATGCTTCATCAATAAACAATAAAATGGCAAGGTATAGGCCAAGGCCGATAATTTATATTCTAGTTTATTTGAAGAATAGCGGCAAACAAAAATACCATTTATCACCTCACGATCAACTTCTGAATTGTATTTTAAACAAAATAAAAAAACTTGATTACCGCTTTCTATTAATGAAATAGCCTCATTTTCAACCCTTGGATCCGGAGGAAAAGTTTTATCTAGAATCATTCCTATTCGCATAACTATCTTTCTGCGTAAACCGCATAATAACGAGGTGTATATTTTCTTAAAATTGGACGAAAGCCTATTTTATGAATTGGACTTGTCCATTTTTGAGTTATTTTGATGTTCCAACCAGATTTTTCAAGTAACCAGTCAAACTGCCAATCTTCAAATTCGTGATAATGCCTATCCCATTGGTCAGTCTCAGATTTATATGCCTTTGCAAACCATAATTTTAATGGAATGGTCGTGATAAGTTTTGTCGACTTTATTTCTCGCAATACATTGAACGGAGCCAAAAGATGTTCGAAAATTTCAAAGGCTGTAATAGCATCTACATCGTATTTTTTAACAACTTCAGGCAAAACATCTAAATCTTCACCATTTGTATTATATATGGTATAGCCATTATTCTCCATGATTTCACTTAACAAATTACGAGTTCCCAAATCCAAAATAGTTGCAGGTGCAGGAATCACTTTTTGTAAAAACTCCAGAGTGTGCTTATATCTTTTATTATGATGACGCATGTTTCTTTTTCTTTTTCTCCACTATAAACCATCCTAAAGGAATCAATAAGAATAAAGCATATGAAATTAATGTAATTTGATTTCCTTTTTGAATAACCATTGGCTCAAATTTAAATTCAATCTCATGATTTCCAGATGGGACTTCAATGGCTCTCAATACATAATTTACCCTATAAATATCAGTTTGAACACCATCTATATATGCATTCCAACCTTCTTTATAATATATTTCAGAAAATACTGCAAATTGCTTTACATGGGTATTACTGTCATATTTAATTTTATTTGCCTGATACTCGGTTAATTTAATCGTTGCCGTACTGTCTAAGACATATTCTTTTGACAAATCACTCATAAATTCTTTCCTAATAATTGCCGTATTCTTCGTGTTTAAACTATCCAAAGCTTTAATTTCTTGATTTGCCGAATCCACGATTCTAAAATTGCTAACAAACCAAGCATTTCCATTTGAATCATCATTTAATTGCAATGAAGCGCGATTATCATCATCAGGAAAAATAATATATTTGGTATTCAACATATTCAACACTTCAATATTATTTCTAGCAATTTGAAAGTCATATAATTCCTGATACCTGCGAGGCTTAGCAGCATGATAACCCCCAATGGAATTATGAAAAAATGAGGTACTACCATCATTCATCGGGTTTACCATGAAATTCATCACTCGATAATGACTTGTATCTTTCATTATGGCCACATCAATTTCTGACATTGCAAAAGGTTGTTCTAATTTTTTCTTTGTAATAAAATCATCGCTATTCACATAACGTTGATCTACATCCACCAAATCTAAAAGAATAAAAGCCAATAAGGCACCTAAAACAACATTTTTAGAAACTTTTTTTCTTAAAAACAACCATAGCACTGCAGCAGGAAATATAACAAAAAGTAAGGATCTGAAACTATCCTGAATAAAAATTGATTTTCTATCGTTAATAATGGCTTCAGATAAGCCTTTAATCATATTTTCATAACCTGCATCTCTAAAACTTTCAAAGGCAAATAAACTGGTTCCGAATACTATAAAAATGAGACATAACACGCCCAAAATAAAAGCGCTTAATTTCAGGGCCCTTAATTTTTTAGCTCTGTTAATATCATTACCAAGAAAATCTCTAACTGCTAATATCCCCAATAGAGGTACTGCCAATTCTGCAATCACCTGAATAGAGGAAACTGCTCTAAATTTATTGTATAAGGGAACATAATCTATAAAAAAGTTAGTGAGAAAATCTAAGTTCTTACCCCAGCTTAACAAAATAGAAAAAATTGTTACGGCTACCAGCCATCTTTTTAGTTTTCCTTTAACAAGAAAGATCCCTAAAACAAACAAAAATATCATGATAGCACCCATATATGCAGGAGCAGCAACAATAGTTTGCTTTCCCCAATACATGGGAGCATTTTCGGCAAAATTCAATGCTTCTTTTCTACCCGTTTTATCCCGTAAAAAATCATATGTATGAGAGTCCTTTCCTAAATTTTCGTTATTTGATCCTCCCATAAATCTTGGAATATAAAGATCAAAGGTTTCTAATTTTCCATAACTGTATTCTGTGATATATTCTCTTGATAATCCTGTAGATTGTTCCCTTGCAGAACCATCAGGATTAATAGTCAATTCACTTTTACTGCGTGTGCTATGATCTGCATATTCTTTGGTTGCCATTAAACTTGTGGCATTTACGCCAATAGCTAAAAGTACCGCGACTAATAAAATTCCAATATTCTTAAAATATGAAGCTATTTCCTTTTGCTTAATAGCATCTATAAGATATACAATACCGAAAATTAGGATCATAAACATTAAATAATAAGTCATTTGTGGATGACTTGTATTGATTTCCAGTGCCATGGCCAAAGCTGTGAGGCTAAAACCGGGTAAATATTTTTTTTGAAAAACCAATAATACTCCTGCTAAAACCAATGGCATATAGGCTATTGCATGTGCCTTAGCATTATGCCCTACACCAAGTATTATAATAAAATAAGTAGAAAATCCAAATGCCAAGGATCCTATGATGGCCAATTTCCAATCGATTTTCAATATTAACAATAAAATAAAAAAACTAAGAAAATATAAAAATAAATAATCAGCAGGGCGAGGAAGAAAACGTAAAATTCCATCAACTTTTTTGATATAATCATTGGGGTAATATGTACTTAATTGATAAGTAGGCATACCCCCAAAAGCCCTGTTTGTCCAATAGGGTTCTTGACCATGTTCTGCTCTGAATTCTTTAACCTCCTTGGACATACCTCTAAATTGAGCTATATCACTTTGAAAAAGTTGTTTTCCCTCTAAAACGGGTAAAAAGTATATCAAAGAGATAATCACAAAGGATAGGATTGCAATAATAAATGGTGTTATTTTTTTAAAATTCATAAATAACCGGTATTTTGGATGATGCTTAATTCCTTAAAGATACGGTAATAACTTTTTAAAAATTTTTTTATTTGATTCAAATTCAACAAATTGTAAAATTAAAAATATCAATCATCAACATCTTCAAAATCAACATATTCACCCACATCCTTATTACTTTCTTTTGAAGGCCTTGGTTTTTTATCTATGGTAGTTTTACCTTCTTTAGATTTATCATACACCTGATTATTTTGTTGTTGATCAAATTTTTTCTCCACATTTTGCATTACTTTTTGAATAAAAAAGGGCATTAAAAATTTCCCAACAAATTTCAGTCCATAATAAATCAACATTATGATTAAAATTGTATTTAATACTCCTGTAAATGAAGCTGCTTGCATATTTATGAAAATTTATTTTCAAAAGTAACAATTTGCGAGCAACTAAAACGTTTCAAATTAATAAAATCTGCACATTGATTCAAATATTCAGTATAAAATGAAGTATTTATTTACCTATTTTCTCCTCTTATTTTGTATAAAAATAAGTTTTGCCCAATATACCGAAGTTATCAATTCTAAACGGCCCGGATTTTCAGATAGTCCATATAGCCTAGGTACCAAGGTTTATCAAATTGAAGGAGGGTTTTTCTATAAAAATATTAGCAATCGTCTTTACTACGATCAGATCAATGATGAAACCATCGAATTTAATTCAAAGTCGATTGGAACGGATATAACATTTAGAACCGGACAGTTCTTTGAACGTTTGGAGTTTAATCTGGATCTTAATTTACAAGATGAAGATAGAAATTATACGAGACCTGAAGTTTATTACGAATCCGGTTTAGGCCTAAGCAAATTAACCATTGGTGCTAAATATTTGGTTTTCACACCCAAGTATAAGGATATGTCAAAAGAAATTAGAAGCTGGAAAGCCAGACATCGTTTTGACAAGAAAAGGTTGATTCCGGCAGTAGGAATTTATGCAGGATTAAATACCAATTTATTGCATGATCTGTATAAAAATCCGGAGGGAATGAGTCCCAGGTTTGGAATTTATACTCAAAATGATTTATCGAATAGATTCATATTTATTATGAATTTTGTCAGCGATAAATTATTTACCAATGAAGCTGAAAACACCTATATATTAACGGCAACCTACACATTAACCGAAAAATTATCTGTATTTGCAGAACACCAAGGATTCTTTAGAAAAAATATTCCAAATGATTATCAACTTGGAGGAGGAGCTGCATATTTGATTAATAAAAATTTACAAATTGATGCTTCCTTTAGAACTATTCTTGATGAACGAGATGATTTTACTTATTTTATGGGAGGCGGATTATCCTGGAGAATAGATCGACATCAAGATAAAATAATAAAGAATAAGATCGATAATGATGACACGTTAACCAATGAGAAAAAAGGATTCTTTGGCGGAATTTCGGCCGCTGTTGGAGGATTATTTTCTGGAGGGAAATCAAAAAGCGGTAAAAAAGGAAATGTTAAAGAAGTAAAAGTTAAAAGTAGAAATCTAACTCCTCCTGTAAATAAAAAGGCCAATAAAGCTAGAAAAAAACAAAACAAGCAACTTGTAAAACAACAGAAGAAAAAAGAAAAAGCGGACAGAAAATCTAGCAAAGGTCAGGAAAATGATTAGTTTTGCCTGATGATTACAGTCAAAGAAATTTCGACAAAAAAAGAACTTAAAAAGTTCGTAAGATTTCCTTTCAAGCTATACAAAAATAATAAATATTGGGTTCCACCAATAATAAATGATGAAGTTGAAAGCTTTGACAAATCCAAAAACCCTGTTTTCAAACATGCCGATGCCCGTTTCTTTTTAGCTTACAAAAACAATAAAATTGTTGGAAGAATAGTGGCCATAATCAACTGGATAGAAATTAATGAGCAAAAAATTAAAAAAATGCGCTTTGGTTGGTTTGACTTCATCGATGATATTGAAGTTTCAAAGAGTTTACTTGACAAGGTTATTGAAATTGGAAAACAAAATGAATTAGAATTTGTTGAAGGACCCGTAGGTTTTTCTAATTTGGATAAGGTTGGTGTTCTTACTTTTGGTTTTGATCATATTGGCACAATGGTCACTTGGTATAATTACCCTTATTACCAAAACCACTTTGAACAATTGGGATATCAAAAATCTCAAAAATTTATTGAAAATCATTTTTTTGTCAAAGATGTAAAAATCGAAAAATTCAGTCGATTTGCTGAAATCTTAAAAAAGAGATTTAAACTGAAGGCATTAAATTTTACGACAACAAGTGAAATTATGCAGTATGCAGATGAAATGTTTGCCTTGTTCAATAGATCTTATTCCAAATTACCTTCATTTGTACCCATGTCGGATGCACAAATTGATTATTTTAAAGAGAAATACCTGCCATTTATCAACCCCGATTTTATAAAATTTGTTGTAGACGAAAATAATAAATTAGTTTCTTTTTCGATTACAATGCCCTCATTTTCCAGAGCTTTACAAAAAGCAAATGGCAAGCTATTCCCTTTTGGTATTATACGTTTATTATATGCAAAAAAATATATTAATGAGTCTATTTTTTATCTTATTGGAGTAGCACCAGAATATCAGAAAAAAGGAATTACAGCAATTGTTTTTGATGAATATTTTAAAACTTATCAGAAAATTGGTGTTAAAAAATGTATTCTTACGCCCGAATTAGAAGACAATACAGATATTCATTTAATATGGAAAAATTTTAATCCGGTTACCCACAAAAAAAGATGTACTTTTAAATTAGATATTTGACAAACGAACCGAGCCTTATGCAGCTTTTTTACAATCCGCAAATTTCAACAAATACAAAAAATTTTACTTTTGATAAAAATGAAAGTAAGCATATAATTCGTGTTCTTAGAAAAAAAGAAGGAGATCAGCTTTTTATCACAAATGGTAATGGTTATTTATTTAATGCTGAACTAATTGCAGCTAATGGTAGGAAATGTACGATTCAAATTATTTCTTATGAAAAAAAACCAAAAGAATGGAATTATACGTTGCACATTGCCATGGCACCAACAAAACTAAACGATCGTTTTAAATGGTTTCTGGAAAAAGCTACTGAAATTGGTATAGACGAAATTACGCCTATTATTTGTGAAAATTCAGAAAGAAAAATGGTAAAGATTGAAAGGTTGGAAAAAATTTTGATTTCGGCAATGAAGCAATCTTTAAAATATCAACTTCCAAAATTGAATGCTGCCATTAATTTTTCAGATTTTATTCGAAATAATGTGGATGGAAAAAAATTGATTGCTCATTGTGAAAACACAACTAAAAAAACTATAAAATCTCAACTAAAATCACAAAATAAAATTACAGTTCTAATTGGCCCTGAAGGAGATTTTTCTTCAAAAGAAATCAGCCTCGCCTTGCATCACAAATATATTCCTTTATCTTTGGGCAAAAGCAGGCTACGAACTGAAACTGCAGGGGTTGTTGTTTGTAATACGATTTCAGTTTTAAAAAACGAATAGTAACTTTTTAATTACCATCATGTGATTAAATTCGATTTAATAAACATCAACGTTAAAGGAATACTCTTTGTCATATTCTTAATTTCATTTTGTTTTGGGTTTTCGCAGCAAGTAGCTACTTTAAAATATGAAGGAGGTGGAGACTGGTATTCGAATCCAACCGCATTACCGAATTTAATTAGCTTCTGCAATGAAAATATCAATACTCGAATCGAAAACAAACCACAAACGGTGGCTGTGGATAGTAAAGAAATTTTTAATTATCCTATTGTTTTTTTGACAGGTCATGGTCATATTTTCTTTTCAGAAAATGCCTCACAAAATTTAAGGAATTATTTAATATCCGGTGGATTTTTACATATTTCTGATAATTACGGTTTGGACAAATATTTAAGGAAAGAAATAAAGAAGGTTTTTCCTGAATTGGATTTTCAAGAAATTCCGTATGATCATGGTATTTATAATCAAAAATATATTTTTAAATCCTTACCCAAAATTCACGAACATAACAATAAAGCTGCGCAAGGATTCGGTATATTTTATGATGGTAGATTGATTTGTTTTTATGATTATGAAAGTGATTTAAGTGATGGTTGGGAAGATGAAAATGTGCATCACGACCCCTATGATGTTCGGTTAAAAGCCTTGCAGATGGGAGCAAATATTATAGCGTATGCGTTTAAATATTGATAGTAAGAATGAATCAAGAATTAGATAGTATTCAATTAAATTTTAGTTCCGATAACTTATGGGCGGTAAACATAACCTTGGCCATAATTATGTTTGGTGTTGCCTTAGATATTAAAATATCTGATTTTACAAACTTATTAAAATCACCTAAACCTGTAATTGTTGGGATCATATCCCAATTTATTTTAATACCTGTTGTTACTTTTTTTTTAATATTGATAATCAACCCATCACCAAGTATTGCCTTAGGAATGATGTTGGTCGCTGCATGTCCGGGAGGAAATATTTCAAATTTTATGTCGAAAATGGCCGGGGGCAATACTGCGCTTTCTGTAAGTTTAACCGCCTTCGCATCTGTTGCCTCCCTTATTATGACTCCTTTAAACCTATCCCTATGGGGCAATTTATACCAACCTACTTCTAAAATTATGCAATCTGTAGCCTTAAACCCTTTTGAAGTTGCAAAAATTGTACTTTTAATTTTGGGAGTACCCTTGGTTTTAGGCATGATTGTAAGATATTATTATTCAAATTTTGCGATTAAATTTTCTAAAATTTTAAAACCATTATCTATTCTTATATTTCTGGCATTTATAGTTATTGCTTTTTACAATAATTTAGACATTTTTACTTCCTATATTCACTATGTAATATTTTTGGTCATAATGCACAACTTCGTTTTGTTTGTTGTAGGCTTTTATTTTGCAAAAGTCAACAAGTTATCTTATACTGATCAAAAAACTTTAAGTATTGAAACCGGAATTCAAAATGCAGGATTGGGATTGATGTTGGTTTTCACTTTCTTTCAAGGATTAGGAGGAATGGCATTATTGGTTGCTTTTTGGGCTATTTGGGATATTTTTTCTGGTATCATAGTTGCCTATTTCTGGTCGAAGAAAACACCTAAGATTTTAAAACATGACTAGAAAAATAATTTGGTATCATTTTGTAAAAAATTATATACGAATAGGGCTTTCTTTTTATTTTAAAAATATTCGAATTGAAGGTAAAGAAAATATTCCGGATAAGAAAGCAATATTGTTTGTTGCCAATCATCAAAATGCATTGATAGACCCCTTTCTGATCGGAGCTACAAACCAACGAATATTTCATTATTTAACTCAAGCTCAAGTATTTAAAAACTCGTTTGCACATACTCTTTTGTCATCTATCAATATGATACCCGTTTACAGGATGAGAGACGGTTACGATACGCTATCTAAAAATGAAGATACTTTTCAAAAATGCTATCGTATTTTGGATGACAATGAAGCCATATTAATTTTTGCAGAAGGAAGTCATAGCTTGCAAAGAAGGGTTCGTGCTTTAAGCAAAGGCTTTACTCGAATTGCTTTTGGGGCATTAGAACATAACCCGAAAAACGAGATTGACATTATTCCAATAGGTTTTAATTATAATGATGCCAAAGAATATGGCAGTAAAGTAAGTGTTCACTATGGTAAACCAATATCTGTAAATTATTACAAAGACAATTTTGATAAGTTAGAATCTGTTATTGAATTAAAAAAAGAAGTAAGTAAACACCTAAAAAAACTCACTACTCATATAGAAGATAAAAATAATTATGATGAAATCATAAAATACTTTCAAGGCGATGATTTTTTATATCCTGAAAAAGTAAATAGAAAACTGGAAAATTTAGATGCTTTTTCTCCTGTTCAGACTCAAATAAAAAGAAAGCTTAGTCCTTTACTTTTATTAGTAAAAATGAATAGTTTATTGCCTTTACTGATCTGGAAGAAAGTTTACCCAAAAATTAAAGAAGATGAATACATATCTACTTTTAGATATGCTGTAGGAATTACAACTTTTCCTGTTTTTTACTTTTTACAAATGGGAATTGTCTCTTATTTCTTTGGTGGTTTTATCGCTGCTATTTACCTGGCAATTAGTTTTTTATCTGTATATGTCTTAGCTAAAACGATCAATAATTAATCGATAATAGCTTCTTGTATTAAACGCTGTACTTCGGTACGAATATTTTCTTTGCCTAATTTATTATTTTCTCTGGTTGGGTAAACTCGATTGGATAAAAACACATAAACAATTTCTGTTTCAGGATCAACAAAAGTATAGGTTCCTGTATAACCGCTATGTCCAAAACTTTTGAATGAGGTACATCCGCAAGTAGGTTTAGATATAGAATCCAATTGAGGTTTGTCAAATGCCAATCCTCTTCTTACGCCCTCTTTTTCAAAATATCGAAAATTAAATTTTTCAAGTGTTTCAGGTTTTAAATAACTTTTTCCACCATAGTATCCATTTTGCAAATACATTTGCATGATTTTTGCCACGTCATTCGAATTTGCAAACAAACCCGCGTTACCGCTCACACCTCCAAGCATTGCAGCTCCTTCATCGTGCACATATCCTTGTAATAACTGATGTCTAAAAAAATTATCGTCTTCAGTGGGCACAATTCTTGCTTTACTAAATTTTTGTAAAGGATTATAAGTTAGAGTTGTAGCTCCCAGGGGGGCAAAAAAATATTCATTATCTAATTGATCCAAAGGTTGATTATATTCTTTTTCCAAATAATCTTTGAACAAATAAAATGGCAAGCCGCTATATTTATAGGCCAACTCTTCTCTTTGCGGAACATCTGCAATTAATTTAAATATGGTGTCCAAATAATCTGTACGCAGATACAATTCATTGGCTACCTGGATACTAAATTTTTTTGATTTTTTGGTTTGAAAATATTCAGGCATTGGTTGATTATTATCCCCTTCAACCAAGGCATCATAATAAGTGATAAATGGCTCAATTTTGGCATAATGTGAAAGCGCTTCTTTAACAGTAATCGTATCTTTATTACTGTCTTTCAAAACAGGCATTAATTCTCCTAATGTCGATTCTAAATTAAATTTCCCTTCCTCTTCAGCTTTCATTATCATGGGTAAACCTCCCAAAATTTTGGTAACGGAAGCCAAATCATAAATACTTTGGTTGTCAACCTTTTTTACAGAATCATAAGTATAATGACCAAAACTTTTCCGATAAACAATTTTTCCGTGCCTTGCCACCAAAACTTGTAAGCCGGGAGCCATTGATGAATCAATCACAACTTTTGCAATAGAATCAATTCGATCCAATTTAATTCTATCCAAACCAACATCTTCTGGAATTGAATATCCCAATCTTTTATTATTTGAAACTTGCAGGCCAAATCCCAAGTCAAAATCTTCTTTAATACTAACAGGTAATTTTCCTTTAACATCCAATGCACCGAAAATAATTTGTGCCGAAATATCTTGTACTAAAGGGGTATTCTGATATGAAACCAAAATGGCATCAATATTTGTAAACGATTTTAATTTAAGCAAACTGTAAGGACTGGCAAATACATCTAAAATAACCTTGTGCTTTCTGGCAATTGCCTGTAATTTTACTAATTCATTATCTGTTATTTTATAATTTGCATATGCGCCTAAGGAAGTGTGAAATCCAACAATAACAATTTGATAATTCTTTAATTTCCGTAAAAGATCATCTAAATTATTGGCAGAAATAACATCTACTTTTGTATAATCATTCAATCGTTTTACGAAGGTCTTATGATCATTTTTTCCCAATTTTACATAGGCTATCCTATTGTTTTCCAAATGTTTAATGGGTAATAAATTACTTTTGTTCTGAACCAAAGTGATTGAATTTTCTACCAGCCTTCGGTTTAAAATTTCATCTTCAATGGTATTCAAATCACGAATTAAATGGTTTGTTTCTATAGGTTGATAATTATTTAGGCCAACCCAGTATTTTGTTTTTAATATCTTTTTTACAGATTCATCCAAACGCTCTTCCGTCAATCGACCAGTGGCCATTGCTTTTTTGAATAAAGTTACCGTTTTGGCAATATTTAACGGAACATCCAATAAATCATTGCCAGCCAAAATAGCTTCTAAATTTATCTGTTCGGAAGATGCAAAATTTGACGATCCTTTCATATTCATGGCATCAGTAATAATCAAGCCTTTAAAACCCATTTTCTCCTTTAATAAGCCCGTTACAATATTGTTTGAAAGCGATGAAGGTAAATTCACATCTGTTTCCAAACTTGGTACGCTTAAATGGGCAATCATGATACTTCCGATACCCGCTTCAATAACTTTTCGATAGGGATACAACTCAACAGATTCAATTCTTTCTATAGGTAAATCAACTGTTGGCAGTGTTTTATGTGAATCCTGTGAAGTATCACCATGTCCCGGAAAATGTTTAGCGCATGCCAGGATATTTTCACCTTGCAATCCTTTTATAAATGCAATTGATTTATTGGAGACATTAATTTTATCCTCACCAAAAGACCGGTTTCCGATAACCGGATTCTTTGGATTGGTATTTACATCAACAACCGGAGCGAAATTCATGTGAATCCCCATTCTTTTAAAATGTTTACCCATTTGAACACCCATTTGTTCAATTAATCTTTCATCTCTTATGGCTCCAAGAGCCATATTATATGGAAATCTTACTGTTTTCTTTAATCGCATATTTAAACCCCATTCACCATCAAGGCCAATAAGCAATGGAATTTTAGAAATAGACTGGTATTTATTGGTCAATTTCGCTTGTTTTAGAGCAATATCCTGAAAGAAAATAAGTGCCCCAATATGGTATTTTTCAATGAGATATGTAATTTCCTTTTCGTGTTTTTCATCCTTATTAGAATAAGCTGCAATCATAAATAATTGACCAATTTTCTGATCGACAGTCATGTTAGCCATCATATCGTTAACCCATTTAATTTGTGCAATACTATCTTTGGTTTGAAGGGGATCTGATTGTGCGAAGCTTTGAAAAATAAAAAAAACAGCAATAATTGATAATAAATTTTTCATTTACGGAAATTGAATATGTTGGTTTTTATAATGGGAGGCAATCAATTGCATCGGGTAGTCTATTCAGTATTAATGGCAATCAAATAAATATAATAATTCTTTATAAATTAATTAGCCATTCGCAAAATCAATGACTTTTAAAATATCGGTTATGCCAGCTTTCATCAGCCATCACTTCCCAGGAAGTTTCTAATTCTTTTTTTGTATTTATTAAGTTGTTAAATACTATCGTATTTCTATCAATTTTTTGCTCATCTACAAATTTTTGAAAATCGGATAAGGAAACTACATTGATATGATCGCCATCTTTAAATGCAATATTCATTTTATTAAATAAATCGACTTGGAATTTTTTTTCAAATTGCTTGAAAATATGGGTAGAAGCATCCACAGAACATCCTGAAACATTATTGTATGATTCATCAACCGCCAAAACGATAAACTGATTATATTTAATTTGAAATGAAGCTCTTAAATCATCTCCATGCCTTTTCCAGCTAGCAACAAACTTTTCTAATTCAATATTAATTTCTTTAAGTTCATCCTTTGAAAATTCCCGGCTCGATTGATAAATCCAAACCTTAGAAGAATCCGATAATATGTTAAAATCTACCAACATTTATATTTTATTATTGAATTTATTTTTTAAATCTTCAAGCGTACTAATCTGCTTTTTAGGTTTCATTTTATTTTTAATTATTGTCAATACTTTTTTGGTGTATCGTGGAAAATCTGCATTTTGAATCCAATTATAATATCCAGGGTTTTCTCTTAAAACATCCACCACTTTTCTTCCTTTATATTTTCCAAAAGAAAATAATTCATGATCATCTTCATCAAAAAGAATAAATCCTGCAAAATCTGCTCTTTTTTTATGTGAAGAAAATTCGCTTAAAAATGCTACATCATTTTCAATATCATCATATTTTTCAATTTGAGCTTCTAAAATTTCATAGCTAGCTAAGGTGTCTACCTTGGCAGAATGAGCATTTTCAAGATCTTTACCACAATAAAATTTGTATCCTGCACCTAAGGTACGTTGTTCCTTTTTATGAAAAATAACTTGAACATCAATGGCCTTTCTACCATTCATATCAAAATTCACTCCGGCTCTTAGCATTTCTTCGGCTAAAAGCGGAATATCAAATCTATTTGAATTAAAACCTGCCAAATCACAACCTTCAATCATTTCGCTTACTTCTTGTGCCAATTCATTAAATGTAGGTTCGGTAACTACTTTTTCATTGGTTATTCCATGAATATCGGAGGCTTCCTTAGGGATTTTCATTTCAGGATTAACCAACCATGTTTTGCTTTCTTTGTTTCCGTTCTGGAAAATCTTTAAAATAGAAATTTCAACGATTCGATCACTTGCGATTTGAATTCCGGTTGTTTCTAAATCAAAAAATACTATTGGTTTTTCAAGACTTAAATTCATTAAAATTTTATTGGGTTAACTATAAATTTTCACTCCCTAAAGTTACGACTTATATTTTCTTATATATGAACTCATCTTAACTTTTTCTTTTGCCTACGAATTTTATATTTTTTACTCTAATTTTATCCTTTTCCAGTACCATAACTTAGACTATAATACTAAAATATTTCTTCAATAAAACAAAAAATAGAATTTCTCGGTTCCGAACAAAAAATCAAAAATGGGTTTGATTAAAAACTTGCATTAACATCCCAAGCTTCTAAATAGTCTGCAACTTTTTTGATAAACATACCTCCTAATGCACCATTTACCACTCGATGGTCATACGAATGAGAAATAATCATTTTGTGTCGAATTCCAATAAAATCACCTTCTGAAGTTTCAATTACCGAAGGCATTTTTCTTATCGCTCCAAGAGCCAAAATCGCTACTTGCGGTTGATTGATAATTGGGGTTCCCATAATGCTTCCAAAGGACCCTACATTTGTTACCGTATATGTTCCTCCTTGAATATCATCAGGGTTCAATTCTCCGGCCCGTGCCCTTCTTGCCAAATCATTTACAGCTTTGGTCATCCCTACTAAACTTAACAGATCAGCATTTTTAATAACGGGAACAATCAAATTTCCATCGGCTAAGGCGGCGGCCATCCCTAAATTAATATTTTTTCGCTTGATTATTTTATCTCCATCAACCGAAATATTTATCATAGGATAATCTTTCAAAGCTTTTGCTATAGCCTCCATAAATATGGGTGTATAGGTAATTTTTTCACCTTCCCGTTTAAAGAAATCATCTTTTATCCGATCTCTCCATTTTACAATATTTGTTACATCAACTTCTATAAAACTTTGTACATGGGCAGCAGTTTGAATTGAATTAACCATATGACTGGCAACTAGTCTACCCATCCTGGTCATTTCAATTATTTCATCCTGGCCACTTATTGATACCGGTGCTTGTTTTATTATTGGAGTTGCTTCCGGAGCCTTTTGAATCGGTTTCTCAGAAACTTTGACAATATTATTGGATCTATTTTCCAAATAGTCCAGAATATCCCTTTTGGTTACTCTCTGATCTTTTCCCGAGCCTTCAATAGATTCTAATTCAACCATTGTAATACCTTCCGTTTTGGCTATGTTTTTAACCAATGGGGAATAAAATTTTCCAGAGGGAGAACTCATACCGTCAAATGCTACTTCTGATTTTCGAGACATATCCATAACTGTTTCAATAGTAGGTATTATTATATTTCCCTCTTGTATTTCCGGTTCTTCTTTCTTTTGAATTTCAACAGTTTCTGTATTGGTTTCAATAATAGCAATCGTTTCACCAACTATAACAACATCATCAACCTGAAACAAAATTTCTAATAAAACTCCTTCAACTTCACTAGGCACTTCACTATCAACCTTATCAGTGGCAATCTCAACAATACCTTCATCCAACTCGATGGTATCACCGATTTCCTTTAACCAAGAAATTATTGTTGCTTCGGCAACGCTTTCACCCATTTTAGGTAATTTCAATTCAAATTTTGACATTTCTATGCTGATTTTACGAATGCAAATTTATGAAATTATTAATACAATTTATGGGGAGTAAAAAGTATTTGGAAATTAACTACTAACGATTAAATATACTAAGAATAGTAAAATTTTTTAAACTCTATGGTCATTGAAAAAATTCTGGTCTCAGGTTTGTTCTCAATCAATCGTAAATCAAAAGCCATACATATATTTCTCACAAACATTCTGCCTTTTTTCGTGATGACAATTTTATCATCAAAAACCTCCAACGAGCCGTCATCAATAATTTCTTGCAATCGATTTAATATTGCATTCTTAGTTTGTTGAGAAAGCCCTCCATTCCATTCAATTTCAAAATTACACATGAGGCCTAGAATATGTTTTCTAATAATCAAATCAGAATCAGTTAATAAATGACCTCTTAAGATGGGTGAAATTTCTCGATTTACTTTTTCTGAATAAGCTTCAAATGATTTTTTATTTTGTGCAAATACATGCCATAAATCACTGAATGATGACCTGCCCAATCCAATCATCCATGGTGTTTTCCCGTAGTATAACCTTTAACCCGCTTTATGCACTAGAAAATCCCTGCCTCGCCGGCAGGCGGGTATTACATCTTGAAAACACTTCAAAACCTAAGGCTTCGCTGCGTTTTTTAATTTAACCATAGCGGCCCGCGAGCATTCGGGGTGCTGAAATTAAGAAAACCCTAGTTTTTATTGTGTTTTCAAGTCTCATCACGAAGTTCTAATGCATAATGCGGGTTTAAATTATGATAAAAAATACAGTCGATCTGTTTAGGGATATATGATAAAGATCATTTATAGTAAGAAACCCATGATTTAGGTTTTTGCAAAACTTGAAGTAATCGCTCTTCTTCACTTCCACTTTCAGGATGATGATTATAATGCCATTGGACATAAGGAGGCAAACTCATTAAAATACTTTCTATTCGTCCATTTGTTTTTAAGCCAAACAAAGTTCCTTTATCATGAATCAAATTAAACTCCACGTAACGACCTCGACGAATCTCTTGCCATTTACGTTGTTCATTGGAATATTCATAATTTTTTCTTTTCTCAACAATTGGTACATACGCATTCAGAAAACTATTTCCGATTTCAGAAACGAAGTCGAACCAATTTTGCATGGTCATATTATCCGTTTTTTCACAACGATCAAAAAATAATCCACCAATACCACGTGCCTCATTACGATGTGCATTCCAAAAATAGTCATCACATTGTTTTTTATAGGTTTTATAAAAATCAGGATGATGTTTATCACAGGCTTCTTTAGCAACTTGATGGAAATGAACCGCATCTACATCAAATAAATAATAAGGTGTTAAATCCTGACCTCCGCCAAACCAGCTGTTCACAAGATTATCTGACGAATCATACATTTCAAAATAACGCCAATTTGCATGCACCGTTGGAACCATTGGATTTTTGGGATGCAAAACTAAACTCAAACCACTGGCATAAAAATTGGCCTGTTTTACACCAAAATATTTTTGCATAGTTTCAGGTAAAGATCCATAAACAGCAGAAATATTGACACCGCCTTTTTCAAACACATTTCCATTTTCAATCACTCTGGTACGGCCACCTCCACCTTCAGAACGATTCCATATATCTTCCTTAAATTTTGCTTTACCATCAACATCTTCTAATTTTGACGTAATCCTATCTTGTAAATTTTGAATGTATTTATAGAATTTTTCTTTCATGATACAATAAATCTAGATTTCACTCCTATATTCCTTAACTGCATCGATAAATGCTTTCGCATGATCTAAGGGAATATTTGGTAAAATTCCATGTCCCAAATTCACAATGTATTTATCTTTACCAAAATCTTTGATCATTTGCCTAACCATTTTTTTAATTTCTGATGGTGGCGATAATAATCTTGAAGGGTCAAAATTACCCTGCAAGGTAAGCCTATTATTGGTGAGTTTTCTTGCCAATTGAGGCGTTACAGTCCAATCAATACCCAAAGCCGAAGCATTTGAATTAGACATTTCTTCTAAGGCATACCAGCAACCCTTGGCAAAAGAAATTACCGGGGCATCATCTTTTAAAGCTTCTATGATTTGATCGATATATTTCCAAGAAAACTCATGGTAATCCACTGGCGATAACATGCCTCCCCAGGAATCAAAAATTTGAACCACATCTACTCCGGCTTTTACTTTAGCTTTCAAATATGCAATTGTGGTGTCGGTAATTTTTTGAAGTAAAATATGGGCAGCTACGGGTTGTGTAAAACAAAATTCTTTGGCCTTATCAAAAGTTTTACTTCCTTGTCCTTGTACAACATAACACAATATTGTCCATGGAGAACCTGCAAAACCAATCAATGGAATTTCATTTTTCAACAATTCTTTTGTAGCCTTTATGGCTTGCATTACATAATCCAGCTCCACATGTACATCGGGTACAATCACATGATCAACTCCTTTTTGATCGCGAACAGGGTTTGGTAGATACGGCCCAAAATCGGGTTTCATTTGTACTTCAATATTCATAGCTTGTGGAATAACCAAAATATCGGAAAATAAAATTGCCGCATCCATTCCAAATCTTCTAATGGGCTGTACGGTAATTTCACTTGCCAGTTCCGGGGTTCTGCATCTGGTAAAGAAATCATATTTCTCACGAATTGCGATAAATTCGGGTAAATATCTACCCGCCTGACGCATCATCCAAACCGGAGGCCGTTCAACTGACTCTCCCTTTAGGGCTCTTAAAAATAAATTGTTTTTTATCATTATTCTGTTTTGTCATTCCCTCGAAGACGGGAATCTTAACTTATAATTAGAATTTCTTTTTTGAGATTCCTGTTCCTGATAGTTATCACGTTATGGAATGACAATTTTTCAATTATATTTGTGCAACCTTCTTCATTGCTTTATTGATTGCCTTCTTCGTTTTCTCCAAATCTTCTTTAGAAAGTTCAGTTGACAAAAACCAGGATTCAAATTGAGAAGGAGGTAGAAACACACCATTTTCAATCATTTCCCAGAAAAATACTTTAAACTTATGGGTATCACTTGATTGCGCTGTTTTAAAATCAATGACATTTTCTTTAGTAAAAAATGGATTTATCATTGAACCAAATCTGTTCACTTGTAAATCAACGTTATTTTCTTTGGCTGCCTCCAGCAATATTTTCTCCAAGCGTTTTGCTGTTTTTTCAAATTTCTTATAAGGATTTCTCTTTTCCAAAATCTTAAGAGTTGCTATTCCGCAGGCCATTGCAATGGGATTACCAGACAATGTTCCGGCTTGATACATATCACCCAATGGAGCCACCATTTCCATTATTTCGTTCCTTGCTCCATAAGCACCAACGGGAAATCCACCTCCAATGACTTTACCCAAACAAGTAATATCTCCCTCTATATTTAGCAGTGCTTGGGCACCTCCAAATTTTGATCGGAAACCTGTCATGACTTCATCAATGATTAATAAAATTCCATTAGCTTTGGTCAAATCCCTTAATTCCTGAATAAATTCGGACGCAGGTTCAATAACCCCCATATTTCCAGCAACGGGTTCAATTATAACACCAGCGATATCATTGTGTTTTGCCAAATGGTTTTTAACACTTTCAATATTATTATAATCAGCTATCAAGGTGTTTATAACTGCTTCTTCGGGAACACCCTTACTTCCCGGCAAACTTAATGTCGCCAATCCAGATCCTGCTGCTACCAACAAGGCATCAGAATGTCCATGATAACAACCGGCAAATTTGATGATCTTTTTCTTATTTGTAAAAGCCCTTGCCAATCGAATTGCACTTAAAACGGCCTCGGTACCTGAACTAACAAATCGTACTTTGTCCATTCCCGGAAAAGCATCACAAACTATTTTTGCTAATTTTATTTCGCTTTTTGTTGAAGCACCAAAAGTATATCCTTTTTTAAGTGCTTTTTTGATAGATCTTTCAACTTTTCTATTTCTATGCCCCAATATCATGGGCCCGTATGACAAGACAAAATCAATGTATTCGTTTCCATCAACATCATAAATTTTACTTCCATCAGCCCTTTCAATAAATAAGGGGACTCCTCCAACGGATTTAAAAGCCCTGACGGGTGAATTTACGGCTCCAACCAAATGTTTTAAACCTTTGGTATATAATTCAATTGATTTTTCTAAATTCATCTGTGTATATTTATGATTCCTGCTCTGGCCGGAATGACAACTATTTCTTCATCAACAATTTCGCAGCTTCCTTCGCAAAATAGGTAATAATAATGTCTGCTCCAGCTCGTTTCATAGAAAGCAAAGTCTCCATCATAACTTTTTCACCATCTATCCATCCCTTTTCATCAGCAGCTTTAATCATGGCATATTCACCACTTACATTATAACATGCAATGGGCCTGTCAAAATTATTTTTCAAATCTCTAATAATATCTAAATAGGATAGAGCCGGCTTTACCATTAATATATCGGCTCCTTCTTCATCATCAAAAGTTGATTTTCGAAGGGCTTCATCTCGATTTGCTGTATCCATCTGGTAAGTTCTTCTATCTCCAAAACTTGGTGCAGAACCTGCAGCATCTCTAAACGGGCCATAATAAGCAGACGAATATTTAACAGAATACGCCATAATAGGAATATCGGAAAAACCAGAATTATCTAAAGCTTCACGAACCATTGAAACTGTTCCATCCATCATTCCTGAAGGTGCTATCATATCAGCTCCTGCCTTGGCGTGAGAAATAGATTGTCTGGCAATATTGACTAAAGTCAAATCATTATCAATATCTTTTTGATCGTTATTATTATGAATAATTCCGCAATGTCCATGACTTGTATATTCACAAAAGCAAACATCTGTAATAATATATAAACTGGGCTGTGTTTTTTTAATGTGTCTTATGGCTTGTTGTATAATTCCATCATCATTCCAGGTTTCAGAACCTTCCTCATCTTTTTCACTTGGAATTCCGAACAACAGAACTGCAGGAATGTCAAGGGAAACAATTTCATCTAATTCACCGTTAATTTTGTCAAGTGAAAAACGCTTGATTCCGGGCATCGATTCAATTTCAGTTTCAATATTTTCACCTTCCTCAATAAATAATGGATAAACAAAATCATCAACTCTTAAATGATTTTCTCTTACCAATCTTCTAATATTTTCAGATTTTCGCAGTCGCCGGGTTCTATTCATAATATTGATTTACCAATTTTATCACACTTTCAATAGTAGGTACCGAAGCTACTTCTACTCTTTCAAAATGTTTTTCGGCTTCCTTGGCTGTTGTCTGACCAATACAAAAAGCAACCGCGCTTTTATCGAGATTATCAATGAGATAGCTTTCAATTCCAGAAGGGCTATAAAACATAATACCATCAAAATTATTTTCAAACTTTCTAGTATTTAAAAGCGTTCTATACACTTCAACAAGATGAACAAGAATTCCATTATTTAGTAAAATTTCTTGTAATTCATCTCGTTTTTTATTGCCACAGAAATAAGTTACTTCTTTTATATTGTTTTCTTTAACCAGATAATCTGCCAAATCTTTTACCGAATTTTCAACATGCGAAACTTTAGAAATTCGCTTTTCAATCATTCTTTTTGTTCGCCGTCCTACACAATAAATATTCGTAAAAGAAAGCTCATTTGCCGAAAAACTATTTAATATGGCCTCTATACCATTCTGACTCGTTATAATAACATTTTCAATTTGATTCTCTACAACTTTTGCTTTCAAACGATTGAACCTGATACTTATAAAATCGCTCATTTTAAATCCGATTTCTTTTTTAAATAAATCGGTTTGAACCGTGGCTAATTCTTTGGTTGAAAGTATATTTAAATCCTTTTTTTCTTCGGTTAATTCCAACATGAGTTTTTTTCCTCCCCGAATCAAAATATCTCTTGCACAGCTTTTGCCAATATCTTTATAATCAGAAACATAATATGTATTATTCACATCAATCCTATCCTTTCCATCAAGACTAAACAAGGCTCCTCTAAAAACAATTTTTTCATCTTTTATATAAGCGACAGCACCTATTGGAGCGGTACATCCACCTTCCAAAGTATTTAAAAAATCACGTTCAACAAAGGCGCAAATTTCAGTTTCTTCATGATTTAGTTCTTTACAAATCTCCAATATATTCGTATCATCTTGTTTAGCGGTTACCATCATAATACCTTGTGCAGGAGCAGGAACCATCCAGCTCAGTTTGACATGTTCTTCCGGCATTATTTTCAAACGTTGTAATCCTGCATCTGCGAAAATGGCACCATTCCAATCTTCATTATTATTCAATTTATCCAATCGTGTATTTACATTTCCTCGCAATCCAACGATGGTATGGGTGGGATATCGATTTAGCCATTGGGCTTTGCGACGTAAACTACCCGTGGCAATAATCGCATCTTTTTGAGACAAAAATTCTTCATTCCCTTTATAAACCAGAACATCATTATACCCTCCACGTTTTAATACCGCTGCCTGAACAATATTTTCTGGTAAATTAGTAGGAACATCTTTCATTGAATGAACCGCGATGTCTATAGAACCATTTAATAAGGCGATGTCCAAATTCTTAGTAAAAATTCCAACAATTCCCAGTTCATATAAAGGTTTTTCCAGATTCAAATCTCCTTGAGAATCAATTTTAACAATTTGGGTTTTTACACCCAAATCATGAAGACTATCAGCAACTTGCTTCGCTTGCCAAAGTGCCAATTCACTGGAACGAGTTCCAATTCTTATCAATTTTTCCATTTTAATACGTGTGCAATTTATTTAAAAACTTGCTCCATTACCCGAATACTGAGATTTGCCTGTGTATTGTCATCTTTCAAATGCATTGCAAATTTAGTAACAATTTTATTTACAATGAGTGATGAAATTTCTTCGGCATGTTCGGGATTAAAATTTTGGTGCTTTTTTAAATGAAGAGATAAAGCCTCTTTTTGAATTATTTCCAATGAATTTTTTAAGGTATTTATGGCCGGAGTGCTTTTTCTAAAAATTAACCATTCAAAAAATTCATTTTTATATTTAATAATGATTTGTTCAACCAAAGGAATTTGTTTCTTTCTATTTACCAGAGTTTGTTTGGTGGTTTCAGATAAAACATCAACATCTATCACCATTTTATTTTCAAGAGACTCTATATTTAAATCAACATTTCGAGGCACCGATAAATCAATAATCAATTGTTTTTTACTATTATTAAACTGATCTGTTGTCACTGTAGGCACCGAGGCTCCTGTGGCAACTATAATAATATCTGCTTTTTCAATTTCATCACTCAAATTATCATGCAATTTTGCGCCAACTTCTAACTTCTTAGCAAGTTTTACTGTTTTTTTATCATCACGATTGATTAGTTGAATATTGTCTTTTTTTAGATATACAACGCCACTTTTAGCCGTGCTTTCGCCTATATTTCCTAAACCATATATCAATATATTTTTTGTGTTTAATTCTTCAAAACTATCTTTGATAAATTGAATTGCCGCATATGAAACAGTCGTTGTACCCGAACTCAATGAGGTTTTATTTTTCACTTCTTTACTTGCCTGCAAGGAAACATTATACAATCGTTCTAAATATGCATCTATTGTTCCGGCATCTTTAGACTGTTGGAAAGCACTTTTTAATTGTCCTACAATTTCATAATCACCCAATATCTGACTATCCAAACCAGTGGCTATCTTAATAAAATGTTCAACAGCCTCTTCACTTTTATAAACATATGACACCTTGGCAAATTGTTCTACGGTACCTTCTGAATATTTACACAATAAAGAAATCAATTTATAGGGGTGTTTTGCAAAACCAATTATTTCGATTCTGTTACAAGTAGATAAAATAATAACGCTAGAAATGTTAGACATTTTTGCTTCAAGTAATAATTTTATTTGATTCTCTTTGCTCAAACTAAAATTACTTCTTGTAGTAACATCTGCCTTTTTATAGCTTAGTCCAATTACATAAAAAGAATTTTGATTTACGTCCATATTCATATTATCATGCTTAATTTATACTATTTTTTGAAGGTGATTGGCAACAAAAATACGCTATACTGTATGTTAAATATATGATTTTCGTCATGTAATGGATGGTTTGGTCTTTTATACTATTTTTATTTAAATTGTTGTCGTATAAATTTAAATTCAATTTAAACTTATATTGTACCATTTTTCTCGGCCAAAAGATAAAGGTTTTTAATTTTTTACAAAAATAAACATTATGACTATTAAAGGTGTCGTTAAAAATTAAAAAAATAACGCTGAAAATTATTCTTTTCCTAGTAAATAAATTTTATTAGAAACAGTATATTTGTCAATTGAAAATAAACAGGTAAAATTATTCACTAAATACGAATCTATTGGGCAAAAAGGGTGTTCTCTTGGTAAATTTAGGATCTCCGGATTCTACAAAAGTTAAAGACGTAAAAAAATATTTAGGTGAATTTTTAATGGATGAAAGGGTTATTGATATGCCTTATTGGAAAAGGTTTTTATTGATAAAAGGCATTATTTTAAATACACGTCCAAAAAAAACATCAGCTTCTTATCAAAAAATATGGAGAAAAGAAGGATCTCCATTAATTATTCTAACTGAAAAATTTTATAAAAAAGTTGTTCGTAAAATTGATATTCCGGTGGCTCTTGCCATGCGATATGGATCTATGCCCATTGAAGATGGGATTAAAGAATTATCAAAAAATGGTGTTGAGCATATCTTGCTGATTCCTTTATACCCGCATTATGCCATGTCATCTTTTGAAACCGTGGAAGTTAAAGCCTTACAAATTCAGAAGAAAAAGTTTCCAAAAATAAAAATTGAAACATTGGCTCCCTTTTATAACAATGAAAAATATATACATGCCATGGCCAATAATATTAAAAATGAAATTGGTGATTTTAAACATGATTATATTTTGTTTTCATATCATGGAATTCCTGAACGGCATCTTTTGATAAGTGATACCACAAATTCTCATTGTCAAATAAATAGTGAATGCTGTAATACTCCATCAGAGGCGCATAAAACTTGTTATAGACACCAATGCTTTGAAACGACAAAAAAAATTGTAAAAAAATTGAATTTGAAAGAAGGTACTTATGGTAATTCATTTCAGTCCAGAATGTTAAAAGATCCTTGGCTAAAACCTTATACCGATTTTGAATTTGAAAAATTACCAAAAAAAGGAGTGAAAAATTTAGTGGTGTTAACTCCTTCTTTTGTAACAGATTGTTTAGAAACTCTGGAGGAAATTGCAATGGCAGGAAAAGAACAGTTTTTAAATGCTGGTGGTGAAAAATTTCAACATATACCATGCTTGAATGATAATGATCAATGGGTTGATGTAACTTGTGACTGGATAAAGCATTGGGATCAAAAGGTTGTTAGTTGTTAGTTGTTGGTTGACAAATAATAATCATTATTTTAGTAAAAAATCATTCATCTGAAAATAATCTTATCAAAATATCGCTAAATGGAATACCTATATATAAAATCATTGCATCTTATATTTGTTATTACCTGGTTTTCAGGTCTTTTTTATATCATAAGGCTTTTCATCTATTATAAGGAAGCGGAAAAAAAAGAAGAACCATCAAAGTCAATATTGCAGCAACAATATACACTTATGTGTAAGCGATTATGGTATATCATTACCTGGCCTTCCGCAGTTTTGGCCTCCATCTTTGCTGTTTGGCTACTTATTTTACAACCTCAATGGCTGGAAGCCAATTGGATGTTAATTAAATTGGCTTTTGTTGGGGTACTTTTTGCCTATCATGGTACTTGTCAAATGATGATGAATCAAATTAATCGGGGAAGTTTAAAATATTCGTCATCTTTTTTGAGAATTTGGAACGAAGTAGCGACTATAATTTTATTTGCCTGTGTTTTTCTGGTTGTTTTAAAAAATTCGCTGGGGTGGATCCTGGGTGTTATAGGAATCGTTGGAGTTTCTGTTTTACTGATGCTTGGGATCAAATTGTATAAAAAAATTCGCAATAAGAATCGTTGGGATAATCATTAAACGATTCTCTATCAATAAAATATTTCTTGAAACCAACTATCTTTACGGAGGCCCGGCCTTAGAGGTATATCGCTGATTTCATACTCAATCATTTGAGCTCATGCTCTGACCTTTTTGGTCAAAAACCAAAATTATCTATTTAGATTCCCGTTCCTGACCACCGTCAGACAGGTTCGCATGAATGACAATTATATTAGAAATCCTTGATAAAATCCAAAAATTTAGGAACCGGAAATTCTTTTCGATTAAAAATTAATGACAATGCCTTTCGAAGAAGAAGCATCGCTACCCACATAAAAACAGGTTCCTTTTGGTACAATTCTTTTAGCTATTTTGACTCTTTTTAGACTTTCAAAATTTTCGATGATCTGTTTATTCGAAACAAAATTGTTGTCAAAAATAATCATATCAAAATCAGAGTTGTTTTCTGGAATTAATGTATTCATTTTTGGGTTTTTAAACTTTTTGTTTTGCTTTATTTTTTCAAAAGTTTCTTGATTATCTCCAATAAACAACAATATAGATTTCAAATAATTTTCTTCAATTCTATTTTTGTTTTTCAAGGAATTGAACCAAATCAAAAATTTAAAAATTAGTTTCGAAGAAAAATTATATAACCTGTTTATTTTAAAATGTTTTTTGTAAAATATTTGAATCGCTCCATAAAAATGCCTGAGATTTATAACATTTTTAATGGTACTTTCACCTTTATAATGAATGATTACTGATGATCCGAAATAGTAGTTTTGATAACCATTATTTAACAGTTTATAACTTAAATCTACATCCTCGCCATACATAAAATATTCCTCGTCAAATCCCCCAACTTTAAGAAACGTTTTTCGTCTCATCAACATAAATGCACCTGTTAAAACATCAATTTCTACATTTTCATTTTCAGAAATATGACTGGCATAATATTCTTTTGTATTGCCTAATATTTTTCTACTTGCAATTCTAACTGTTGGAATATTTCGTTTACATTCAGGTAAAAATTTACCTGTTCCATCAATAAATTTTACGCCCAAAGCACCAAGATATTCTTGTGAATCTGCAAAATCAATAATTCTTTCAATCGTATCTTCGGCAATAACCGTATCCGGATTTAAAATTAAAATAAATTCACCTTGAGCCTTGTCAACACCTTGATTGTTGGCTTTTGAAAAACCAATATTCTGTTCATTGGCAATCAATTGAACTTCAGGAAACTTTGCTCGAAGCATTGAACAACTCTTATCTGTAGAATTATTATCGATTACAATGATTTCTGTAACTATATGCTTACTCGCTTCTTTTACGCTTAAAAGACATTGCTCTAAAAAAAATTGAACATTATAATTGACAATAATAATAGAAAGTTTCATCAAATTTTAATAATTTTAATTCTTCAAACTATTTTCAAAAGGCACTCTGTTAATGATACTCCTGCCTAAGGTAATCTCGTCTGTATACTCCAGTTCATCACCTACCGATATTCCTCGTGCTATGGTCGTTAAATTTACATCAAAATCCTGTAATTGTCTATAAATGTAAAAATTAGTCGTATCACCTTCCATGGTAGAACTCAAAGCAAAAATTAATTCTTTTATCTTACCTTCCTTTACTTTTTTCACCAAACTGTCAATGGTCAAATTATGAGGACCTATACCCTCTATAGGAGAAATTTTCCCTCCTAAAACATGATATAAGCCTTTAAATTGAGCCGTATTTTCAATGGCCATTACATCGCGAATATCTTCTACAACACATATAATTTCATTATTCCTGTTTGGATTTGCACATATTTCACACAATTCAATATCAGAAATATTGTGGCAATTTTTACATAATTTGATATCGTTTCTAAAACTTTGCAATGCCGTAACTAAATATTTTGTTTGATCTTTAGATTGTTTTAATAAATGCAAAACCAACCTCAACGCAGTACGTTTGCCTATACCCGGGAGTTGTGACATTTCATTAACAGCATTCTCTAAAAGTTTGGAAGAAAAATTCATTCAATTATTTTTTGCTAAAATAGGAATTACAACTTAATAAAAATTTCTTTTAAGGTAAATATCTTCAAGATATGTTCACGAAATATTCAAAAGAAAAGTTTTTTAAATGCCCTGATATTTTCTTCTAACTTAACAAGTTCATCAGTAAGAATCAAAAATTGAGACATGTTCAATATATATTTACTATAATTTATGTGTATTTTTGAAGTATGGAAAAAGATTTGAGCAATTATCGAAAAGTCTATAAGAAAGATGAACTATTAAAAGAAAATGTTCCGGAAAATCCGATGGAACTATTTCAAAAATGGTTTTATAAAGCTGATAATTCAAATAGTATTGAAGAGGCAAACACCATGAATATTGCAACGATTGGTTTGGATAATTTTCCAAAAAACAGGATTGTCTTATTAAAACGATTTACTTGGGAAGGATTTATTTTTTACACCAATTATAATAGCGAAAAGGGACGATCCATCATTCAAAATCCAAATGTTTGTTTGTCATTTTTTTGGCATACATTAGAACAACAAATTATCATTAAGGGAAAAGCAGAGAGAATTGCCGCGAATTTATCCGATGGTTATTTTGAATCCAGGCCCACAGGAAGTAAATTAAGTGCCTGGGCTTCAAATCAAAGTGAAATAATCGAATCGCGAGAAGCCTTAGAAAACAAATTAAAATCATATGAAAGGAAGTTTGAAAATATTGATATTCCAAGACCCAAGTATTGGGGAGGATTTATTGTCAAACCCATATCCATAGAGTTTTGGCAAGGAAGGCCCAATCGCATGCACGATAGACTAAGATATAGTTTACAGGATAATTTTGAATGGAAAATTGATCGCTTGGAACCATAAATTACTATATTTTTATAAAAGATATTAATTTGAGTTTATAAATAACTTATATTTGGAATCAAAATCACTAATCATACAATCCATTCAATGAAAACCCTTTATATTGTTCGTCATGCAAAATCTTCTTGGGAATATGAAAGTGTTAAAGATATTGACCGGCCTTTAAAACAAAGAGGAATTAATGATGCTTATTTAATCTCTTCGGTGTTAGAAAAAAAAATTGACCAGCCGTCAGTTTTCGTTTCGAGTTGCGCCAATCGGGCCTTGCATACAGCCATGATTTTTAGCTATGCTTTTAACTATCCCTTGGCTAATTTAAAAATAAGCAAATCCTTGTACAGTTTTAGTGATGGATATTTGATTAAAACGATTATGGCTCTGGATAATGGATTTAAATCGGCCATTATTTTCAGTCATGATCATGGGATCAGTGATTTTGTTAATGCTTATGGTGATAAATTCATTAATCATGTTCCAACTTGCGGATTAATTTGTATTGAATTTAAAACCGACCACTGGAAAGATATTAAAAACGGCAAGACATTGTTTACCGAATTTCCGAAATACTATAAATAAGTTCGAATTTTATTTAAACAATTTTCTTTTCTATTTCGGCAAATACAAAACTGTAATAACCCGTTTTATGCGGTACAAATACTTTATCAAAATTTGATTTTTTTTGTTCCTTTTTAAATGCCGCAATTGAAATTAATTTGATTTCACTTAATTCTTCCTCTTGAATTTTTAGCCTTTGGATATCCGTATTTAATTTACTTAAATAAATATGGTGAATCTCGTTATCAATATAATTCTCCTGATGCTGAAATAACTCCTTAAAAGTACCTATTTTAATCAAATTATTTTCCGAAACTTTCAATCCTATTTCCTCTTCAATTTCACGCAAGGCTGATGATATTTCATTTTCTCCGGCAGAAATATGCCCGGCAACGGAAACATCCCATAAGTTGGGAAAAGATATTTTATTTTTTGCTCTTTTTTGAATCAAAATATAGCCATTATCCGTATAAAACCAAATATGCACACTCCCGTGAAACCATCCGTTTTTATGCACCTCCGATTTTAAACAAGTTTTTAAAATCTTTAAATCTTCAGTCAAAATATCAATGAGTTCTTCCGCCATAATTAAATTGCTATTATTTTAAAAATAATCAATATAATTAACTCGTATCAAGTCAAGTCTAAAATCCCAGATCTAAATTCTTAAATCTAGTTAAAATAACTAAATCCTTTCTTTGGATCGATAACCAATAAGGATTCATAAATCAATTTAATCACATTCTCCACATCATCTTTGGCAACCATCTCAACTGTAGTGTGCATATAACGTAGCGCTAGCGAAATTAAGGTGCTTGGAACACCCCCATTTGAATAGGCAAAAGCATCTGTATCTGTACCCGTTGCTCTTGAAGATGCCAAACGCTGGAAAGGAATTTTATTCTTCTCAGCAGTTTCAATAATCATTTCCCTCAAATTATTATGTACCGCCGGAGCATAAGAAATAACAGGGCCATCACCACATTTTGTTTCACCTTCCTTCTTTTTATCAATCATTGGTGTTGTTGTGTCATGACATACATCGGTTATTATGGCCACATCAGGCTTTATGGTATGTGTAATCATTTCCGCTCCACGTAAACCTATTTCTTCCTGAACTGAATTGGTAATATATAATCCAAACGGAAGTTTTTTCTTGTTTTCCTTTAACAACCTGGCTACTTCGGCAATCATAAATCCACCTATCCTATTATCAATAGCTCGGCATACGAAATTTTTTTTATTTAAAATTAAAAATTCATCAGGATAAGTGATTACGCAACCCACATGAACGCCTAATTTTCCAACTTCATCCTTGGTTTTACAACCCACATCTATAAATATATTCTCCAATTTTGGAGACTCCTCTTTTCCACGTGTTCTCGTATGAATTGCCGGCCATCCAAAAATCCCTATAACCATTCCTTTTTTTGTATGTATATTTACTCTTTTAGAAGGTGCTATTTGATGGTCGCTACCTCCATTTCTTATCACATAAATCAATCCATCATCAGTAATATAATTTACATACCACGATATTTCATCGGCATGGCCCTCAATAACAACCTTAAATTCTGCATCTGGATTTATAACTCCAACTGCCGTACCATAACTATCTGTTATAAATGTATCTACATAAGGTTTTAAATAATTCATCCAAATTTTTTGTCCTTCCGATTCATATCCTGTTGGGGATGCATTATTTAAATATTTTTCTAAAAATGCAATTGATTTTTTATTGAGAATGATCTTTTTGGCCATTATTTTTATTTTTGGCTAAAGTAATCATATTAAAGATATAATTTGCCAAATAAGAATTACATTTTATTACTTTTGGACTGGTTTTGAAAACTCAAATAATTGATGAAAAATATAATTTTTATATACTTTTTTCTATATTCAGTTGGTGTTTTTTCGCAAGAAATTGCAAAGGATACCATCATTGATAATTTACTGATCATAAAAAATGACAGTTTGATGCTTATTTTAGATGAAGTCATTGTTTTTAATAACCGAAAGTTTACATCCAATACAGAAAGAAGATATTATCATTGGTATGCTAAAAAAGTAAGGAAAGCCTATCCATATGCAAAATTGGCTTCGGAAAAATTAACGGAAATCAATGAAGCCTTGGTAGGGATAAAATCAAAGAGAAAACGTAAGAAACAGATTAAAAAAATCCAAAAATTCATGGAAGGTGAGTTTACGGATCAGCTTAAAAAATTAACAAAAACCGAAGGGCGGATATTGATCAAGTTAATCCATCGTCAAACCGGAGAAACCATGTTTGAATTGATTAGAGAATATAGAAGCCGATGGAATGCGTTTTGGTATAATTCAACTGCCCACCTATTTAAACTTTCGTTAAAGAGTGAATATCATCCTGAATCTGATGCACTAGATTTTATCATAGAAGATATTCTTCAACGCTCTTTTGCTAAAAGCATTTTGGTAAAACAAGAACCTAAATTACCTGTTGATTATTTTAGTTTAATGAATCGATGGCAACATTTAGACATTAAAGCGGAGATTGATGCCTATATTGAAAAATATAACTAAATTTTACTTTATATCTTCCTATTTTTAACTACGTTAATATAAATCAATCTATTTCAGGGTAATAGTTTTATTTAACCTTATGAAACACCTCTAATGAGCTTCGCTCTCAGCCTTCAAAACAAAAAATATTTTGTTTATAGTCTGTCCTCAAGGGGACAATTTTTTAATATTGTTCAACTGCTTTAAAATTGTAAAAGCGAGTTATTTAGGATTCCCTCCTTGAGGATGGATTAAGGGAGGTGTTTATAAAAAGTGAATCGTCCTGAAATAAAATAATCTAATAATGCTCTAAAATCAAAATAAATAATTACAAAAAACACTAACAACTATCCTTTTAAATCCGACTGCCATGGCATGAGGTTCACAGATGAGTGATAATAAATTTATTCATCAGAAATTGATGAAGCATTTGGATCCTTCTTATGATCAATCTCTTTAAATTCCTTAAAAACAGATGCAACACTTTCGTTGATATATTTTGGATCTGTATTATAATTCATTGTAATCGGATTTTTATCTGGAAACTGTTCGATCATCAAAGTAGATGAAGGGAATGCAAATTCAACATTCAAAGCCTTTGCCAATTTAACAATACCAACGTGTAATCTGTGCTTCGAGGATTGTTCAGAACCCCAATCTAATTTTTTAAAATAAACATTCAGCAAAATTAATAATGCCGAATCTCCAAAACCTGTAAATTCCACATTATAGGATTCACTTCTTGTATTGGGATGCATTACGATTAACTCTCTAATACCATGTACAAAAGCCTCAATTAATTCAGGAGGAGTATCATATCGTATGCCTAACTCTGTTCTATATCTTCTGTATAATCTGAGTCCCATATTATTTATTTCAGACTCTGTTATTATACTATTTGGAATCTGGAAAATTGAAGTGTCTGAACCTCTGATTCTTGTAGACCTTAATCCAACATTTTCAACCGTTCCTTCTACGCCACCAATTTTTATCCAATCGCCAATATGAAATGGTTTGTCTAAAAATATAACAATTGTTCCAATTAAATTTTTAACAGAATCCTGAGCGGCAAAAGCAACAGCAATACCTCCAATGGATGCACCTGCGAGCACGGTAACGGGATCCACCCCAAATAGTGTTAAAATATGTAATAGACCAATTAATACAACAAGGCCATCCAGTATCTTTTTTAATATAGGTGCTAATTGTTCATCTAGTTTTGTATATGTTTTGACCGCAAAATCTTTATATAATGATAATACAACTTTCATCAATTTTAAAAAGACGAATATCCAAAAAATGGTTTCTGCAATACTTAAACCTAAAAATAAAAAGTCAGTGATCTTTAATAATTGCAAAGAAGGAATCACTTTTTTTATCACTTGAATAAGTATAATAAAAACAAGAGGGCGTGCCAATTCATGCAATACTTCAAACGATTTCAAGCTAGGCTTTCGGACAATTAATTTTTGTGTTTTTTTGAGAATATAAAATAGGATTGGATCGAGTATGTAAAATAATAAAATACATAACACCAGCAACAACAAAACACCAATTGGTTTCCAGATTTTTACGCCGTAAACAATTTTTTTAAAAAAGTTTGGGAATTCTTTTTGCAAATAGGTAAACTGCCAAGGAAAAGTATCTTCATATATTTGATCGATAAGATCAATTGTTTCTTTAGAGTAAAACCATCTGGTTCCTTCTTTTTCAACATATATTTCGGGCATTCTTTGGGGGAAAGGATAAAATCGATTTTTCAGTTTGTCCAATCCTTCGTTTACTCCCGAAATCGTATCCAAAAAATTGGGATCCGCAGGTACTTGCTTAAAATCAATGAACAATCCCCTTCCATCTAAAACTTCCTTAATTTTAATAGCTTTTTCAATGGCTTCTTTTTTAGGCAATCCATGAATCGTTATTGCCGCCTTTGAGGCATTATATGTTGCAGTTTGAAGAAAATATAAATGGGTATAAAGGGTAGCATTTGGATTACTTAAATCAACTTGAACATTTTCTTGTGAAAACGCAAACGTCGAAATAAATAACAGAAGGAATAAAATATTTTTCATGTATAAATAAGGTTTCAGTCTAATAATCAGCAAATATATTAATCTATTATCTATTTTTTATTTTTTAATTATCTGTTTTTTATTTTCCTACGATTGCCCTTTGATTTATCCAGTATGCTCACAAATTCATTTGATTTTCTACTTCTTTTTAATTCCCCATTCATCTTCTTTTTACCATAACCGTTGTTAGATTTTCCGAAAGAAGGCAGCAATGTATTAATTAAGTCATTTCGATTCAACTTTTGAAGGGTATTTTTAATCCATGCCTGATTTTCTTTTTTATACCAAAAGAAAAATCGATGTTGCTCTTCTTTTTCTTTTTTTGATTTCGGTGTAAAAACTTTCTTCAAGGTATATGGATGGTATCCACTATAATATATAACAGTAGCTACCGTCATTGGTGTTGGGGTAAAACCTTGCACTTGTTCAAGTTGAAAACCCATGTCCTTTGTTTCTGCAGCAAGATTTGCCATATCTTCTACTTCACAAGCAGGATGATTTGAAATAAAATAAGGTATCAATTGCAGATTTAAATTCTTTCTTTTATTTATCTTATCAAAATTCTTTTTGAATTTATGGAAATACTTAAAAGATGGTTTCCGCATTAATTTTAAAACGGCATCAGAAGTGTGTTCCGGCGCAACTTTTAATCTCCCAGAAACGTGATTGGTGATCACCTCTTCTGTATATTCTTCCAGTTCTTTCGGGTCGGCATTTTTATTAAATTCAGGCACCAACATATCATATCGAATTCCACTTCCAATAAATGATTTTTTTACTTTGGGATGATTATCAACTGCCCGGTAAATTTCGGTAAGTGGTTTATGTGAAGTATCTAAATTATGACAAATTACCGGCGATATACAGGAAGGAGCCACACATTTATCACAAATACTTTGTATTTTCCCTTTCATCTGGTACATATTGGCAGAAGGCCCACCAATATCTGATAAATAGCCTTTAAAATCAGCCATTTGCGTTACTTTATCAACCTCTTTTAAAATTGATTCTTTACTTCTACTCGCAATAAATTTCCCCTGATGCGCCGAAATTGTACAAAAACTACAACCTCCAAAACAACCTCTATGAATATTTATAGAAAATTTAATCATTTCATAAGCCGGAATTGGCCCTCTCTTATTGTATTTAGGGTGAGGCAATCGTGTATATGGTAAATCATAGGAAGCATCAATTTCTGATTCAGTCATCGTAGGATAAACCGGATTTATAACCAAAATTTTATCATTTACTTTTTGTAAAATCCTTCTTCCTTGAATTTTATTTGATTCTTGCTCAATCACTTTAAAATTGGCAGCAAAAGTTTTCTTGTCTTTCAAACAAGCTTCATGCGAACTGATTTTTACATCTTCCCAATTTTTATTTATCGGTAATGTATCCATACTGTTTACCAAAAAAGCTGTTTGTTTAATCGTTGTTAAAGAGCTAAAAGGTATGCCTTTTAGCAATAACTCAACCAATTCACGTAGAGGTTGTTCACCCATTCCATAAACCAATAAATCGGCATCGGAATCGGTTAAAATATTTGGTTTCAACGTATCGCTCCAATAATCATAATGTGTAACTCTTCGTAATGAGGCTTCAATACCACCTACAACAACCGGAACATCGGGAAATTTTTCTTTTAATATTTTGGAATATACTGTGGTTGCATAATCAGGCCGAAAACCTTTATCTCCATTGGGTGTATAAGCATCTTTATCTCTTCTTCGTTTGTTTGCCGTATAATTGCTCACCATAGAATCCATGGCACCCGAGGTAACAGCAAAAAATAATTTTGGCGCTCCAAGTTTGGTAAAATCTTGTAAATTATCATGAACACTTGGTTGCGGAACAATTGCCACTCTCAATCCAAAGCTTTCTAATATTCTACCCAAAACAGCCGGGCCAAATGCCGCATGATCTACATAGGCATCGCCACTAAAAATAATAACATCCAGCGCTTCCCATCCTCTAATATTGACTTCTTTATTGGTAGTAGGTAACCAATCCGAAAGCTGATATGAATCTTTCATTTTGCAAAAGTACACTAAAAATGAGTTTATACGAGTAATTTACATATTAAATCTTTGTTTCAAACCGGAAGGGTGATAATCCTGTAAGCAGTTTGATGGGGAGATGGAAGATTTTGGAGTTGGAAATCAAGAGGTGGGAGGCAGTGTAATTGGCAGTAACCAGTTGGCAGTTGAAAGTATAAAAAAGTGAGAAGTCAAAAATCAAAAGTAAAATTGGCAATTATCAGCGTGATCTTCAAGAAAAACTAGAAAAACCCGTCAACATTATTCAAGGATGTTCGGGTAAAGCAGTATGCAGTTGACCGTATACACCAGGTGTCTAAATATATTTTATACAAAAAAATGAAGAGTTGCTTAAAAATTTAATAGATTTTATCATTTTAGTTAAATTCTTGTTAAGAATTAAACTTTGTTTAGGTAAAATAGTCCTAGAGCATATAATCATTTTAAATATATAAACATGAAAAAATTATTTAGCATTATCTTATTAGGTTTTACAGTATTATCATTTGCCCAAGGCGATTCATCTTACAAACACAGAAAAAGTGAATTCACTGCCGAGCAACAAGCGACCCTTCAAACGAAGCAAATGGTTTTGGAATTGGATTTAAATGAGTCTCAGCAAAAACAACTTTTATCTTTAACTAAAAAAAGAGCTCAAGTACGTGAAAAATATAAGGCTGAACATAAAGCCATGAAAGAAAGCG
>SMVA01342006.1_pt1 | contig 43448 bp, 57 predicted proteins | sample 2456451 | NCBI WGS metagenome assembly SMVA01 (sample SAMN11095933, study PRJNA526329) | marine sediment metagenome | biome: Marine sediment; feature: Surficial sediment; material: Deep marine sediment; isolation source: Hadal surficial sediment | place: Pacific Ocean | collected 2014-05 | depth...
TATTGGAAAGGTAGGAGATTGAACTAGCTCAAACCCTTTGAGATATGGTAGCTACGGGTGGACTTGAACCACCGACCCCAGCATTATGAATGCTGTGCTCTAACCGGCTGAGCTACGTAGCCACAGTTCTCATCATCTGGATGCAGCACCTGCAATTAAGCAGGGCGCGGAAGTTTGCCGCTTAGGCATTCGTCTGTCAATTCACCCCACGCTTGCCGAGTCGATATTCAGACGTTGAAGCGGAACAGAATGACGTCGCCGTCGCACACTACATAGTCCTTGCCCTCGAGGCGCCACTTACCGGCGTCTTTCGCACCCTGCTCGCCTTTGCCCGCAATATAGTCATCAAAGCCGATGACTTCCGCGCGAATAAAACCGCGTTCAAAGTCGGTGTGGATGACGGCGGCCGCTTGCGGCGCCCGGGTGCCAACTTTCACCGTCCAGGCCCGCGCTTCTTTGGGACCGCCGGTAAAGTAATGGTGCAGGCCGAGCAGCTTGTAGCCCGCCCGGATGACTCGATTGAGACCCGGTTCCGCGATTCCAAGCGCTTCGAGAAACTCTTCACGTTCAGAGTCTTCGAGTTCAGAGACTTCGGCTTCAATCTTGTTGCAGATCGCCACGACTTCCGATCCCTCCGCCTCGGCAATTTCCGTTACCGTGTCGAGCAGAGGATTGTCTTCGAATCCGTCTTCCGCGATGTTGGCAATGTAGAGCACGGGCTTGGCCGTGATCAGATGCAACTCTCGCAGTTGCGCGAGCTCTTCGGGTGCGAGTCCCAACGCGCGCACGGCAGTGCCTTCGTTCAGACCGGCTTCGACTTTCTGCAACACGCTCAACAGTCGCTGTGCGTCTTTATCTCCCGCATTGGCCATGCGTTTGTTGCGATCGACCACGCGCTCAATCGTATCGAGGTCCGCCAGCGCTAATTCAGTGTCGATGATCTCGATGTCGTCGCGTGGTGAAATTGATCCTGCAACATGCACCACATTTTCATCTTCGAAGCAGCGCACGACATGGGCAATCGCGTCCGTTTCCCGGATGTGCGCCAGGAACTTATTGCCGAGGCCTTCACCTTTCGAAGCACCTGCAACCAGGCCTGCGATGTCGACGAACTCCATGGTGGTCGGAACGACCTTTTGCGACTTGGCAAGTTCAGCAACCTGGTCCAGCCGCGGATCTGGCACCGGAACAATGCCGGTGTTCGGGTCGATCGTGCAGAACGGGAAGTTTTCCGCGTCGATTCCAGCGTTCGTCAGCGCGTTGAACAGCGTGGATTTACCGACATTCGGCAAGCCGACGATGCCGCACTTGAATCCCATTTAGTCCTCTCCCGGTGCGTGCAGTTGATTCATCACTTTATGCATATCCGCGTCCAGCAGATCGCCGATGAACGGTTCAGTGAAATCACAGGCAGCCTCGACGAGTGCTCTCTCCGGTTCGGGCGGCCGCACGGACGTGAGATAGGCTGTGACGAGATCCTTGTCACCCGGATGGCCGACACCAATGCGCAATCTGTGAAATCCCCGATCGTTGCCAAGTCCTGCGATCACACTGCGAATTCCGTTGTGACCGTTGGTGCCGCCGGCCGTTTTGATTCTGACGACGCCTGGCGCGAAAGCGACTTCGTCGTGCGCGATGAGTATTTCTGCCGCCGTAATTTTGTAGAAGTGGGCGACCGCGCCCACGGACTCACCGCTCAAGTTCATGAAAGTCGTGGGCAGCAGCAGGCGCACATCGTGATCTGCGATCTGACCCCGGCCGAGTTCACCTTTGAATTTGGCCTCTGCGGCAAGGGGGATACCGAATCGGTCGGCAAGCGCGCGAACGAACCGGGCGCCAACGTTGTGACGCGTGAACTCATAATGTGGGCCTGGATTTCCCAGGCCCACGATCAGTCGGATGGCAGACATCCGCTAGTCGCTGGTTTTATCCTCGGCGACATCTTGCGCAGGCGCTCCTTCTCCTTCTGCACCCTCTTCACCTTCGCCAGCCTTGGCATCTGCTTCGAGCTCCGCGCCGACAACCACTGCCACTTCCTCCTCGATGACTCGAGGCACCGTCACGGTCACGATCACTGGATCGTGTTCGTCGTCATGACTGAGTGCGACAATTGTGACACCGGGTGGCAATGCCACGTCGGTCAGATGCACGGATTCATTGAGATCCAACTGAGCCATAAACACCTCCAGATACTCCGGAAGGTCGGCCGGCAGACAACTGACTTCAACATCGGTCATGGTGTGGCTGATCACACCACCACTCTGCCGCACGCCGATACACTTTTCCTCATCGACAAAGTGGAACGGCACACTGACATGAATTGGCTTATTAGCGCTGACCCGCATGAAATCGAGGTGCAGAACCCTGTCGTTAGCCGGATTGCGCTGCAGATCCCGCAACACCGCCTGCTGCTTTTTACCTTTGACAATGACGTCCAGGATCTGTGAGAAGAACGCCTCAACCTGCATGACTTTTCTGAGCTCACGAGTGCTCAGCGTCAGGTTCTGGGGGGCGGCTTCTCCACCGTAAATAATTCCGGGCACGTGTTCGGCTGAACGACGCAGGCGGCGGCTCGCACCTTTCCCCACGTCTTCACGCAGCTCGGCATGAATTTCTATATTCTGGGACATGCTGTCTCCTTTGTTTTATCTGATACTCCGGGGGATTCGCGACCAAACCCCCGGAGATTGGCAACCACCGGCTAACGAAACATCGCGCTGATGGACTCTTCATTGCTCACACGCCTGATGGCTTCTGCGAGCACTCGGGCCAGACTCAGCTGCTTGATCTTTGCGCAGCTGCTGGCTTCTTTACTCAACGCGATGGTGTCCGTAACAATCATCTCGTCGAGCTCGGAACTGGAAATTTTTTCGATGGCGTTGCCCGAGAGAACCGGGTGGGTGGTATAGGACACAACCCTGATTGCACCTTCTTCTTTCAACGCATGAGCCGCCGTACACAACGTACCGGCCGTATCCACGATATCGTCGACGATGATGCAGGTTTTTCCGGAGACATCGCCGATGACATTCATGACCTTTGTTTCATTGGGTTGCGGGCGTCTTTTGTCGATGATGGCGAGATCGAGATCGTTGGCCTGCTTGGCAATCGCTCTGGCTCTGACCACGCCACCCACGTCGGGTGATACGATGACCGGATTCTTGTACCCCGCCGAAACCATGTGATCGACCAGCACCGGCGAGCCGTAGACGTTGTCCACCGGCATGTTGAAAAAGCCCTGAATCTGATCGGAGTGCAGGTCGACTGTGAGCATTCGGTCAATGCCGACGCTGCCGAGCATATCGGCTACGACCTTGGCGCTGATCGGCACGCGCGCGGAACGCGCCCGGCGATCCTGCCGGGCGTAGCCGAAGTATGGTATGACGGCGGTAACGCGCGCCGCTGACGCCCGGTGGATGGCGTCCGCCATGATCATGATTTCCATGATGTTGTCGTTGGTCGGTGCGCCGGTCGACTGCAGCAGGAATACATCCCGGCCGCGAACGTTTTCATGGATCTCGATGTCGACCTCACCATCGCTGAAACGGCCCACATCCGCGTTGCCAAGCTCCATCCGCAACTCTTTGGCGACGCGTTCAGCCAGCGGCCGCGAGGCGCTGCCCGAGAACAGTATGAGATTTGGTAATTCGAGATCCATTGGATGAGGGTGTTTCGGTTGCCGATCCTGCTCAGTTGTCTTTCTAGGTTGTACTTTCCGGGTCGTTAATGGCTGGGGTGGCAGGATTCGAACCTGCGCATGCCAGGATCAAAACCTGGTGCCTTACCGCTTGGCGACACCCCAGTAAAGCTGCCTGCCTTGGTGTACGTCCATCGCACAGCAGGTCGCGTGACAAAATGTCCGAATAGCCCCCCCGCGCGAGGGCCGGTATTGTGCTGTCGGACGTAGGTGCTGTCAAACCGAATTGCTCAATAAATCAACAGGTTAAATCCGCCATTCGGAGATGACTATGCGCACCCGCGTCAGCCCGTTGGCGGCGCTGAGTTTGCGCGGCAAAGTGCGCATTTCGGATGACGTCGCAACCGAGCGATACTGCTCGTAGCTGATGAGCCAGTCGAGCTGGCGAAAGCTACGGACCAGGCCCGCGGCGTCGCGCTGCAGATCCGTTGTGGGGATGCCGGATTTCGGCTCGCCGCGCAACCAGGCAGGAAACACCGCCAGTGGCATGCTCCAGCCCAGCTGGCTGCGCATGACCTCCTCCTGCGAGCCCTCCATGACAACCTGGCCGGCGCCATCGATCAACGCGATATGGTCGCCACTACCTTTGAGTTGCACCCGTCCCTGGCCCAACGGCCCCCAGAGATCGAGCTGGAACCGATCGCCCACCTGGCGCCAGTGAAAACGTGCGCTGAAGTTCTCCTGCGCATCCCTGACCGCCAGCTTACCTTTCACTTCGAAGCCACCGGGCTGCAGCACTACGGGGGGACGCGCCGCGCAACCAACGCACAGCGCGGCAAAAAACACGTTTAGAAATAAGAGCTTATAAGCAAACACCCGGAAAGCACTCTGTTAGAATAGGCGGTTATGATCGGCTCAATGGCATTTCGAGATCTCAACTGATGGCGATATTGGCATACGGCGTCAGCTATCGCACGGCTCCCATCGAAGTGCGCGAGAGAATCGCCTTTTCGGAGGAGGCGCTGCAACCTGCATTGCGCAATGCCACCGCTACGATTCCGGGCGTCTCCGAAGTCGCAATTCTGTCCACCTGCAACCGCACAGAGCTGTATCTCGCGGTAGACCCCGACAACGAAGCACAGGTTCGACGCTGGCTGGCTGAGACACGGGACATCTCCATCAGCGAACTGGCGAGCATGGCGTACAGCTACTGGGACCAGGATGCGGCGCGCCATCTCATCCGGGTGGCGGCGGGGCTCGATTCCCAGGTGCTCGGTGAACCGCAGATCATGGGGCAGGTGAAATCCGCCTACGATCTGGCCCGCAGCGCCGGCACGCTGGGACCGGAACTCAATCTTCTCTCGCAGATCACGCTTTCGGCAGCCAAAAAAGTGCGCACGGAAACCGACATCGGCCGCAATCCGGTATCCGTCGCCTATGCTGCCGTCACCATGGCGCAGCAGATCTTTACGGATCTCAGAAACAAAGCCGCTTTGCTGATTGGCGCCGGGGACACGATTCAGCTGGTGGCGGAACATCTGCTGGAACTTGGTATCGGTCGTATGGCCATTGCCAACCGCACGCTCGCCAATGCCGAAGCCCTGGCCGCCAGGTACGACGCGGTCGCCATGCAGCTGACCGATCTTCCTGCACGACTGGCCGAATACGACATTCTGATCACGTCCACCGGCAGCTCTCTGCCGGTCATCGGCAAGGGCATGCTGGAGGCCGCCATCAAGCAGCGGCGCCACAAACCCATGTTCATCGTCGACATCGCCGTCCCGCGGGATGTCGAGCCCGAGGCGGCGGAGCTTGCGGACATCTATCTCTACACCATCGATGATCTCACCGAGATCATCGATGAGAACGTCAAGCAGCGGCGGGAGGCGGCCGAGGAGGCCGAGTCGCTCGTCGACGATGGCGCCAACTACTATCTGCGCGAACGTCGCGCACACCACAGCCAGAATCTGTTGACGAAATTCCGCGACCAGGCAAACGCAATTCAACACAGCGAGCTGGAAAAGGCTCTGCGGGAAATCCGCAAAGGACAAGATCCCGAAGCAGTGCTCGCAAGCTTCAGCCGCGGCCTCACAAACAAGTTGATACACACGCCCACCGCTGCGATTCGAAATGCCACGGCCGATGGTCGTGTCGATCTCCTCGAATACCTCAAGACCTTGTATCGGCTGGATTAGCCAACATGAGCTTATCGAATTCCATGATGGCGAAGCTGGCAGCCCTCACCGATCGGTACGAGGAAGTCAGCGCGCTGCTGTCCGACCCGGAGGTCATGCGCGAGCGGGATCGGTTCACCGCGCTTTCCAAAGAATTCGCTGAACTCGATCCGGTCATTAAGAGCTTTCAGCACCTCGAAAAACTCGACAGCGAGCTGCAGGACGCGCAGACACTCGTCAAAGACGACGATGCAGAGATGCGTGAACTCGCCAGCGAAGACATCGACCGGATCAATGCGGAAAAGACCACGGCCGAACAGGACCTGCAAACGCTGCTCCTGCCAAAAGATCCAAACGATGCATCGAACGTTTTCCTCGAGATTCGCGCAGGCACCGGTGGCGATGAAGCGGCGATCTTCTCCGGCGATCTCTTCCGGATGTATTCGAAGTATGCCGAGGCCAGAGGCTGGCAACTCGAGGTGGTGAATGTGCGGCCGGGTGACCACGGTGGCTACAAGGAGATCATCAGCAGGATCATCGGCAAAGACGTGTACTCACAACTGAAATTCGAATCCGGCGCGCACCGGGTACAGCGAGTGCCGGAAACGGAGTCCCAGGGCCGCATCCACACCAGTGCCTGCACGGTGGCCGTGATGCCGGAGGTCGATGAGATCGACAGCGTGGAGATCAGCAAAGCCGATATTCGCGAGGACACGTATCGTGCCTCCGGCGCCGGTGGCCAGCACGTCAACAAGACCGATTCCGCCATTCGTCTGACGCACCTGCCCAGCGGCCTGGTGGTCGAGTGTCAGGACGAGCGCTCCCAGCACAAAAACCGCGCCCGCGCCATGTCGCTGCTCCAGGCGAAGCTGCTCGACATTGCGCAGCAGGAACAGCGAACCGAACGCGCGCAGGTGCGGAAAAGTCTGGTCGGTTCAGGCGACCGCTCAGAACGCATCAGGACCTACAACTTCCCGCAGGGACGCGTGACGGATCACCGCATCAATCTGACCCTCTACAAGCTCGATGAAATCATCGAGGGTTCACTGGATCACGTGTTGCAACCGTTGATCACGGAGCACCAGGCCGAGGCGCTGAGGGGCCTGAGCGACGGGTCATGACCGACGAAGCGCAATGACCGATGAAACGTCATGACGGACGTGGGCACCTGGCTGGCCGCTCACGCGGATTTGCCGCGGCTGGATTGTGAAATCCTGCTGGCGCACCGGCTGAGCAGCAGCAGAACCCGGATTATCGCCTATCCCGAGCGCGACCTGAGCCAGCCCGAACTCAGCCTGCTCGATGCCGATGTGGGCGCCTTGCGCGACGGTATGCCGCTGGCCTACCTGACCGGTCGGCGGGAATTCTGGGGCCTGCAGTTCGACCTTACCCGGGATGTGCTCGTGCCACGGCCGGAAACCGAGACGCTGGTGGAGGCTGCGCTGGCGAAAATCCAACCAGGACAGCGAGTGCTCGACCTCGGCACGGGCAGCGGAGCCATCGCCATCGCTATTGCGACATCCGTCGATGCCGCGGTTCACGCCAGTGACAGCAGCGCGGAGGCGATCAGCGTCGCACGCGACAATGCCAGAAGGCATGGGGCAGATGTCCAATTCAGCATCAGCGACTGGTTTTCCGCGCTCACCGGCCAATTCCATCTGATCGCCGCCAATCCACCCTATGTTGCCGAGGGTGACCCTCATCTGCCAGCCCTGCGTTTCGAACCCATCGCCGCTCTGATCAGCGGTCCGGATGGACTCGATGCCATCCGCACAATCGTCGCGCAAGCCGTGAATTATCTCGTAACGGACGGCTGGCTGATCGTCGAGCACGGCTTCGATCAAGCCGCGCGCGTGCGCGAGCTTTTTACCCTGGCCGGGTTTTCGCAGGTGGCCACGCTCCCCGACTTGAGCCGGCAGGATCGCGTTACACTGGGCCAGCACCACCTACCAACCCAAGCCTGATGAACGACGATCAACTGCTCAGATACAGTCGCCAGATCATGCTGCCGGATTTCGACATCGCCGGGCAGGAGTGCCTGTTGCAGGCGTCAGTGCTGGTCATCGGCCTGGGTGGCCTCGGCTCGCCCGTGGCGCTTTACCTTGCTGCCGCCGGCGTCGGCCACCTGGTACTGGTCGATCATGACGTTGTTGATCTTTCGAATCTGCAGCGCCAGGTGATCCATCAGGAGGCCCGTCTCGGTGATCTAAAAGTCGATTCCGCAACGGCAACGATCGCCGCATTGAATCCCGCAACACGCGTCACCACGATCAACCACAAGCTGGACGAAGCGGCGCTCGCGACCGCCGTCACCCAGGCGGATCTCGTGATCGATTGCACCGACAACTTTCAGATCCGCTACGCCGTGAACGACGCCTGCTGGGCAGCCGGTGTGCCACTGGTATCAGGGGCCGCTATCCGCTGGGAAGGACAGATTGCCGTGTTCGACCCGCGCGATGCCGCCTCGCCCTGCTATCGCTGCCTGTATGCCGAAGGCGATGACGCAGCGCTCAACTGTTCCGAAAATGGCGTCATTGCACCACTGGTAGGCGTCATTGGGACCTGTCAGGCCATGGAAGCGATCAAGGTGCTCGCCAACATCGGCGAAACCCTGACGGGCCGCGTTCTCTATTTCGACGGTAAACGGATGGAATGGCGCAGGCTCAAGCTGCCGAAGAATCCCGATTGTGCGACATGTGCCGGTTGATGCCGTAGGTCTCGGCCAGCGTTTCCCATAGTTCCCAGCACGAATTTATCACTCGATAAAGTCGATGGTAAATCGCCGAACACGTACGCAAACGGCGGCGCGGGCTCACTTCCACACGCTACGATGCGCCTTGCCAGACATCCCTAAACTGGTCAAAATATACGACTAGTCATAAATTATAGACATATTATGCAAACGACCATCGGGGCAGCAAAATTCAAGGAGCAGTGCCTGGCGCTCCTCGATCGACTGCCACCCGAAGGCATCGTTATTACCAAACACGGAAAAAAACTCGCGCGCTTGATTCCCTACCGAGAGGGAAACGGAGAACTGATCGGATCGCTGCAAGATAAAATCCAGATCGACGGCGATTTGCTATCTACCGGCGTTGACTGGCAAGTCTCAGGCGCGATCAGTGATCAATCTTGATACCCACATACTGGTGTTTGCGTTGGCCGGAGAACTACGCACCCAGGAACGAAAGCTTTTACGCGATCACGCGTGGGGTATATCGGGCATCGTTATGTGGGAACTCGCCAAATTAGTACAGCTGGGTCGATTGCGATTGAATCTGGACGATCGTGGCGTGCGCCGCACCTTGGCGTTGGTCTATACGTGGCCTATCGACCTGGAAGTCGCTCAACAGTCTACGCAGCTCGATTTCAAAGGTGATCCCGTAGATGAACTGATCGCAGCGACGAGCATCGTGCATGAAGTACCACTGCTTACCCGGGATCGTCACATCCGCCGCTCGAAGCTCGTACCATTTGTTTGACAGACGCGTCCTCATCGGCAACAAACCCGTCTCGCTGCGCTATCGCTATCCTGATATTTCGATGTAAGGCGATGGAGTGGCGCAGGCTCAAGCTGCCGAAGAATCCCGATTGTGCGACAGGTGCAGGTTGATGCCGTAAGTCTCGGCAAGCGTTTCCAATAACAGCGGTTTCACCTGGGAGGTGCTCGAAGGACCACCCAGATCGGCAAGCTGTGTAACCTCGACGTCGGTGAGACCGCAAGGATTGATCATGGCAAAGGGCGCAAGGTCCATCTGCACATTCAGGCTCAAGCCATGGTAGGAACAGCCGCGCCGGACCCGTAACCCGAGTGCCGCAACCTTAGCGCCATCAACATAGACACCGGGCGCATCTGCCCTTGGCTGGCTGGCAATTCCGTAGCGCGCCAGCAAGCTGACGATCGAATCTTCGATTCCACTGACAAGCCCACGAACGTTCAGCTCCAGACGCCTGAGATCAAACAGCAGATAAGCCACGATCTGGCCCGGTCCATGATAGGTCACCTGGCCGCCGCGGTCCGTCTGCACCACCGGAATGGTCCCAGGCGCCAGCAGATGTTCGGCTTTTCCAGCCTGACCCTGAGTGAACACGGGCTCGTGTTCGGTCAGCCAGATTTCATCGGGCGTTGTCTGGTCGCGTTCATTGGTGAATGCACGCATCTGATCGAACACTTCGCAATATTGTGTTCGCCCCAGATCCTTCACCAAAACGTCCCGTGACATTCTAAAGCACCATTTTCACCAGAGGGTTTGCCAGCAGATCCCGGTGCAGAGCCTTGAGCTGGAGTTCGCCTGTTGCTCTTATGGAGAGCCTGACCGAACAGTAATTGCCTTCGCGGCTGTCGTGCAACGACACAGACTCTTCGCAGAAACTGGCATCATGCAGGCGGACGATTTCGAGAACACTGGTCTTGAGTGAGGCATCATTGGTCGCGATCACTTTGATCGGATAGTCACACGGAAATTCTATTGTGGGTGCGTCCGTCACGCTCACTCGCCTGCCAGGAAACTCTTGAAGAAAAGATACACGCCATCACTGATCCGCGAGAATATTCCGGCTTCCGCCGCAGCATGCAGGGCAACAAGCGGGGCGCGATACACCACCTCACCGTGCAGCTTCAGCCGTAGCTCGCCAAAATCATCGCCTTTTGCCACAGGCGCTTCAATGACCTTTGCCAGGGTGAGTTCGGCCTCGATGCTGTCGTAGTGGCCGCGCGGAATGGTCACAACGACCTCCTCGGCAACGCCGAGCTCAATATCCTCAGCCTCGCCGTACCACAGTTGCGTGGTCTTGAGAGGGACGCCCGCCGCGTAGAGCTTCTGGGTTTCGAAGTAGCGAAAGCCATAAGACAGCAGCTTCTGACTTTCCTGCATGCGAGCTTCTTCGCTGGCAGTTCCCATGACGACCGAGATCAGGCGCATGTTGCCACGCAACGCCGAGGCCACGAGACAATACCCGGCTTCTTTGGTATGACCTGTTTTCACCCCGTCCACGGTACGGTCGCGCCATAACAGACGATTGCGATTTGGTTGTTCGATGTCATTAAAGGTGAAGGAGCGTTCCGCATACGCCGCGTAGTGCTCGGGAAAACGCTCAATGAGTGAGTTGGTCAGCAGCGCGAGATCCCAGGCCGAGGTGCGATGTCCTTCGGCAGGCAAGCCGGTGGCGTTCTCGAACTGCGTCGCCGACATGCCGAGAATTACCGCTTGCTGATTCATCATATCGGCGAACGCCTCTTCGCTGCCTGCGATATGTTCCGCCAATGCGACACTCGCATCATTACCCGACTGGATGACGATGCCATTGATAAGGTCGCCGAGCCCGACTCGGGTGCCTTCCCTGACGAACATCCTCGAACCCTGGGTGCGCCAGGCTTTGACGCTGATCGGCACCTGATCCTCCACCTTGATGCGCCCCGCCTCGAGTTCCACCGCGGCGATATAGGAGGTCATGATTTTGGTCAGGCTCGCCGGTGGCAGAGATTCATGGGAGTTGTGTTCCACCAGCACTTTCTGGGTATGGGCATCGATGAGCAGATAAGAACTCGCCGCCACCTTCGGCGGTGGCGGGATAATGGGCGCCTGCCCCGCTGAAACAGGCAATCCGGCCACCAGCGTGATCGCACTGACACCCAACAAGACCAGCTGTCGCCGCATTCTCAATCCTTTTCGATTCATAGGGGGCGCGCAGTTTAACACCTGTCGCAGACACCGTTGGCGCCACGTTAATCGAGCCGGCAGCATGGTTGTCCGACCGCCGCCGCCTCGAACGCTCAGTGCGGCAATATCATCGGTTGCCCGTGTTTGGCGGCGCTGATCAGGGCCTGCAACCGCACTGCTTCGGGATGCCCTTTCACTGGTCCGATTCGGACACGGTAGAGCGTGTCACTCGAAACCCGCACGACATACGTCGGTTGGCCTGTCAGCGCTTCGAGATCGGCCTTCAGTAAATCGGCCGTGGCCAGATCGCTGAACGCACCCGCCTGCAGAAAATAATCTTTCGCTGGCGCCAGAACTTCTACCCGAACGCGCGCCGTCCCGTCGTCGGCAAATCCCAACTTCACCGCCGCGGCATAGGAAAGGTCGATCAGCCGGTCGGCGTGGAACGGTCCGCGATCGTTGACTCGAACAACCGTGGTTTTGCCGTTTTGCAGGTTGGTGACCCGGACAAAAGCCGGTATCGGCAGCGTCCGATGGGCCGCGGTCAACTTGTACATGTCGAACGGTTCGCCGCTCGAGGTCTCGCGGCCGTGGAATTTGCGGCCGTACCAGGAGGCGAGTCCGGTCGCGTAGTAGCCCGCGGCGGAGTCCAGCACCTGGTAGGTCGTGCCGCGCACCGTGTAGTTCGCCGGATTACCCCTGGCGCTCTTCGGTTCGCTCACAACGACCGGATCCGGCAGGTGGCGGACGGCGGACGGCGTGAGTGGTGGTCCATCGCGTGGTTCGGGCGGCAGCAGTGAATTGCTCGAACACGCACCGAGCAGCAGACAACCACAAAGAAAGCCGGATCGCATTCGCATCAACGTAGCGCGGTGAGCTGTTCCCGCCGGGCCTTGATGGCCTGACTCAGTTGGTGCACCGCCAGCGCATAGAGGCGGCTGCGATTGTAGCGGGTGATCACGTAGAAGTTGTTGAGCCCCAGCCAGTATTCGGTGCTGTCTTCGAGTTCCATCGCGAACAGCGCCGCTTTCCGATCGGCAAAGGCAGCATCGACCACGCCTCCAGCCTGCCCCGGGTCCAGTTTCAATCCAAGGCTCTGCAGTTCGCCGACCGTATGCTCGAGATTCAATGAAGAGTTCGCCAGCTCAGCCAGCCGATCGCCTGTAATTTCGACCTGCACGACCACCTCATCATTGTGCTGCCAGCCATGGCGGCTGAAATAGTTCGCCACGCTGCCAATTGCATCGGATTCATTGCCCCAGATGTCGCGCAAGCCATCGCCATCAAAATCGACCGCATAAGCCCGGTAGCTCGATGGAATGAACTGACCGTAGCCCATGGCGCCTGCGTAGGATCCTTTCAGATCCAGTGGATTCTTGCCTTCTTCGCGCGCCAGCAGCAGGTACTCGGTAAGCTCCTTGCGGAAGAATTTTGCCCGCGGTGGGTAATCGAAGGCCAGCGTCGCCAGCGCATCCACCACCCGGTAACTGCCCGTCACCCGGCCATAACGGGTTTCCACACCCAGGATGGCCACGACGTACTCCGGCGCTACACCGAATTGCGCTTCAGCCGCCGCCAGCACACTGGCGTTTTTCTCCCAGAATTCCAGGCCCTGTTCGATTCTCGGCTGCTGCAGGAAAATCCGCCGGTACTCGTGCCACTTCAGCGAGCGTTCGGCAGGCCGGGCGATGGCATCCAGGATGCTCTGCTTCTTCTGCGCCCTGCGAAACAACGCCTCCAGTTCCTGCCGGTCGAAGTCGTGCTGGGCGACGAGTTCGTCCATGTACTGGCCGACATCCTCGCGCGAGGCATAGTCCGCATGCGCTGAGCCATACAACGCCAGGGCCGTCAGCCCCAGCACAATCGTCATCCTTAGCAGCCTAGTCTGTACCGTCATCGACCCACTTACTTTTTTCAATCCAGCCTCGTCTAAACTTACGCTCTTTTGCGCCTACCAGGTGGCATGAGTACGCACCGCCATGATCATGCCGAAACTCACCAGGAGTGTGATCGCCGACGTGCCGCCGTAACTCACGAGCGGCAGCGGCACACCGACCACCGGCAACAGTCCGCATACCATGGCAATATTGACAAACACATAGACAAAAAACGTCAGTGTCAGGGCGCCTGCCAGCAGCCGGCCGAAGGTCTGCTGCGCCTGTGCCGCAATATAGAGGCCGCGCGCGGTGACAATCAAATACAACGCCAGTAGCGACAGCACCCCTATGAATCCAAGCTCTTCACCAATTACGGCAATGATGAAATCGGTCTGGCTTTCCGGCAGAAATTCCAGATGACTCTGGGTGCCTTGAAAGAGCCCCTTACCATAGAGTCCGCCGGAACCGATCGCCGTGGTCGACTGGATGATGTTCCAGCCCGCGCCGAGCGGGTCCCTCTGCGGATCGAACAGCGTCAGGATCCGATCGCGTTGATAATCCTGCAGCATGAACCACAAACCGGGAGTTGCCACCGCAACAGACAGCAGCGCAAAGCCGATCCAGCGCCAGTAGACGCCGGCGAGGATAACCACCGCCAACCCTGCGACTGCTACCAGAATGCCGGTGCCAAGGTCCGGCTGCAGCACCGTCAGACCAGCCGGCAGGGCGACAATCGCCAGCGCAACGCCGAGATCTTTGAAACTCGGCGGCATGGTGCGTTCGTGGATATACCAGGCCACCATCATCGGTACGGCAATTTTCATGAGTTCGGATGGCTGAAAACGCAGGATACCCGGGACTTCCAGCCAGCGTTGCGAGCCTTTTACTTTCACCCCCACCAGCAGCACGGCCACCAGCAGAGCGATGCCGATAAAGTACACAACCGGCGTCCAGCGCAGGTAGACGCGTGGCGCCAGCTGCGCCGCTACCAGCAGAGCTGCGAAGCCCATACCCATGCGCAGGACCTGGTTGGTGAAGACTGCCGTGTTTCGATCCAGGGCGCTGTACAACACGATTAAGCCGTAGCCAACGATGGCGATCAACGTGAACAACAGCAACGGATCGACATATCTGCTCAGGAGTTGATTCGGTGCGGCAAAACCCTCCGACGATGGCAGGCTGCGGACAAAATCCTGGTTGCTCATCGCACCGCCAGTTGCGGCAACAGATAGGCGTCGAGCACCTCGCGGGCGACCGGACCCGCCACCGAGGAACCACCGCCGCCATTTTCGACCAGCACCGCCACGGCAATTGCCGGATCATCCGCCGGGGCGAATGCCATGAACCAGGCATGTTTGCGGTTGTACTCATCGAGTTCTTCTTCGTCGTACTCCTCGCCCTGCTTGATCTCCACGACCTGAGTAGTGCCGGACTTTCCCGCCATCCGATACGCAATGTCGCGGCCGATGTGAGCCCAGGCGATGCCGTTCTGGCGATAACCCTTGTTGCCACGATGCACCACGGCTTCCATGGCATTCACCATACGCTCCCAATCATCCGCTGTTAGCCCGACGACACTGGCCATGGGCGGTGGCGGGTTGAACTCAGACAACGGGCTGTCGCTGGCCAGCAGCATTCGCGGGCGCACCCAGCGACCGCGATTGGCAATCACGGAAATCATCGTCGCGAGCTGCAGCGGCGTCACCAGCAGATCACCCTGACCGATGCCTAAATTGACGTTGTCTCCCGGGTACCAGGCTTCGCCCCTGGCCGCGCGCTTCCAGATCCGGTCGGGCAACAGACCTTCACTCGCATCGGAAATATCCAGGGCTGTGCGCTGGCCCAGGCCAAACTGCGCGGCAAACGGCGCCAGCGTGTCGATACCGATCCGGGCCGCCAGGTCATAGAAGAAGACGTTGGAGGATCGATAGATCGCACGATGCAGATCCACCATACCCTGGCCGCCTGAGTTATCCGCCGTCCAGCTCCAGTCGCGGTAGATGCGTTCCTGGTTTGGCAGCCGATACCAGCCTTTGTCCTCTATCTGCTCGTGCCAATTGGTGACACCTGACGCGATACCGGCCAGCCCGACGATCGGCTTGAACGTCGAACCCGGCGCATACTGGCCATTAATTGCTCGATTGAACAATGGTGTATCGCGGGAACTGGCCAACGCCTGATACTGGTCATCCGTCATGCCGGTGACGAACAGATTCGGGTCATAACCCGGGTTGCTGACCATCGCGAGCACGCCGCCGGAACGCGTGTCCAGCGCAACAATGGCACCGCGCCTTTCGCCCAGGGCTGCCGCCGCGGCAATCTGCAGGCGACTATCCAGATGCAACGTGATGTTCTGACCCGCGACGGGAGGCTTGATATCCAGCACCTGCCGGATGCGGCCGTGGGCGTCGATCTCCACGCGCTGATAACCTACATCGCCGTGCAGAGAATCTTCATAAAATCGTTCAACACCCCGGCGACCCACGAACTTCGTGGCGCTGTAACGCACGGGATCCAGCCGCCGCAAATCGTCTTCGGTCACCCGGCGCACGGATCCCACGGCATGCGCCAGCAGGTGGCCGTTCGGATAGTGCCGCAACAACTGCGTGGTGATTTCGACGCCGGGCAACCGATAGCGGTTCACGGCGAGCCGGGCGATCTGCGGTTCGGTGAGGGTGAGTTTCAGCGCAATCGCCTCAAAGGGCCGACGGCGGCCACGGGAGCGTTTTTCGAAACCCTCGATGTCTTCCATCGAGATACCGACCAGCGCATTGAGCTGACTGAACAGCAATGGCAGATCGGCCACCCGTTCGCGAACGATGGCGAGGCTCGACACCGGCTGATTCTCGGCGAGCAATACCCCGTTGCGGTCGTAGATCAGGCCCCGTGGTGGCGCGATGGGCTGCACCTGAATGCGATTTTGATCCGAGCGGGTCCGATAAGTCTCATGTTCCCAGATCTGCAGCTGCATCAGCCGCACGACCAGTATCCCCACCAGCACCAGGGCTATGCCGAACAGGATCATCGCCCGCTTGACGAAACCTCGACGTTCGGCCTGTGGATCTTTAATTGCGAGTGTGGGCGCCATGTCAGGCTCGATGATAGGGGTGAGACGCGAGCAACGTCCAGGCACGATAAAGCTGCTCGGCGAGGATTACCCGTACCAGCGCATGAGGGAACGTGAAAGCTGACAGTGACATCGTCTCATTCGCGCGTGTCAGACAATCTTCAGCCAGACCGTCCGCACCGCCAACCAGAAATGTCACGTCACTACCCTGCATACGCCAACGATCGAGCTTCTCCGCGAGTTTTTCCGTGCTGCACGTCTTACCCTCGACGTCGAGCGCGACCACCCAGTCAGCCGCGCCCACCTGTGCGAGCAGCTTTACCGCCTCCTCGGCACGAATCCGGGCAAGGCTCGGGTTGCGCCGGCTGGCGGCGGGGACTTCGAAGAGTTGCAACGGCATCGTGCGCGGCAGGCGCCGGGCATACTCGTCAAATCCGGCGGTCACCCAGTCCGGCAGGCGGGTTCCCACGGCTACCAGGCGCAGTTTCACACCTGAGATTCGGTATCCGTTGGAAATGCGCTCCACAACCGTTCCAGATCGTAGAATTCGCGGGTTGCGTCCTGCATGACGTGGACCAGCACGTCGCCCAGATCGACCAGCACCCACTCGTAGGATTCCCGACCCTCGATACCTCTCGGCGGTGTCCCGGCGGCTTTGATTTCTTCCACAACATTGTCGACAAGCGCTTTGACATGGCGGTTGGAGGTGCCGCTTGCGATGATCATGTAGTCGGTAATGTCGGTGACATCGGCCACCGGGAGGGTTACCACGTCACGGGCTTTGAGGTTTTCCAGCGCATTGTTCACCAGGTCACGCAGTGTTTCAGGGGTCACTTATCCCTCCGTACAATCCGTGCTGACTAATATAGGTTGCGACCGCCGTCGGGAGCAAATGGTCCGCGCTGCCACCTTCGGCTAGAATGGTTCGGATCTCTTCGGCAGACACCGCGTGCATCGCGGCGTCGAGCACCAGCACCTCTCCCACCATGGATTCAGTCAACTCAGCCACCTGTCTGGCGGCCGTGAACGTCTGCATCAACGGGCTCAGTTCCAGGTCATGACCCGGTCGCTGCAGTACCACGAGGCTCGCAAGCGAGGGCACCCGTTGCCACTCATACCATTGCGGCAGCAATGTATAAGCATCGCTGCCGATGACCCAAACCAGAGAATCGTCGGGGTATTGTTCATGCATGGACGCCAGCGTGGCTACGGTGAACGAAGGTCCGGCGCGGTGGATCTCGCGGTCGTCGGCGCGCAGACGCTCGTCGTCACGACAGGCGAGTTGCAGCATGTCCCAGCGTTGCTCGAGCGCGGCGCCCGGCGCATCGCGATGCGCGGGGCGCGCAGACAGCACCAGATGGATCGCGTCGACACCCAGCTCTTCACACACTTCAATCGCGGCGTGCAGGTGGCCACAGTGGACCGGATCGAATGTGCCGCCAAAGAGACAAATCAACGGTGTCGAATTTCTCCATTGCCAAACACGATATACTTCTGTGAGGTCAGTCCTTCGAGTCCGACGGGACCGCGCGCGTGCAGCTTATCCGTGGAGATACCCACTTCGGCGCCAAGTCCGAATTCGAAACCGTCGGCAAACTGTGTCGAGACATTGACCAGTACCGAGGCGGAATCCACCTCGGTGATAAATCGCCTTGCGTTGACGTAGTTGTTACTCACAATCGTATCTGTGTGTTTTGAGCCATACTGATTAATGTGGGCGATGGCCTGATCAAGTCCCTCGACCACCCGTATGGCAAGCGTCGGTCCAAGGTATTCTTCATACCAGTCCGCTTCCGTCGCAACTTCGGCGTCCGTGAGGCGTTCGCGGGTCTTTTCACAACCTTTCAACACCACGCCCGCCTGGGAGTAACGTTTCTGCAAAACGGGAAGTACCGCATCTGCAACGCTCTCTGCGACGAGGAGTGTCTCGAGTGCGTTACACACGGCGTACTTCTCGGTCTTCGAATTCACCGCAACCGCCACCGCCATTTCGAGGTCGGCATCATCGTCAATGTAAACATGACAGACGCCAGCGAGGTGTTTGATCACAGGGATGGTGGATTCTCGACTGACCCGTTCTATGAGACTTTCACCACCACGCGGCACGATCACATCGATGTGCTCGTGCAACTTCAGGAGGCTGCCAACCGCTGCGCGATCGGTGGTGTCGACCAGATGAACGACCGCATCCGGCAGACCCGCCGCCTGCAGGCCCTGGCCGATGCAGACGGCAATCGCTTTGTTTGATTCGATGGCTTCCGAGCCGCCGCGCAGAATGCACGCATTACCCGACTTGATGCAGAGACTCGCCGCATCCGCAGTTACGTTGGGACGGCTTTCATAGATGATGCCGATCACGCCCAGAGGTACTCGCATGCGACCCACCTGAAACCCCGAAGGCTGGTACGCGAGACCGGTGACCTCGCCCACGGGATCCGGCAGCGCGTCCACCTGCAGAATGCCTTCGATCATGCGATCAATGGCGCCATCGTCGAGCAGGAGTCGATCGACGAGCGGTTGATCGAGACCGCCGGCGACAGCCGCCTTCATATCGATCGCATTAGCCGCCTTGAGCGCGTCGCGCGCTGCATCCAGGGCCTTGGCGATGGCGGTCAGCGCTGCCGATTTCGTGCCGGTTGGCGCCGCGGCAATAACCCGGGATGCGGCACGGGCTTTTTCGCCCACCCGTTCGATATACGCATCAATGTCGCGTTCAGCACTAGACATCACTTCCACACTCATCTCGGTCGCCTGCTCAATATGAGTCCACTCAATTCAATCCCTTTGCAGGGGCGCGGGATTATACGCCAGGAGTCTGCGCGGTAGAAAATTCCGTCATGAGAAAGTGTCACGGCGAGGACTGTTTTTCGCCCTTGTGAGGCGAATGGCAGCGCTATTTGACGAACAAGAGCAGAAAAATGGACCGCGGCGGCGCTGTCACAGCAGGAATCTTTGCGCCGGTGCAGACTCCTAACCGCGCAATTTGCTGACCAGCCGCGTCAGCTCCTGCAGGCGCTCTTTCGGAAACTGCAACTGGAGCAGACTTTGCTTGATTTCCGGCTCGATCGGCAGCAATTCGGACAACCGCCAGCCGACCGAACGGGCATCTGCGAAATCGATGTCGAGATCGAGTTTCTGCACGCCCGGGTGCCTCATGAGTTCACGCAGGATTGTGACCAGTGAGGCATGATCGTCGCTCACCTCCAGACCCGGCTCCGTAGGCAGGTAGCGGACCTCGCCAATGAGTAAATGATCTGCCTGCTCGCGGGTTGCCGCGATTCTGAACTTACTGCCGCCTCTGACAACCACACCAAGGCGACCGTTGCTCAGCTGATTGAAGTCCACCACCTCGGCCGCCGTACCCACATCGAATATTTCCGGTTGTGCGGCATCGCGCTGCAGGCGCGCATCGCTACCGCGGCGGATCAGCACCACGCCGAACGGCGACTGTTCGCGCATGCTGCGGCTCACCATGTCCAGATAGCGGGGTTCAAAGATCCGCAGGGGTAACCGGCCACCCTGAAACAATACCGTTGCCAGCGGAAATAGCGGTATCTCGGTCGTTTCGCTCACGAACATCTTTCCTCTGAACGGGCCACATCACTGTACACCCGCGGTCGCGATTTGCGTACCCGGTCTATAGACTTACGCGCCGTGGATTGGCTGCAAATCATTACGCTTGCCCTTATTCAGGGCGTCACCGAGTTTCTTCCGATCTCGAGTTCGGCTCATTTGATCCTGCCGGCACAGTTGACCGACTGGCCCGATCAGGGGCTCGCGTTCGACGTCGCCGTCCATTTTGGGACGCTGGTCGCCGTGTGTGGATATTTCCGGGCAGATCTCGCGGGGTATGCCTCCAGCGGTTTCGCCTACGTGAGCCGGGGAACCTACGACGACTCGGTCGATGAAATGTTGAAGCTTGCGATGGCAACCATTCCCGTCTTCATCACGGGCTATCTGTTCCGCGACTGGATCGCCGCAAATCTGAGAGGTATTGAGACAATCGCCATCGCCACGATCGCATTCGGTGTGCTGCTTGCGCTGGCAGATCGACGGCGCGGTGAGTTGACGAGCTTCTCCTGGTGGCACGCGGCCGTTATCGGCGCGGCACAGGCTTTGGCTTTCATCCCCGGCACATCCCGCTCGGGAATCACGATCACCGCGGCACTCTGGCTGGGCCTGCGGCGGCGGTCCGCCGCGCGCTTTTCGTTCCTGCTGGCGATTCCAACAATCTCAGGTGCGGTGTTTCTGACTACCGCGGATCTGCTCAGCAATCCAGCGCCCGTGCTCTGGGGAGAGATGGCGCTCGCCGCTGGCCTGGCCGGCCTCAGTGCTTATCTGTGCATTGCCGCATTCGTGCGCCTGGTCGAGCGCACGGGCATGTGGCCGTATGTGATCTACCGGCTAGCGCTGGGTACGCTGCTCGGCGCAATCGCACTCGCCTCCTCTGTGGGCTAGAAAGGTGCGCTAGAAAGGGATGTCGTCGTCGAAGTCGTCGCTGTCGGCAACTGTTGCAGCATTTTCCTGACTCGGAGCCGGGGCCTGCGATTCGAAACCGGATGGCGCGGCGTCTCCACGACCGTCGAGCATCTGCATATCGCGCGCTATGATCTCGGTGCGATATTTCTTCTGCCCATCGGCCTCCCAGCTGCTTGTGCGCAGGCTGCCTTCGATATACACCTTCGAGCCTTTCTTCAGATACTCACTGGCAATCTCGGCCAGCCGGGCAAAACAAACGACGTTATGCCACTCGGTGCGCTCCTGCTGGTCGCCGGACTGTTTATCGCGCCAGCTTTCCGTAGTCGCGACGCTGAAGTTCGTGACCGCGCTGCCGCCCTGGGTGTATCGGGTTTCCGGGTCTCTGCCCAGGTTACCGATTAGGATGACTTTGTTAATTCCCCGCGCCATATTTCTTTACCTGATTTTCCTTCGTGTCATTTGCCTTCGTGCCCACCAGACAGTTTAGCCCATCCGGCAATCCAAACCCACGGATAGACGGCAAAATCGCCTACGCCAATCACCACCTGGAATTCGGTGATCCTCCAGCTTGCCCCGCGGAAACTATCAGTCTATGTTGATCGGTTTCGCCGACGAGCAGGGATTTTGGACACAATCTCGATACGTGGGGCCCGGACCCACAATCTCAAGAACATCAACCTCGACATTCCGCGCGATAAGCTGATCGTAATCACCGGTCTTTCGGGGTCGGGCAAGTCGTCTCTCGCGTTCGACACGCTCTACGCCGAGGGTCAGCGACGCTACGTCGAATCGCTCTCAGCCTACGCTCGACAATTTCTGTCCCTGATGGAGAAGCCCGACGTCGACCATATCGAGGGCCTCTCACCCGCCATCTCGATCGAACAGAAGTCCACGTCTCACAATCCCCGATCTACCGTGGGGACGATCACGGAGATCTACGATTATCTCCGGCTCCTGTTCGCCCGGGTCGGCGAACCGCGCTGTCCACACCACGATCAACCACTCGACGCCCAGACGGTCAGTCAGATGGTGGACCAGGTGCTCGCGTTACCGGCGGACAAACGCATCATGATTCTGGCGCCGGTGGTAAACGAGCGCAAAGGCGAGCATCTCCACGTTTTTCGGGAGCTCATGAGCAATGGCTTCATCCGGGCACGAATCAACGGCATCGTCGTCGACCTCGACGATTCACCAACACTCGACAAGAACAAGAAACACACCATCGAAGCCGTCGTTGACCGCCTGCGCATCCGCCCCGATATGCAGCAGAGGCTGGCGGAGTCTTTCGAAACGGCGCTGGACCTGACCGAGGGCATTGCCCGAGTGGCGGACATGGATGATCCCGGCAGCGAAGAACTGGTGTTCTCCGCACGGTTTGCCTGCCCTGTCTGCGGCTACAGCATCAGCGAGCTGGAACCGCGGATGTTTTCCTTCAACAATCCGGCAGGTGCCTGTCAAACGTGTGACGGCCTGGGCGTGAAGCAGTTCTTCGATCCCGGACTCGTGATCCAGGATGAAGAACTCACACTCGCCGAAGGCGCCATTCGCGGCTGGGACAGACGCAATGTCTACTATTTCCACATGCTCTCCTCGCTGGCCGAACACTACAAATTCGATGTGGAAAGCTCGTTCAAGAAACTCAAGAAGAAACACCGCGACGCCATCCTCTACGGCAGTGGCGGTGAACGCATCAATTTCAGCTACGTCAACGACCGTGGTGACGTCATCCACCGGCGGCACAAATTTGAAGGCGTCATTCCGAACATGGAGCGCCGCTATCTTGAGACGGACTCAAGCATGGTGCGCGAAAATCTGGCGAAGTACCTGCGAGTGCGCGACTGTCCCGATTGCGGCGGAACCCGCCTGCGCGAAGAATCGCGGCATGTGTTCATCGACGGCGTAAACATCCCGACCGTGACATCAGGCTCGGTGTACGACACCCTCGAATACTTCAAATCGCTGTCGCTCACCGGCCGCCGCGGCAAGATCGCCGACAGGATACTCAAAGAGATTCGGGCGCGTCTGCAATTTCTGGTGGATGTCGGGCTCAACTACCTCACGCTCGATCGCAGCGCCGAGACGCTCTCCGGCGGCGAAGCCCAGCGCATTCGCCTGGCCAGTCAGATTGGCGCCGGACTGGTCGGCGTGATGTACATTCTCGATGAACCCTCCATCGGTCTGCATCAGCGCGATAACGCCCGCCTGTTGGAGACGCTCATGCACCTGCGCGACCTCGGCAACACCGTGCTCGTGGTGGAGCATGATGAGGAAGCGATTCGGCGTGCGGATTACGTCATCGACATTGGCCCCGGTGCCGGTGTCCACGGCGGGAAAATCGTCGCTGCCGGTAAACTCGAGGTAATACTGAAGTCGCGTCAATCCATCACCGGGCAGTATCTCACCGGCAAGAAATGCATCCCGATCCCGACGCAGCGAACCGTTTTTGATGAGTCGTGCGTCCTGCGCCTGATCGGCGCCCGCGGCAACAATCTGCAGAATATAACCACCGGGATCCCGTGCGGATTGCTCACCTGTATAACCGGCGTATCGGGCTCGGGCAAGTCAACGCTCATCAATCAAACCCTGTACCCGCTCAGCGCGGCTCGTCTCAATAAAGCCACAACCCTGACCGCGGCCGACCACGACGAAATCCAGGGACTGGAACATCTGGACAAAGTGGTGGATATCGATCAGAGCCCGATTGGCCGCACGCCAAGATCCAATCCGGCAACCTACACCGGACTCTTTACGCCCATTCGTGAGCTCTTTGCGCAGACCCAGGAATCGCGCACCCGGGGCTACAAGCCGGGGCGTTTCAGCTTCAATGTGAAGGGCGGGCGTTGTGAACCTTGTCAGGGCGACGGCGTCATTAAAGTCGAAATGCACTTTCTGCCGGACATCTACGTGCCTTGTGACGTTTGTAAGGGTAAACGCTACAACCGGGAAACGCTCGACGTTCGCTTCAAAGGTAAAAACATCCACGAAGTGCTGGATATGACGGTTGAGGAGGGGCGCGAGTTTTTCGACGCAATACCCATGCTTTCGCGCAAGCTGCAGACGCTGATGGACGTAGGCTTGTCGTACATCCGGCTCGGCCAGAGCGCCATCACACTGTCCGGTGGCGAGGCACAACGGGTCAAACTTTCCCGTGAACTGTCCAAACGCGATACCGGTAAAACGCTCTACATTCTCGATGAACCCACAACGGGCCTGCACTTCCACGACATCGCACAGTTGCTGGAGGTCCTGCACCGGTTGCGCGATCACGGCAATACGGTGGTGGTGATCGAACACAACCTGGACGTCATCAAAACCGCCGACTGGATCATCGACCTGGGTCCCGAGGGCGGCGCCGGTGGCGGCCAGGTCGTGGCGGTCGGAACCCCGGAGCAACTCGCTAAGGCGCGCGGTTCCCATACGGGCCGGTTTCTCAAAAAGGTGTTGAAACCGGCGCTTCGCAAATAGTGCCGTTCGCATACCTTCAGCCTTTCCGGATTGCTCACTATTGGGCAGGCTTACGAACGGCACCAGATCCTTAGCGAACGCGCCTCAGCTACAGATGAACGGCTCCTCCTGGGACGCCAGAAGGCTAAAGGTATGCGAACGGCACTATTTCTTAGAGTTTCCCTGCCCAGGCCATGGCGTTGGTGACCATCGTGCGCATCCGCGGTTCGCTGTAGGCTTCCGGGGAGTGGCCGAGCGCGGAGTAGAAAACGCGGCCTCTGCCGATTTCGTGCCACCAGACCATCGGATGATCGTCAGCCATCGGCTCAGTCTCGGGATCGTAGGTGGTCTCGTCGATCGAGATCAGCACATTGACCCTGCCGCGCGGACTCTCGGCGAAGTTGTACCACTCATCGCTGCGCAGCCAGCTTGCTTCGAGATGCTGTGTTGCTGGATGGCTGGCGTCTTCCACAATCAACGTCGCCGGCTGAATGTGCTGCTGCATCGGGTGACCCGTGAAGCGGGCGCGGATCAACTCCGAAACGTACCAGTGCCACTCCTGGGAGGAATCTCCCGCCGCATGTATGCCAACGACGCCACCACCGTTTTCGACGAACTCGACGAAAGCAGCCTCCTGTTCGGGCGTGAACAATCGGCCTGTGGCGTTGTTGAGGACGACCAGGTCGAACTTGGCCAGGTCATCAGCATTGAAAACAGCGGCGTTTTCCGTCTGAAAAATACTCCAGCCGTGTTCGTCGGAAATCGACTGCAACATCGCGCTCGCGGCCGGAATGGCCGCGTGGCGGTACGAGTTGGTCTTGGCGAGCGCGAGAATTTTCAGCTCGCCGGTCATGCCAGGCAGTGCCGGCGGCTGCGTGTCGAAGCTGGGTGACGTAAACATCTGCGGCTGAGTCAGCGCCGCAAAGATGTACAGTCGGAACTGATAAGCCAGCAGTGTCACGGCCAACAGAACGCCGAACAGCCACAGCCACTTTTTCACCCTCAGATCGCCCCTTCGAGCATCTGCGTCGTGGCGTAGTCGACCGCTCGCGCCGTGAGCGCCATGTAGGTGATCGATGGATTCACACAGGATGACGATGTCATGGCCGCGCCATCGGTGACGAACAGGTTTGCCACGTCGTGCGCCTGGTTGAAAGCGTTGAGCACAGAGTCGGCTGGATCCCGACCCATTCGCGCGGTGCCCATCTCGTGTATCGCCGCACCACCAGGTGCCTGTTGGTCATATTCGGTGACCGAAACTGCACCGGCGGCCTGCAGCATGCGGGCAGCGTCTGCCTTCGAAGCTTCTCTCAGCCGAATCTCGTTGTCGTGCCAGGTGAAGCGAAACCGCACCTGCGGAATGCCGAAGCGATCCTTCTTGGTGGGATGCAGGTCCATGTAGTTGTCTGCATAGGGCAGGCATTCGCCAAATCCACCGAGCCGCATCGTCCAGGGGCCCGGTGTGCGCAACGAGTTCTTGAAGTCGGCGCCGAAGCCGGGGGTGAGTCGCGCCATCGTCTGCCAGTTCATGCGCGCAGCACCACCCTGAAAACCGTAACCCCGATAGAATCCCGCCTCGGCACCACCCTGGAGGTTTTGAAATCTGGGGATGTAGCAACCGTTGGGTCGCGCGCCCATCGGGTAGTATTTTTCGAAACCGGCAAATATGCCCATGGCGCCAACCGCATAGGTATGGTCCATCAGGTATCGCCCCAGCGTGCCGCTGCTGTTGGCGAGACCGTTGGGGAAAGCGGCGCTTTTTGAATTCAGCAGGATCTGTGTGCTGCCGACGGTGGATGCACAGAGGAACACGACTCTGGACGTGTAGGTCTGGTGAGCACCGGTCTCGGTATCGATCACCCGCACACCACTGATGCGCCCGGCGGCGTAATCGAGCCCGGCGACGACCGCATTCGCTCTCAGGGTCATATTGCCAGTAGCGGTAGCCGCCGGGAGTGTGGAACTCAACGAAGAGAAGTAGGCGCCCACGGAACAGCCGCGCTGGCAGGGACCGCAGTAGTGGCAGGTGCCACGATCCGAGTGCGGTAATTTCTCCGTGAGTACCGCCACGCGACCGATGGTCATCACACGTTCCGGAAATTCCTCCGCAATACGCGCCGCCACGTGTCGCTCGAGCACGTTCATCTCCATGGGCTTGAGGAACTCACCGTCAGGCAGCTGTGGTAAACCCAGCTTCTGGCCCGACACGCCGATGAACTTTTCAACATGGCTGTACCAGGGCGCGATGTCCGCATAGCGGATCGGCCAGTCGCAACCGTGGCCGTCCTGCTTGTTTGCCGCAAAATCCAGATCGCTCCAGCGATACACCTGGCGGGCCCACAGCAGCGAGCGGCCACCAACGACGTCGGCCCGCACCCAGTGCCAGGGATGCGCCGGGTCCCAGTCGTATGGATTGTTGGAGTCGTTGTTCCAGAAGTGGCGCGTGGTCTCATCGAAGGCGTAGCTGGTGCTCTGGATCTCGTACTCATCGGCGTAAAGGTCACGCAAGGGCAGCCCGCGAACCGGCGTCTGCCACTTGGGCTGATGTTCACCGACATAACCCGTACCGTGCTCCAGCGGACGACCCCGCTCGAGTACCAGAGTCTTGAATCCCTTTTCGGTAAGTTCTTTCGCCGCCCAGCCGCCACTCATGCCGGAGCCGACCACGATCGCGTCAAAGTCATAGTTATCCATGGCTACCTCACGTGGTCCATTGCCGGCCAATTTCAGCCAATTCGTAGTCACCGTCATAGCGCCCGGGTACCGGCAGATACACCAACTCTTGCGTCGAGCCGATTTCCGACGTGTAGTAACCGAGCACCGTCAGCTCCTTGAGCTTCGAGTAGAAGGGCACCTCACCCGCGGCCCCGGCGGGCATGAAGATTGCGCTCAACGCGTTGCCACCTTCCGCCGGTGATTCGGGCACGGGTTCCAGTGCCGCCAGCAGATGGGCCTGTTGCGCCTCATCGAGTTCGATGAACGGTTTCGCCCAGTTCGCCTGACCGGCAACTTCCAGTGCCGCAAGGCCATCGAGAAAGATGCTGCGCTCGGCATCCGTGTACCAATCCATCACGATCTGATGAATGAACTGGGCAACGCCGGCTGCGGCCGCGCCCGGCGTATCTGTTTCCGGGATGATGAGATCCGCAAGAATTTCAATCATTCGCTGCGTCTGCGACGACAGTTCGCCGTTGACCGGCGCCCTGCTCAGATCTTCCCCGGATTCCAGCGCCCGGCTGCACGATGGCGAGATGGCCACGCCGAGCAACACCCCGGCTGCTTTGAGAATTTCCCGTCTGTCCATGTGGCAACCCCTCCTGGAAAATTTGCCGGTCAGCTGGCTGATTCGTCTGCGGTGAGCGAGACCGGCCGATAGCCACCGGCGCGATGATCGCGCCACCAGATGAAGCCGAATACCGGCAGGAGCAGCAGCGGAACCACAGCCACCGCCTGAAAAGATTCTACCGACGCAAACCGCATGACCTCGGCGAGTTCGGCTCCAGTGAGATTCGCCAGCGCCTGCACGCTGCCGGCCGCCTCGAGCTTGGCCGCATCGAAGATCGCGCCCATCTGCGGCAGCACGTACTGGATTGCGAGTCCGGCGGCGAAACCCATCAATCCCATGAAGAATGCCCCGCCGCGTGGGTAGCGCTCGGAAACCGAAGCCAGCATCGTCGGATACAGGTAGCAGACGCCGATACCCCAGATCGTCGCGGCACCAAAGGCCAGCAAGGGGGTGTCGGCAGCCGCGAGCGCATAGAGACCCAATGCTGCAAAAAGACTGCCGAACCAGAGCAGTCCCACGGGGGATATCTTCACCGCAATCGGCCCGGCAAAATGGCGCATCACGAACATGAGCGCACTCACATAGATCAGCAGGATGATGCCCTGCATGCCAACCACGTTGGACAGCGCTATATCCACCCACTGCCCCGGCGCCAGTTCCGAAGTCGCGGTCAGCATCATGCAGAAAAACCACAACAGGAAACCGGGTGAGCGGATGAGTTCCCGATACATGTCTGCATGCTCGATCCCCGCGGCGACGCGCTCCGTGACGGGGAAAACAGCACCCCACACAAGCACCGCCAGGATGAGCGCGGGCACAATGAGTATCAGCAAGTTGACCTGCCAGGGCAGGCTGAACGCGCCCAGCGTGAGTCCGATCAGGCCGCCCGCGACGATGCCCGCGGGCCACCAGGCGTGCAGAATGTTGAGGCGATGAGTTTTTTCCTCGGGATACAACGCCGCCACAAGCGGATTGGTCGCGGCTTCGACCGCACCCCAACCGAGGCCGGTCAACAACAATCCCGCATAGACCAGCCAGTAACTCGTCTGAGTAACACCGAGCGTTGAGGCGGCAACGACAAGAACGCTGCCGAGGAGATAGCCGAAGGCAGCAAACAACAGCATCCGCTTCATGCCGACGTGATCCAGCAGCGCGCTGCCGAAAAGCAGCGTCAGGGCAAAGCCGATAAAGGTAGCGCCAATGACTTCCCCCACCATTGCGCCAGAGCGCGCGAGATCGAGTGCATCGAACAGGTCTGCCTGCAGATCACCGGCAATATTGGCTCGCACCGCAAAGCCGAGCCCGATCATGAAAATCGCCAGGTTGGCTACGATAAACAGACGCCTGCGCATCTGCGGGCCCGCTACCTCAGCAGCCACAGCCCCTCCCATGGTCATTTTTTTTGTCGGGCGATTATGACCCGCGCAGCGGCCGAAGGCGACTGACGAGGCGCTGTGTGATCGGGTCTCACGACAGGACGTCGCGTGGGCAGCCCCGCAGCCCGGGATGGCCGCAGGCGCGACGGCTAGGCTTTTTCTTCCTGCGCTTCTTCGGCTTCGTCCGAGTCATCTGCACTCAGATCAAAATCTTCGTCCAGCTCATCTGGAATCGGCCGGTCAACCAGCTCGATGAACGCCATGGGTGCTGCGTCACCGGCGCGGTAGCCACATTTCAAAATGCGCGTGTAGCCGCCAGGGCGTTCCCGATACCGGGGACCGATTTCGCTGAACAGCTTGCCGACCGCCGCCTTGTCCCGCATGCGCGAGAAAGCCAGACGCCGGTTGGCTACCGAATCTTTCTTCGCCAGCGTAATGAGCGGTTCAGCCACGCGCCGCAACTCCTTTGCCTTTGGCAGAGTCGTTTTGATGACTTCGTGCTCGATCAGCGAAACCGCCATGTTCCGGAACATCGCCTGGCGATGGGAACTGGTGCGGTTCAGATGTCGACCACTCTTACGATGACGCATTATTGGTTACCTCTATCCTCTTACCGCTCGCTCATGGGGATCTTGTCATCCGTCTTCAAGCTGGCCGGCGGCCAGTTTTCCAGACGCATGCCCAACGACAATCCCCGCGAAGCCAGCACGTCTTTGATTTCAGTCAGCGACTTCTTGCCCAGATTCGGTGTCTTCAGAAGCTCCACTTCCGTACGCTGGATCAGATCGCCGATGTAGTAGATGTTTTCCGCCTTGAGGCAATTAGCAGAGCGGACAGTGAGTTCGAGATCATCAACCGGCCGAATCAGGATCGGATCGATTTCTTCTTCCTTCTCTTCGACAATCGCTTCGCCTTCGCTTTCGACATCGACGAAGACCGCGAGTTGCTGCTGCAGAATCGTCGCAGCGCGGCGGATCGCTTCTTCCGGATCAATGGTGCCATTGGTCTCCAGATCCAGGACCAGCTTGTCGAGATCGGTTCGCTGTTCAACCCTGGCACTTTCCACACTGTAGGCAACGCGCCGCATCGGGCTGTAGCTGGCATCCAGGCGCAGCACGCCGATGGGCCGTGATTCCTCGTCCTCTTCGCCTTGACTGTCGACCGGCTCATAGCCTCTACCGCGCGTTACCCGCGCTTCGATGCTGATCGCACCGTTGTCGTTGAGCGAACAGATCAGATGATCGGGATTCGCGATTTCTACATCCTGGGTAAGCTGAAAATCACCGGCGGTGACTTCGCCCGTACCTACTTTCTTCAGGCTGATGATCGCTTCGTCCTGGTTGTGCAGGATGATCGCAATCCCTTTCAGATTGAGCAGGATGTCGATGACATCCTCCTGCACACCCTCGAGCGTGCTGTATTCATGCAATACACCATCAATCTGGACTTCCGTGATTGCGCAACCTGGCATCGAGGACAGCAGAATGCGCCTCAGCGTGTTGCCAAGGGTGTGTCCGAAGCCACGCTCGAGCGGTTCAAGAGTCACCTTGGCCCGCACGGGACTGACTTCTTGGATGTCGAGGTGACGCGGGGTCAGAAATTCAGTTACCGAATGTGCCATTTACGTTCGTCTCCTTGAGCTAATTACTTGGAGTAAAGCTCGACAATAAGATTTTCATTGATCTCTACGGGCAGTTCCTGGCGATCCGGCAAACGGCGGAATACGCCTTCCATCTTGCTCGGATCCACATCAACCCACTCGACGGGCGCGCGTTGTGACGCCAGCTGCAACGCCGCCTGGATTCGCATCTGGCTGCGAGATTTTTCGATGACCGCAACAACGTCATCAGCACTGACGATGTATGAGGCGATGTTCACAAGCTGACCATTCACGGTAATCGCTTTGTGAGATACCAGCTGGCGCGATTCCGCCCGGGTCGAACCGAATCCCATGCGATACACGACGTTATCCAGCCGACTTTCGAGCAACTTCAGCAAATTTTCGCCAGTGGCGCCTTTCTGCCGATCTGCCTTCTTGTAGTAGTTGCGGAACTGCTTCTCCAGAACACCATAGATTCGTCGCACCTTCTGCTTTTCGCGCAGCTGTACGGCATAGTCGCTCAAACGCGTGCGACGTGCGCCATGTTGTCCCGGCGGGTTGTCGATTCGGCATTTCGAATCGATCGGCCGCACGCCACTTTTCAGGAACAGGTCCGTACCTTCGCGGCGCGACAATTTGAGTGTGGGTCCTGTGTAACGGGCCATACCCTTATCTCTCCAAATGAGTTAGACGTGTATGTTCAGACACGCCGACGCTTCGGTGGCCGACAACCGTTGTGCGGAATCGGCGTTACGTCTGAAATACTGTTAATTTTCAACCCTGCGGCGTTGAGCGCACGAACTGCGGATTCGCGACCGGGACCAGGACCTTTCACAAGAACATCGACACTTTTCATGCCACGCTCGATAGCCGTGGTCGACGCACGCTCACAAGCGACCTGGGCAGCAAAGGGTGTGCTTTTACGGGAACCACGGAAGCCCGAACCACCCGCGGTCGCCCAATACAACGTGTTGCCCTGGCGATCGGTGATGGTGATGATCGTGTTGTTGAACGATGCGTGAATGTGTGCAATACCGTCTACAACGATCCGACTTGTACCTTTCTTTTCTGCCATCTAAAAATTCCTATTTCCTGATCGGTCGGCGCGGACCCTTACGGGTTCTTGCATTTGTGCGCGTGCGCTGACCACGTACCGGCATACCACGCCGATGACGGATTCCGCGGTAGCAACCCAGATCCATGAGTCGCTTGATGTTCATCGATCTTTCGCGTCGCAAGTCGCCTTCAACCGTGCGTTGGGCAACTTCAGCCCGCAGCGAATCGAGTTTGTCTTCGGCCAAGTCCTGGATCTTCGTCGAAGGATCAACGCCGACCGCTTCACACAGCTTCAACGCAGTCGTGCGGCCTATGCCATAGATATAAGTCAGCGAGATGCTCGCGTGCTTATGGTCAGGGATGTTGATACCGGCAATACGTGCCATGCATGTGCTCCGTTTATTTATCCTTCGCTCAAGGTGCGCGCGCTTTTAGCGCTCAACCCTGACGCTGCTTGTGTCGAGGCTCGGCAGTACAGATCACTCTGACCACGCCATGGCGTTTGATGATCTTGCAGTTGCGACAGATTTTTTTGACCGATGCTCTAACTTTCATCTCAAAAACCTCGTGTACTTCGCCCGGCTACTTGACTCGCGCATTGCGGCCGTAGCCCTTCAAATTCGATTTTTCCATCAGCTTTGCGTACTGACTGGACATCAGGTGCGACTGGACCTGGGACATGAAATCCATCGCAACCACCACGACAATCAACAATGCCGTACCACCGAGCTGGAACGTGATGTTGAAAAAGACGACCATGAACTCGGGCAGCAGGCACACAGTGGTGACATACAGTGCGCCAAATACCGTCAGTCGCGTGATCACGTCGTCGATGTAGCGTGCGGTCTGTTGGCCCGGTCGAATACCGGGCACATAGGCGCCCTGGCGTTTCAGATTGTCGGCAACGTCCTTCGGATCGAACATGATCGCCGTGTAGAAAAAGCTGAAGAAAATAATCCCACCGGCAAACATCATGATGTACAGCGGCTGTCCCGGCGACAGGACGAGCGAAACCTGTTGCAACCAGCCCATACCCGGCGAGTTGCCGAACCACTGAGCCATCGAGGCCGGTGCCAGCAGCAGGCTGGAGGCAAAAATTGCCGGAATAACGCCCGCCATGTTGATTTTCAGAGGCAGGTGACTGCTCTGCCCCTGATAGACCCGGCGCCCCTGCTGACGTTTGGCATAGTTCACCGTGATTCGCCGCTGTCCACGTTCGACGAAAACGACGAAGCCCACGATCATCACGGCGAAGATGGCAATCGCCAGCAACGCGATGATGTTGATGTCTCCCTGACGGGCAGCTTCAAACGACCTCCCGATCGCGCCGGGGAAGCCTGAGACGATCCCGGAAAAGATAATCAGCGAGATGCCGTTCCCCACACCTCGTTCGGTGATCTGTTCACCGAGCCACATCATGAACAGAGCACCGGTGACTAATGTGGTGGTCGCCACGAAGAAGAAACTGAATCCTGTCGTGAACGCAAGGCCCTGGTTGGCCAGCGTAACTGACAGCGAGGTGCCCTGGATCAGCGCGATGAACAGCGTGCCGTAGCGCGTGTACTGGGTAATCTTGCGGCGCCCGGACTCGCCTTCCTTGCGCAACTGCTGCAGGGTCGGATACATCATCGACATGAGGTTCATGATGATGCTGGAAGTAATGTAGGGCACCACACCAAGGGCGAGGATGCTCATGCGCTCCAGTGCACCACCGGAGAACATGTTAAAGAGATCGAGAATGCCGCCCTGCTGCTGATCAAACAGCGATGCGAGCCGTTCTGGATTTATTCCGGGCACAGGAATGTGCGTTCCCATCCGATAGATGAGAAGCGCCATAAAAACGAACAGCAGGCGACTGCGGAGCTCGGTTAAGCCCGCCTGCGATCCTGCCAGTTGTCCCGGATTAGCCGCCATCAGTCTTCTACCTTGCCTCCAGCGGCTTCGATTGCCGCACGAGCGCCTTTCGTCACACCGATTCCCTTTACCGTTACCGCACGGCTGATTTCGCCCGACAACATGACCCGGGCGCGCAGCATATTGCGGGAAATGATATTGGCCGCCTTCAAAGCAGCCAGATCGATCACATCAGCATCGACCTTGTGCAGCTCACCCAGCCGCACTTCGGCGGTGACCAGACCGATCCGCGAGCGGAAACCAAACTTGGGTACACGCTGTTTGAGGGGTTGCTGACCGCCTTCGAAACCTGCCCGAACACCACCACCCGAACGAGATTTCTGGCCTTTCGTACCACGCCCGGCCGTCTTACCCCAGCCGCTGCTGGCACCGCGGCCAACCCGCCGCTTGCCTCTTTTACTACCCGCTGCCGGGCTCAAACTGTTGAGGCGCATGCCTACTCTCCTTCCACCCGCACCAGGTAGCTGACACGATCGATCATGCCGCGCACCGCCGGGGTATCTTCGACTTCCACCGAGTGTCCGATCCGTCGCAGACCAAGGCCAGCCACGCACGCCCGATGCTTCTTGAGTCGCCCAGCGGCGCTTTTCACTAAAGTGACGCGTATCGATTTATCACTCATTACTGCTACCTAACTAGTTCCTACCCGGGAGGACCGGCGCTTCAGGCGCTGATTTCCTCTACTGTTTTGCCGCGCTTCGCCGCGATAGTTTGCGGCGAATGTATGTTCGACAACGCTTTGAAGGTCGCCCGAATGACGTTGACCGGGTTGGTCGAGCCATAACACTTGGCCAGAACATTGCGTACCCCGGCCGCCTCGAGCAATGCCCGCATGGTGCCCCCGGCGATGATGCCGGTACCTTCTGATGCGGGCTGCATGTAGACCTTCGATGCACCGTGACGCGCAGTCACCGGATACCAGATCGTGGAACCATTGAGATCCACGTTGACCATGTTGCGGCGCGCCGCTTCCATGGCTTTTTGAATCGCCAATGGGACTTCGCGTGCCTTGCCACGACCAAAGCCCACACGACCGTTGCTGTCGCCAACCACCGTCAGCGCGGTAAAACCGAAAATCCGGCCACCTTTTACCACCTTGGCTACCCGATTCACCTGAACCAGCTTTTCAACCAGCCCTTCTTCGCGAACCTCGTCGGTATACGCCATCCTTAAAACTCCAATCCGCCTTCACGCGCCGCCTCGGCAAGCGCCTTGACCCGGCCGTGATATCTGTAACCCGATCGATCAAACGCAACAGCAGAAACCCCTGCGGCCTTTGCCCGTTTTGCGATCAGCTCTCCAACTTTCGTCGCAGCCACCACGTTGCCCGTACTGCCGCCGCGCAGGCTTTTGTCCAGCGTCGAGGCAGCTGCCAGCACCGTGTCACCGTCGGGCGAAAGAATCTGGGCATATATATGGCGCGGCGTACGGTTGACCGACAGACGTACCGCACGCAGATCACGCATCTTTGCGCGACTGCGACGTGCCCTGCGTAATCGGGCTGACTTCTTATCCATCATCTGCTGCTAACCTCTATCTCTCGCCTGCTCTGTGTGCCTGTCATAGTTCCTGCAATTACTTCTTCTTCGCTTCTTTACGCCGGACTCGCTCACCTACGTAGCGCACGCCCTTGCCCTTGTAAGGCTCGGGTGGCCTGAATGCCCGGATCTCAGCGGCAACCTGGCCGACGAGCTGATTGTCGACACCGGTGATGACGATCTCCGTCTGACTCGGCGTGTCCGCTTCTACCCCATCGGGCAGTTCATAAACCACCGGATGCGAAAAGCCGAGCTGCAGCGTGATCTTGCGGCCCTGAACCTGCGCCCGATAGCCGACGCCCTGCAGTTCCAGACGCTTCTCGAAGCCTTCCGATACACCCTTCACCATATTGTTGACCAGCGCTCGCGTGGTACCCGAAAGCGCTCTGGCCGCTTTGGAAGCACCGCGTGCCGCGAAGGTCAACGCACCATCTTCCTGGGCTACTTCGACATCCGCGTGCACGTGCCACGCCAGAGAGCCCTTGGCGCCCTTGATACTGATTTCCTGGCCGTTGAGTGTTACCTCGACGCCTGTGGGCACGACGACCGGATTGCTAGCAATTCGAGACATTCAACTATCCTGCGTTAAAACACGGTACAGAGTACTTCGCCGCCAATACCCGCGGTCCTCGCGGCACGATCCGTCATCAGGCCGCGGTTGGTGCTGATAATGGCAACGCCCAGGCCGCCGCGCACCGTCGGCAACTCATCAGATGCCTTGTAAACACGCAGGCCCGGGCGGCTGACACGGGAAATTTCCTCGATCACCGCCGCACCTTCGTGATAGCGCAACTGCACGTTCAACGTGGGTTTGACACCCTCATCGACTTCGTAGCTCCCGATATAGCCTTCGCTGCGCAGCACGGCACACAGCGCCACCTTGGCTTTTGAACTCGGCATGCTCACATCTGTGTGACTTGCAAGTTGCGCATTACGGATGCGCGTGAGCAGGTCGGAGATCGGATCTTGCATTGACATATTGAGACTCCTACCAGCTCGACTTGACCAGACCCGGCACATCACCGCGCATGGCTGCTTCGCGCAATTTGTTCCGGCCGAGACCGAATTTTCGATACACACCATGCGGCCGGCCCGTCTGCCCGCAGCGTCTTTGCTGCCTGACCGGACTGGCGTCGCGTGGCAATGCCTGCAGCTTCAACTGGGCATCCCAGCGCTCTTCTTCGGGTGCATTGCGATCGTTGATCGTGGCTTTCAAAGCGGCTCTCTTGTCTGCGTATTTCGCAACCATCGCAGTACGCTTCTTTTCCCGCTCAATCATTGATGTCTTTGCCATGACTGTTTTTACCTCAGGTTCGGAGTGGGAAGTTGAACGCGCGCAACAGCGCGAGGCCTTCCTCGTCGGTTTTCGCAGATGTGGTAATGGCGATGTCGAGACCACGGATCTTGTCGATCTTGTCGTAGTCGATTTCCGCGAACACGATCTGCTCGGAAAACCCCATGGAAAAATTACCGCGGCCGTCGAATGCCTTCGGATTGAGACCCCGGAAATCACGCATTCGGGGAATCGCGATCGAGATGAGTCGTTCGACAAACTCGTACATCCGCGCTCTGCGCAATGTCACTTTGCAGCCGATCGGCCACCCGGCGCGAATCTTGAAGCCAGCCTCAGATTTTCGGGCATTACAGACAATCGGCTTTTGCCCGGCGATGGCAGTCATGTCAGCGATCGCGCTTTCCATTATTTTGCGATCGCCGACCGCTTCACCCACACCCATGTTGAGAGTGACTTTCTCGAGCCTCGGCACCTGCATGACATTCGCAAAACCCAGCTGCTCGCAGAGTGCTGGTCGAATCTCATCGGTGTATTTTTTGTAAAGATCAGTCATTTTTCGGTAATCGTTTTTCGCCGTTAGTTAGTCGATGACTTTCTGTGAAGATTTGAAAATACGGACCTTTTTACCGTCTTCCTCTCTAAAAGCAACCCGATCGGCTTTCCCATCTTCGTCATTCCAGATCGCAATATTCGAACGTTGAATAGGCGCCTCCTGCTCGACAATGCCTCCCTGCTGGCCGACATTCGGGTTCGGTCGCTGGTGCTTCTTCACCAGATTGATACCGCCAACGAGCAGCTTGCCGTTGTCCAGCACCTGCAACACGTCGCCGCGCCTGCCTTTGTCGCGTCCGGCAATCACAATCACTTCGTCGTCTTTTCTAATTTTCAGCATTTCTTATCGCTCGTTTACAAAACCTCAGGCGCCAACGATATGATGCGCATGAAATTCTTTGTTCTCAGTTCTCTTGTCACCGGTCCGAAAATACGGGTACCAATCGGCTGGTTCTGCGGATTCAGTAACACCGCCGCATTGCGATCGAAGCGAATGATGGAGCCATCAGGACGCCGCACGCCTTTTCGCGTACGAACCACCACTGCATTCATGACCTCGCCTTTCTTTACCCGACCTCGCGGAATCGCTTCCTTAATGGTGACTTTGATGATGTCACCAATGCGGGCGTAGCGACGACGTGAGCCGCCCAGCACTTTGATGCACTGCACCCGGCGGGCACCGCTGTTGTCGGCTACATCCAAAATAGTTTCTGATTGAATCATCGTCTAAACCTTATATCTGGGCGCCACCAGGCCCCCGCTATACCTCGCGGCCCTTTTTATCGATGCTCTTGAGCACCCAGCTCTTACTCTTGGAGATCGGTCGACATTCAGCGATTGTCACGCTGTCGCCAATACCGCAAACGTTCTGCTCATCGTGCGCGTGAATTTTAGAAGAACGGCGAATGATCTTGCGGTAAACCGGATGCTGCACACGACGCTCAATCAATACCGTGATGGTCTTATCCATCTTGTTGCTGACGACGGTACCGCTCACCGTGCGCGCGCTCGTTACTTTTTTCGTTCTTACGGTATCGGTTACGGTTTCAGTCATCTTGCTTCTCCTGCATCACTGTCTTTATACGCGCGATGTTGCGGCGGGCGTCATTCAACAGGTGTACCTGTCCGAGTTGGCCGCTGGCTTTTTGCATCCGCAGGCTGAATTGCTCCTTGCGCAGGCGCAGCAGTTCAGTCTGCAGTTCCTGCTGTGTCTTTTCTCTGAGTTCCGTTGCATTCATCTCGTCATCGCCCGCCTACATTACCGAACGCTTAACAAACGCCGTCTTGAACGGCAGCTTTGAGGCGGCAAGCGCAAACGCTGCACGGGCATCTTCTTCCGAGACCCCTTCCATCTCGTAGACCACGCGGCCAGGCTGAACCAACGCTACCCAGTATTCGACTGCGCCTTTGCCTTTACCCTGGCGCACCTCGAGCGGCTTTTTGGTGATGGGCTTGTCCGGAAACACGCGGATCCAGATCTTGCCACCACGCTTTACTCGACGTGTCATCGCTCTTCGTCCTGCCTCAATCTGCCGCGCAGTCAGTCGGCCACGACCGATGGCCTTCAAGCCATATTCGCCGAAGCTCACACGAGCACCACGTTGCGCAAGTCCACGGTTGCGGCCTTTGTGCTGCTTTCTGAATTTTGTTCTTTTCGGCTGTAACACGTCGTTTTACCTTCTTAGTACTTTCTGGTGGTCGTGCGCCGGCTGCTCAGCAGCTCAGGCATTCGCCGCCGATTGTCCTTCCTGACCCGTACCAATGATCTCGCCTTTGAAAATCCAGACCTTGATTCCTAGAATTCCGTACGTTGTCTTCGCTTCCCAGGTGGCGTAGTCGATGTCTGCGCGTAACGTGTGCAGTGGCACACGGCCTTCGTGATACGTCTCGGAGCGGGCAATTTCCGCACCACCCAGACGGCCCGCAACCCGGACCTTGATACCTTGTGCGCCCAGCCGCATCGCGTTCTGGATCACACGGCGCATTGCCCGCCGGAACTGCACCCTGCGCTCGAGCTGTTGCGCGACATTCTGCGCAACCAACAGGGCATCCAGTTCAGGCTTGCGAATCTCTTCGATGTTGATATGTACCGGCACGCCCATGATCTTCGATACTTCGACACGCAAACGTTCAACGTCTTCGCCTTTCTTACCAATCACGATTCCGGGACGGGCCGTATGAATCGTGAGCCGTGCGGTCTGTGCCGTGCGTTCGATCTCGATGCGGCTGATGGACGCCTGTGATAAACGCTTGCGCAGATAGTCGCGCACCTTGAGATCGTTCAAGAGGCGTTCGGGATAATCCTTCTTTTCCGCATACCACACAGACGTGTGCTCTTTGACGATTCCAAGACGAATACCAATTGGATGTACTTTTTGACCCATGTTTCTCTACTCGTCCGTGACGGTCACGGTTATGTGACTCGTCCGCTTCAAAATTCGATCCGCCCTGCCTTTCGCGCGCGGCTTGATTCGCTTCATGGTCAGGCCCGCATTGACGAAAATCTCCGAAATCTTGAGCTCGTCGACGTCTGCGCCTTCGTTGTTTTCAGCGTTTGCAATTGCAGATTCAACGACCTTCCGGACTAGCAACGCACCTTTCTGCGTGCTGAAGTTGAGAATGTCCAATGCAGCGCCTACCGGCTTGCCTCGCACCTGATCGACCACTCGCCGTGCTTTCTGCGGCGATATCGCGAGCCTTTTTGCCGTTGCCCTAACTTGCATCATGAAACCCTCTAACGACGCGCTTTTCTGTCTGCCGCGTGGCCACGATAGGTACGCGTCGGAGCAAATTCGCCGAGCTTGTGCCCGACCATGTCTTCGTTGATGAGAACGGGTATGTGCCGGCGGCCGTTGTGAACGGCGATCGTCAGCCCAACCATATCCGGCAGTATCATCGAGCGGCGAGACCAGGTTCGAATCGGCCGCTTTTCATTGGTCGCAATCGCGGTCTCCACCTTCTTCATGAGGTGCAGATCCACAAACGGTCCTTTATGCAGCGATCTGGGCATGCTTATCTCCTACCTCTGCGACGAACGATCAGCTTGTCCGTGCGCTTGTTCCTGCGAGTTTTATAGCCTTTCGTCGGCACACCCCAGGGCGAGACCGGATGTCGGCCGCCCGACGTCTTGCCTTCACCACCGCCATGCGGGTGGTCAACCGGATTCATCGCAACACCGCGCACCGTTGGCCGCCTGCCGCGCCAGCGAGTCGCACCGGCCTTACCGAGCGAGCGCAGGTTGTGTTCACTGTTACCCACTTCGCCCAACGTCGCGCGGCACTCGGCCATTACCCGACGCATTTCGCCCGACCGCAGACGCACGGTGGCATAGGTGCCTTCGCGCGCGACGAGTTGCCCGGAAGAACCTGCGCTGCGTGCCAGCTGCGCGCCCTTACCGGGCTTCAACTCAATGCAGTGAATGACGCTACCAACCGGAATGCTGCGCAGCGCCATTGCATTGCCGGCGCGGATCGGGGCATTGCCACCGCTCATCAACTCGTCGCCCTGCTGGACACCTCTGGGTGCCACGATATAGCGGCGCTCACCATCGGCGTACTTCAACAACGCAATATTTGCAGTCCGGTTCGGATCGTATTCCAGTCGCTCAACAACAGCCGGAATGCCATCTTTATTGCGTTTGAAATCGATCACCCGATACTGTTGCTTGTGGCCGCCGCCGCGATGCCGCGACGTGATTCGACCCGCATTGTTGCGGCCACCCGTCTTGCTTTTTTTCGCAAGCAGGGGCTTGTACGGCGCGCCTTTGTGCAGATCCGGATTTACCACCTTGACGACGAATCGACGTCCAGGTGAGGTTGGTTTCGCTTTAACGACAGCCATCTGTTCTAGTCCAATACCATGAAGTCGAGATCCTGACCTTTAGCCACTCGAACGTATGCTTTCTTCCAGTTCTTCTTGCGCGAGACGCCACGAACGTTTTTCTTGACCTTGCCTTTCACGACGAGAGTCGAAACCTTTACCACTTTCACCTTGAACAGGGTTTCCACTGCTTCCTTTATCTCTGCTTTGCTCGCGTCTTTCGCAACTTTGAATCCATACTGGTTGCTCGCGTCTCCCAGATTCGAAACTTTCTCGGAGAAATGTGGTTCAACCAGTACTGCGTAGAGCCGCTCCTGATTCATGCCAGCGACTCCTCGAGTTTCTTCAGCGCGCCGACGGTCATCAGCACCTTTTCATGGCTGATGAGGCTGACCGGATCCACACCCTGGACATCACGCACATCGACGTTTTTCAGATTGCGCGCGGACAGATACAGATTCTCATCGACGCAATCACTCACGATGAGGACATTGTCCAGTTGCAGACTCTTGAGTTGAGCGATGAGGGCTTTGGTCTTGGGGGTATCTACGGAGAAGGATTCACAGGCTACCAGGCGATCCTGGCGCACGAGTTCGGACAGAATGCAGCGCAGCGCACCACGGTACATCTTCCGGTTGACCTTCTCTGAATGATCCTGCGGCTTTGCTGCAAACGTCCGGCCGCCACCACGCCAGATGGGGCTGCGGATGGTGCCTGCCCGTGCCCGGCCCGTACCTTTCTGGCGCCAGGGTTTGCGGCCGCCGCCACGAACTTCAGAGCGCGACTTGTTGGCACGCGAACCCTGCCGAGCGCCCGCGAGATAGGCAACCACCACCTGGTGCACCAATGCTTCGTTGAATTCTCGGCCAAACGCGGCTTCAGAAATTTCTACACTGCCGTCGTTTGTTGCGAAGCTTAAATTCATTTCCTGTCTTCCTTTCGTGCCTGAGGTTTACCCTGGGTTCCCGTCCGGGAATCTAGGCCTTCACCGCCGGACGTACATAGACATCGCCACCGGCGGGTCCGGGTACTGCGCCTTTCACCAGTAACAAGTTCCTTTCAGAATCAACCCGCACCACTTCGAGATTCTGCGTGGTCACCCGGGCATTGCCGAGATGGCCCGACATCTTCTTGCCTTTGAAAACACGACCCGGTGTCTGGCACTGGCCGATGGAACCCGGTACCCGGTGGGAAATCGAGTTACCGTGCGACGCATCCTGGCCGGCAAAGTTCCAGCGCTTGATGGTGCCGGCAAAACCTTTGCCTTTCGACACGCCACGAACATCCACTTTCTGACCGGGTTCGAACTGATCGACTTTCATCTCGGTGCCAACGACGATTTCTTCTTCGATCTCATCGACACGGAATTCCCACAGCCCGCGACCTGCGGTGACATTACCCTTGGCAAAATGCCCCGCTTCGGGCTTGCTGACGCGATTTTGCTTGACGCTGCCCGTGGTGACCTGAATCGCTACATAGCCATCGCAATCCATCGTCTTGATCTGGGTGACCCGGTTGGGCTCCATTTCGATCACAGTCACAGGCACGGATACACCTTCTTCGGTGAACACCCGTGTCATGCCGCTTTTCCTACCAACCAAACCGATTGCCATTTTGTTGCGCCCCGCTGGATTGCTCCCATTTGTTTCGATCTCAAGCCGTTTCTGCTTATGGCCCGTTTCTTTCGCTTCGGGCCACTCATTTCGGCCAGATATCAAAACCGCGTACCAGCCACCCCGCCCGGAGATATTGGTAAACGGTCTCAGTCACTTCGCCGACCCCCTATCGGGGTCTTGTCGTGCTGCCTTTCGAGCTCTTACCGAGGCAGCGTAAAAACGCCGGTCCTTACGGTACCGGCGTTTTTAGTTATTTCAAGCTGATCTGTACTTCCACACCCGCCGCCAGATCGAGTTTCATCAACGCATCGACGGTCTTCTCGGTGGGCTCCACGATATCCAGCACCCGTTTGTGGGTCCGGATCTCGTACTGGTCTCGCGCGTCCTTATTCACGTGCGGAGAAATCAACACGGTGAACTTTTCCTTGCGGGTCGGTAACGGGATCGGGCCTTTGACCTGCGCACCCGTACGCTTCGCCGTTTCGACGATTTCCATTGTCGAGACGTCGATAAGCCTATGATCAAACGCTTTCAAGCGTATGCGAATCCGCTGGTTCTCCACGAACAGCTACTCCAACCCAAGTTAAGGACCCGACAAATCGCACTGAAATTCTCGTTATAGCGAGCGTCGGGCGTAAAAAGACTCCGCGTTTCTGTCTGGAAAAACGGAGCGCGAATAATACAGACGGAAATCTTATCTAGCAACACCCGAAACAGCCATATTTCACCGCCTGACCCCAGATGAGCCCAATCTGACAGATCCGGGTATCTCGACCGCGTTGCGCCACCTGGATCTACCTGGCCAACCTGAGAACGCCTGGGACTCCCGGTCGTCGGGTCACCGGTAGACCCATCGGTACCCAATCCCAGATTCGGCACTGACACAACGGCCTGGAGCGTACGTTGCGCAGCGTCGATACACCGGCTATTCCTTGATAGAGGTGACGACGCCTGCGCCCACGGTGCGGCCGCCTTCACGGATCGCAAAGCGTTGGCCTTCTTCCATCGCAATCGGCGAGATCAACGTCACCGTCATGTTCACGTTGTCTCCCGGCATCA
>SMVA01420037.1_pt1 | contig 43378 bp, 29 predicted proteins | sample 2456451 | NCBI WGS metagenome assembly SMVA01 (sample SAMN11095933, study PRJNA526329) | marine sediment metagenome | biome: Marine sediment; feature: Surficial sediment; material: Deep marine sediment; isolation source: Hadal surficial sediment | place: Pacific Ocean | collected 2014-05 | depth...
ACATTGCTGACTTCGAGATCTTCCTGGAGATAGAACGCCCCGACACTCCAGCCGCCGTCACCCAGATCGGACCCCATCCACTCGCCGCTGAGGTTCAATTCCTCACTGAATTGCCAGGCGGTGTTCGCGTACTCGGTGTGAAAACTTTTGTTGGGACCCCCATCGCTGTTCTCGAGGGTGTAGCGGTCGTGCCACTCGTAGGCCGTGATGCTTTTGAACTCGAAGCTGTCGCCGAAGTGCCAGTTCCACGTGAGGCTCGTGCCGAAGAGGTCGAGGTCCTCGGGACCATTGAGATCGTAATCGCCAGCGAAGGGGTCTCCGTCGTCATCGATATAATTGGAACTATCCCGATGGACGACTTCGGGAGAGGGGGGGATGACGGTGTTTCCAGTTGGGTCGTTGAGGCTTGCGCGCTGGGTGTGAACCCCGTGGTTTTGATACTGGTAGGCGTGCCCGAGGTTCTGACCCCCGTGGGCGTTCAACAACCATTCCATGTCCAACGTCTCCGGCTGCAGGAGCAGCAAAGCGCGAAGCCCATAGTTGTTGACGTCGTTGACCCGGTCCTCGATTCCCTTCGGTATCAGTAATTTCGGAAAGATCGGCGGATCTGCTGTTTGATCTCCTCTGCTTTGTTGATTGCAGGGGGGAAGAGCGAGGGGCTTTGCGTTGACCAGGCCCGCGCAGCGATTTTTCGTAGTGCCGTCGCGCGTGTTCCAATAGCCCGCTACGCGGCCGCTTAGAATATTCGGGACGATCGGGCCGCTGATCGCGCCGCTTAGGTCGAATTCGTCGAAGTTTCCGTAGGTGCCCGAGAGGTACGTCTCGAATTCTTCGGTGGGCATGGCCGATCTAATGAGAATCGCACCCGCCGAGGCGTTGCGGTAGTAGGTCCCTTGGGGGCCGCGCAGCACTTCGACACGTTCCTGGTCGAAGAATCCGAAGAGCTGGATCGAACCCGACTGCAGGTAGACGCCGTCCTGGTAGATGGCCACGGCGCCCGCCGCGTTGGCGTTGAAATCGTCGAGGCCGACACCGCGAATGAAAATGGCGGCACTCGTTGCGGCGAAGGCGCTTTTGATTTCGAGGTTCGGCGTGAAGTTCGCCAGGTCGCGAATGTCCTTGATGCCTTCCGTCCTGATGGTGTCCATGGTGAAGCCAATGACGGAGATGGGTGCGGATTCGGGAATTCCTGAATCCGCCGAGCCCTGGATCAGGATCTCCTCGATGTTGGTGTTTTGGATCGGCTCAAACGCGAAATCTTCCTCGATATCGTCCGCGAGCTCGTGAACCAGCGACTGAGCTTCGAGCGCGTCGACCTCGTCTTCGGGCACATCACCTTCGTCTTCGGGTGCATCGACCTCGTCTTCGGGCGCATCAGTCTGGTCTTCGGGCACATGCGCCTCACCCGTATCGTCTGTCGGTGACCCGACTTCTTCGTCGGCCATGGGTACGCTGGTTGCATCGGGCGGTGTCACCTCAGCGGGCGTTTCGCCTTGTGCGAGCGCCGCAGTTCCGAGCAGCAGCGCTGCGATGATGCAAGGCCAGAGGGAGGCGCCAGCCGAATAACGGGCCAGCGCCGACGCGCGCAAGAGATCTCCAGAACTTCGCATCAAGCCCCGCTCACCCCAGACACTTGGATCCAAACAGCCACCGCAAACCGCTTCGGCCGTTGAACTCTTACTTCGGCTGACGACTTCAGACTCGCGTTCCAATTCACTCGCTGAGGTCGACTCTGTGCTTGCTTCACTTGGCTTACAAAGCATCCCTTGCTGAGAGAAGACCAAGAAAGTCGGTCACTTGTCCTCACCAGGAAGATGTCCACGGCGAGGCTATCTCAATCTTCATGGGCTTGCCCGAAGCTCCGACCCGATCGCGGGGCTGGCATGTGCAGCCGCACCGTTCGCCGGTGTTCCGAGGTAGCGGTTGGAAGCTCGATCGCGTCAAGCGCCGCCAACCCTCGAAGGGGAATTCCGGTCCGAATTCTGACCTGCGGCTGCACGCGCATCTAGCGATCGTCCATTGAATTATGGCTGAACTGAATCGAGTGTTTAGCGCTGATTTCCAATCGATTTCCCGGAGCCAGTCGCTGCTGGAGTCTATCTGAATATGCCATAAAAGGAATATTCGAAGCCCTGCTCGGTTGGGGGATGTCGTGCCTCTCAGCGCGGCCGTCCCCGCTCTCTGTGGCGAAGAAACTTTGGCCGACTACCACCAGGTCGCGTAGAGCGCGATCAACATCAGCACGATCGCCATCGAAGCGAAGTTGAACGTCGAACTCGTGCTGCAGTCGACCTCCTCGAACTTGATTGCGCCCGGTTGTTCGCCCGCACCCTCTAGCTTCGAAATCAACATGCCGAGGCCCACGCAGAGTAGAAATGCGATGCCGACGCGGTCGATGAACGGCAGGGTGGGCCAAAACAATTTGAATCCGAGTGAGAGAACCGCTGAGCCGACCGCGGCGCTGAGCGCACCGTTTGCGGTCGTGGATTTCCAGAATATTGCGAGCAGGAAGATCGCGACGATTCCAGGGGTAAAGAACCCAGTGAATTCCTGGATGTACTGGAAGGCCTGATCGAAATTGCCGAGCAGTGGGCGCGCGACGATCATCGCGACGACGAGTGAACCAAAGCTCACCAGCCGACCGACCGTAACGAGGTGTCCCTCACTTTTTTCCGGCCCGGCCAGGTGCGCGTAGAGGTCCATCGTGAAGATCGTCGAGATGCTGTTGGTCATCGATGCAAGCGACGAGACGATCGCGGCGATCAGCGCGGCAAAGACCAGGCCCTTGATGCCGACCGGGAGCAGCTTCATGACTTCGGGATAGGCGCTGTCGGGTGTCGGCAGATCGGGAGCGAGAACCACGGCCGCAAGTCCCGGCAACACGACGAGCACGGGCACCAGCATTTTCAATAAGGCAGCAAAGACGATGCCCTTTTGCGCCTCACGGGGGCTCTTGGCCGCAAGCGCACGCTGAATGATGTACTGGTTGAAGCCCCAATAGGAGAGATTCATCACCCACATTCCGCCGATCAAGACCGATACGCCGGGCAGGCTCATGTAGTGAGGGCTGCTCTTCGTAAAAATCATGTCGAACTTCTCGGGAATCTCTTCGAGCAGGATCGAGAAGCCCGCAACGACGCCCGCTCCGTCTGCAATCTGATTCAGCGAGATGTAGGCGATCATCAGGCCACCGAAGACCAGCAGGACGACTTGGATGATGTCGGTCAGTGCGACGGCCTTGAGGCCGCCGTAAATCGAATACGCGGCCGAGAACGCGCCGAGCAGGCAGAGTGCGTAGGCGATGTTCAGTCCGGTAATGGTGTTGATTGCAAGCGCACCGAGCCAGAGAATCGAGGTCAGGTTGACGAAGATATAAACGCCGAGCCAAAATATCGCCAAGACCGTGCGAACACGACTGTCGTAACGCCGCTCGAGAAATTGCGGCATCGTGTAGATTTCGTGCTTCAAGAAGACCGGGAGTAGATACTTTCCGACGATGATCAGCGTGAGCGCCGACATCCACTCGTAAGACGCGATCGCAATTCCCAGCACGTAGGCCGAACCCGACATACCGATGATCTGTTCCGCAGAAATGTTCGCGGCGATCAGCGATGCCCCGATCGCCCACCACGGCAGCGAGCGACCCGCGAGGAAGTAATCCTTGGTGTCTTTCTGGTGGCCGCCTTTCTCACGCGAGACCCACTGCGCGAGGGTCAGCAGGCAGACGACGTAGACTGCGACGACCACCAGATCGAGCGTTTCTAGATGCATGGATTTCAGCGCTCCTTGAGACTCGGGTCTTCGCCAGGCGTGTAGGGGTGCAGGCGAAAACCGTCGCGGGCCAGAAGATCTTTGAGGCTATCTTCGCCGAGCGCGTACGGCCGCAAGCGAAAACTGTACCGGTATTCCATTTCCGTCAGCGAGTACTCCATCAGGGTTCGCTTGCCCCAGGAGTCGTCACCGCCGACGCCCATTTGACCGTAGTCGATGTCGAGCGAGACGAAATCGCCGGGCACGATGTCGTTGACGTGCACGTTGACTCGCTTTTCGTTCTTGCGCGCGCCGGGACCGTCCTCGCTCGTGATCGCGATCTTGGCGGGTGGAATGAAATCTTCCTGCCGATTGTGGTGCACCCCGAATCCGATCCAATTGCCGCGTGTGTTGATCAATAGGCCGGTCTCTTTCCCATCGGTGAGCGAAAGCCAGCGAACGTCGGTCTTGTAACCGTTTTCCTGCGGCCGGTGATAGGGGACGTAGTGCTCGGAGACGGGCATCCGGTAGTGGCCCACATTGGCCGCCAACTTGCGATCGCTGTAGTTCTCGAATGGGCCGCGCCCGAACCACTCGGTCTGGTCGAGGCGCCCGATGAGTTCGAGGTTCATACCCACTCGCGGAACGATGGGCTGCCCCGCGCTCTTCGTGAAACGATTTTCCACATCGATGTCGCCCGATGACCAGATTAGGTAGTGCGCTTTCCAGCGAGCGACCTCGATTCCACTGTCATCGGTGAATGTGTAGTCGGCATCTACGACAACCAGCTCCGATCCTTTTTGGACCCGAAGTGATTCGAGCGTTCGGTTGCGCCCGGCTTGCTCCCAAGCCTGTGCCCAGTCTTGCATGTAGTTGCCAAAATCGTTGTCGGTTGGCGCGCGCCAGAAATTCGGCGTGAGCGGGCGAAGGAGCAACTCCTCTCCGTTGAAAACGAGCGACGAAAGCAGCCCCGTATCGCGGTCGAAGCGGGTGGAGAAATGCTCTCCCGAGATCGTAATGGCTCGTTCGGATTCATCGATCGTCAGGCTTCCACGCGACTCGGGTGTGTCGCCGAGCATCAGGGAAGAACTAGAAATCGAGAATTGCTGCTCGGCGTAGATGTGTCCAGCGGGCAGGATGCCGCGGGCCTCGGGCGATACGAGGCGTAGATTGAGGTGATACTCGTTGCCCGCGTAATGGGGCGGTAATCGATAACCCAGCTCGATCGATTGCCCACTTTCGGGGCCGGCACGGAGATCGCCGAAGACGCCGCTTTCGATCGCCGCTCCGTTTTCCGTGATGTCCCAGTCGAGTTCGAATCCATCCAGGCTCGTGAAGTCGTAGCCGTTATCGACGCGGATCGATCCCGTCGTGAGATCGTTGGCGTGGAAGTCCACGTGTTGGTAGACGCGCTTCACCTCCCAGTACGCGGGCTGAACGCTGCGGTCCGAGAACACGATGCCGTTGAAGTTGAAATTCCCGCTCGAAGGAACGCCCGCGGGGCCGTAGTCACCGCCATAGGTCCAATATGGCGTCCCGGCTTCATCGTGTTCCAGCAAACCCTGGTCCACCCAGTCCCAGATGAATCCGCCCGCGAGGATGTCGTGCTTCTTGATGACGTCCCAGTATTCGGCGAGGTTCCCGGTGCTGTTGCCCATCGAGTGCGCGTACTCGATCAGGATGAACGGGCGGTCGTTGTGGGTCTGCGCGTACTGCTCGAGATCCCAGTGTCGCCAGTACATGCTGGAGTGGAAGTCTGAATGGCGCTCGCCGACTTCTTCGATGTTCCCCTCGGTCTCGTACTGAATCGGCCGCGAGAGGTCTCGGGATTTGATCCAGTGGTAGACCGCGCCGAGGTTGACGCCGTCGCCGGCTTCGTTGCCGAGCGACCAGATCACGATCGATGGCTGGTTCTTGTCGCGTTCGACCATGCGCTGGGTGCGGTCGAGGTGGTGTGGCATCCAATGCGGCTTGTTGCCGAGCGTCTTGTCGTGGTCGTAGCCGTAGCCGTGGCTCTCGATATTCGCTTCGTCCACGACGTAGAGGCCGTATTCATTCGTGAGTTCGTAGAAGCGGCTGGGAAACGGGTAGTGGGAGGTGCGCACGGCATTCAGGTTTGCGGCCTTCATCAAGCGGATGTCTTCGAGCATGGTCGCCTCGTCGAGAACATGGCCCGTGACGTGGTGGTGCTCGTGGAGATTCGTCCCCTTCAGCTGAACGAGCCGGCCATTGATGAGAAAACGGCCGTTGACGATCTCGGAAGTTCGGAAGCCGATCTTCTGGCTGATGTACTCGTCGTTCGATCCGGAGGCGTCGGTCAGGCCGATTACGAGCGTATAGAGGTTGGGGGTTTCGGCTGACCACTTCCGGGCGTCTGCGAGTGTGGTCGAAAACGAATGCGTCGTCTTCGAGTTTCCGATCTCGACATCCGCAGACTCCGCGTAGAGCGAAACCTCGCCATCGAGAATCTCCACAGAGAGCGTCCTCGAAGCCGCGGTGTCTCCCGCATTTGCGAGTTCGAGTTCGATTTCGAATGCGCCATCGCGGTAGCCATTGCTCAAGCCCGCGTGTACGAAGTAGTCGCGCACGCGAACCTTGGGGCGCGCGTAGAGGTTGACGTCGCGTTGGATCCCGCTGAGCGACCAGAAATCCTGGTCCTCGAGGTAGCTCCCGGTGCTCCAGCGGTAGACCTCGACGGCGATCGAATTTTCGCCCGTTCTCACGTGATCCGTGATGTCGAATTCCGAAGGCGTCTTGCTGCCCTCGCTGTATCCGACCTGCTGGCCGTTCACCCAGAGGTAGAACGCCGAGCTGACCCCGCCGAATTGCACGAAGATCGACTTGCCCTGCCAGGCCTGGGGTACCGTGAAATTTCGACGGTAGGAACCGACCGGATTGTCCTCCGTGGGCACATTCGGCTCGTCGGGCTCGAAGGGGTAGGGGACGTTGATGTAGATCGGATACCCGTAGCCCTCGCGCTCCCAGTTGGAGGGAACCGGAATGCTCGCCCAATCGGAGTCGTCGAAGCCGCTCTCGTAGAAGCGAACGGGCCGTTTGGCGGGAGAGTTCGAGAAGTGGAACTTCCACTCTCCGTTCAGTGACTGGAAGTTCGAGTTGCTCTCCGCTGAGAGCGCTCTTTTTCGGTTCGCGTAGCCGACGAAATTCGCGCGCGGCAGTTCGACGTTCTCACGAACAACGGCGATGTCATTCCACGCGGGGCGACTTCCGAAGATCTTGGGTGACGTCGTGCAGGAGATCAGAAGGTGTACCGCGATGAAAACGCTCGCAGCGCTGAGTATCTGGATGCGTCGTCTGGAACCGTGCGAGAAGGTGAGGGGGTGGACCATGTAGTCGCCTCGGGTTTCGGGAATTAGGAGTTTGCTTCGGGTTGTGGGACATCGGGTGGTTCCATCGACGGAGCCGGTCCGACCGGATCAGTGGCCGTCACGGCGTGAACCCAGGGAGGCCGTCCGAGTATTTCGCCGTATTCAGCCCGCACCCTGTCGGTAACCCGATCCAGGTGCTGCGCGTCGACGAGGCAGAGCGCGCAACCTCCAAAACCGCCACCCACCAGGCGAGCGCCGTAGACTTCGGGGCAGGAAATCATGATCTCCACGAGCGCATCCAATTCGGCGCAACTGATCTCGTAGTCGTCTCGCAGGCTCACGTGAGACGCGGTGATGAGTTCGCCAAGGCGAGCGACATTACCACGTCGGAGCGCGGAGTTCGCATCGTTGACCCGCTGGTTCTCGGTGACGATGTGCCTGCAGCGACGATACAGCCGATCATCGAGCAGATTCTTCTCGTCTTCGAGCTGTGCGGGTTCGAGGTCGCGCAATGCGCCGAGTTGCGGAATTTGGCGGGCTAGCAGTGCTACGGCCTGTTCGCATTCTTCTCGCCTGGAGTTGTATTCGCCCGCTGGAAGTCTGTGAGAAACCCCGGTGTCGACGACCAGCAACCTCGCATCAGCGGGCATCGCAACGGATTGGAACTCGAGGGAGCGGCAATCCAACATCATCGCGCGGTCATTCGCACAGTGGGAGATCACGAATTGATCCATGATTCCGCAGCGAACACCGACAAAGTCGGTTTCTACACGCTGGCATAGCTGTGCGAGGTCACCGCGTTCGATCGCGACATCGATACAATCGAGCAACCCAAACGCGAGAACGATTTCGAGAGACGCGGATGAACTGAGTCCGCCGCCCAGTGGAATATCACCATCGATGACAATATCTGCGCCGCGCAGAGAATGGCCGGCATCTTCCAGTATCGACGCGACGCCTTTGACGTATTCGGACCACTGAGCGTCGCCGCGGCTCTCTATCCGATCGAGATCGATCTCTTCCAAGCTGTCGAATCTGCACGAGAAGGTGCGGAGGATTCGATCGGACCGTGGCGCGATCGCAAGCCAGGTGTGGAGACCAGTTGTCGTTGGGAGTACGAAGCCCTCGTTGTAGTCGGTGTGCCCACCGATGATGTTGACTCGTCCAGGCGCGCGGAACAGCTTTGGCTGCCCGCCAAAGCGAGAGACGAACTCGTCGTGTATCGATTGGGAGGTGATCGTCACAGGTGTCGTGGTGTCCGGTCGATCGTCCAGGGGGGGTTCATGTTCCGACCTCGATGCTCAGCGACCAAGTCCGAATCTTGCCAGGTTCGAGTTGCTCCGCCCAGCCTTCGGCGATGGCCTCTGTGAGGCTTTCGCAGGGCGATGTGGACGGCTCGACGCCCAGATTGAGATGCGGTTGCGAGTCACAGCCCGACCAAGCGCGGTTGTTGATCCACAACCCTAGCCAGGGAATCTGGCGCTCGTCGTATTGAAACGTCAAGCGTTCCGTTCCATTCGCTGACGATATACTCACCGCTCCGGGTGAAGTCGATCGTACGAAAAGCTTGGCCGCGAACCGGTCGGGTTTGGTCCCGGAGTCGAAGCTGGCCTCGAGATCGAGTTCACCGCCATCGCCTAATGGTAATCGTGGCCATGCGAATTCGCTGTCTGTCGGGCTGAGGTTCAATTGCTTGGAGTCTGCCACGCGAAATTCCTGTCCGGTGGGTATCTCGATTCGCATGCCAGGTTCCACCGCAATCAGCGGATGAGCGCACCACGCCCAAGGCCACGGAAGGTTTCCGGTGTTTTCCAGCGAATATTCGAGGGTCAGGCGCGGGCGTTCGGCATCGAGGATCGCGACGCGACGCCAACGAAAATCGAACACCCGACCGGTTGCCGTCAGATCGCAGATCGCGCGCCCCGATTCCATCGCTGTGGACTCTTCCACCTTCCACACTTGTCCAACCAGATCGCCGTGGTCCGGGATGCGGTGTCGCGTTCCGTCTGAAAGCCCGACCTCGCAAGGGCCCGTGGAGAACAGGATCTCGTCCCAACCGCCGGAGTCCAATTCCCGGCCGTAGTCCGCTCCGTAAACGGCCCGTCGGATGGGCAAATGTGGATTCTGCCAGAGCCAGTTGCGGGCGGATCGGCGATCGATGATCTCTGCGATCTTGCCGCCCGCCTCCGGCAAGATGGACACGCTCATTCGCTCGTTTTCCAGGCGAATGACGCGGAGGCCGCTTCGAGAGTTTACGTCTTCACAGGTTGCCATTTGCCGATCCGGTGCCCCGATTTCTCACCTTTACATTCGCTCTCGTGTTCGTCGAGTTCACTCTTCGCCCTGCCTCGATTGAGCTCTCGCATTCGACGGAATCGCGACCGCCGCGATCGCGGCGCTAGGTACCCCGAAATTTCGGCGGGCGCTTTTCGAGAAACGCCTGCACGCCCTCGCGATAGTCCGCGCTGGCGAGACAGGTCCTGATGGACTCCTCGATGGCCCGGCCGTCGCGCAGCTCCGGCGATCGACTGAGGTCGCGCAGAACCATCTTGGCGCTGCGCAGGGTGAGCGGCGCATTTGCGGCGATCGTTGCCGCGACGTCGCGAACGAAGCCCTCGAGTTCGGTCTTCGCCACTACGGCGTTGACGAGGCCCACCCGCAGGGCTTCTTCTGCGTCGTATCGGCGTGCGGTAAAGAGCATCTCGGCGGCCGTTGATGGGCCGACGAGCTGAGCCAGGCGCTCGATTCCCTCGGCCTCGTATCCCAGGCCAAGTCGCGCCGCGGGAATCCCGAACTGGGCGTCGTCCGCCGCATAACGAAGATCAGCGTGGAGTGCGATTGCTGTACCCCCGCCCACGCAGAACCCGTGGATCATCGCGATGACTGGCTTCTCGGCGTCGGCCACGGCCGCAAATGCGCGGCCGGTTAGCTCCGTGTATTCTGCCGCGCGATCTGCGTTGCGCACTTTTTCGAACTCCGAAATATCGGCGCCCGATACAAAAGCGACGTCGCCCGCCCCGCGCAGGACGATGATTCGCACCTTCGCGTCACCGTCCAGCTCCGCGACCGCAGCGGGAATCGCAGCCCACATCGCGGAATTGATCGCGTTTCGCCGCTCGATCTGATCGAAAATCAGCCAGCCAACCGCTCCATCTCGCTCCACCCGTACGCGTCCAGTCATGGCGGGCGAAGATAGCCCGCGAATTTCAGAAACCAGCCATGCGGTAGCTTTGTAGAATAGAAAGTCAGCTCGAGTGGGAGGCAGGCCTTGGTGCCCGACCGAATCAATGCGGCGCCTTGGAAACTCATCGTCCAGGCCGCCGGGCTGCTTCTTTTTGGCATCGCCTTCGAAGCTTTATTCGTCGCTGCAGAAGCCCGGCTGCCGCGAAATATCTACTTCGATGCGAGTTATACCCTTTCACTCATCAAGCGCGTGCCGCTGGCGTTCATTCTTGCACTTCTTTCGCTTGCATTTTCCGGCTGGCTCTTCACTCCCGCGGGTCGAGACCGATTCGGTTGGCGCCAGATCGATCGCGTAGGTGGCCTTCGTTGGCTGATCTTCGGCGTGGCCGCGGCTTTGTCCTGGGCGTATTCGGGCTACGGCTATAACTACTATTACGGTCAATCGCATCTATGGGATCGCCTGCTGCTTACCCTCTTGATGTTCGCAATCCTGCGATCTCCGCTTCTTGTCGCAGTCTTCTGCTTCGAACTCTTGGTGAGCAGGGGGCAATTCAGTCACCCCATCGGCGCGCGTACACCCATAGGCGATGAACTTTCGATCAGGGTCTTGGGCATGGTCGTGGGTTGCGGGATGTGGAACGTGGCCCTCTGTGGACTGCGGCGGATCCCGGATGCGTCGCGCATTGCGTTCGTAAAGAAGTGGCGCCATTTGGCAGAGCTTCCGACCCGCTCCCTGGTCTATTCCATCCTCTGCCTGATCGGTTTCTACTACGCGTTCGCGGGGCTGGGAAAGTTACTGATCGGCGCGAACCTCTTGGATTGGATGAGGTTCAGTCATATGGAGAACCTCTTTGTCGCAAGCCACCTGAACGGATGGTTTCATCATCTTCCCGAGGCACGAGTACTCGAATTGGCGGAATGGATTCGTGCCATCAGCGTTCCGATTTCAGCCGCGACGCTGATCCTCGAGTTGAGCATGTTGTTCATTCTGCTGCGCCAACGCGGAACCTGGCTGCTTCTGGGTGCGATTTCGTCGATGCATATCGGAATCGTCATCATGAGCGGGATCATTTTTTGGAAATGGATGGTTCTGGATCTCTTGCTTCTCGCATGGTTGTGGTTCTGGCGAAACCACGAGGAAGTCCGAAGCCTCTATTCCCGATCCAACTTCATCGTTTCACTGCTGCTGATTGCCGCGGTAATGGCGGCATTTCACGAAAATCGTTTCTCTTGGTGGAACACGAAATGGATCAAGATCTACGAAATCGAAGCGAAAGACGAGGCCGGTAATGTTTATCTCGTCGACTACGCGGATTTCGCTCCGTACATCCTCTTGGATTTCTACCAGCCGAAAGAACACCGAATAAACACGATTGTGTACGGAATGAATCCCCATCAGTTCGTGATGCAGGGACTCGAAGACGCAGACCCCGAGGATCTGCAGCAGTTTTTCGCTGCGCCCCCAGGGAGCGGTGCCGAGAAGGCTCAAAGGAAACAGAAGCGGATTTTCAACGAATTCATGAAACGGCACTTCAAACATCGCAATCGAGGGCCAAGACGGACGGTCATGCCTTTTTTATTCCCCTCGCCGTCTCTCCATAATCGCCATCTGAGCGCTCCGAATCTGTATCGGGACCAAGCGCCCATCGTCGAAGTTCGGCTTCGATATGTCGAGATCTTCTACTCGGGTTCGAAGTTGCACCGGATGCGCGACGAGATCGTCCACACGGTACGGATTCCGCGGAGCGATTAGCGGGATCAGGATGCCTTCAGGAATCGCCCATGCGAATGAGTGCGTCTGCGGCGACCACGCCTTCACCCGCTCGCAAGATGATCAGCGGGTTCACATCCAGGCCGCAAAGCGTAGCGGCATTTTCAGCCGCGAATTCAGCAACCGCGAGAATCGCATCGACTGCGGCCGAAATGTCCCCGGCCGGTGAACCCCGGAATCCCGTCAAGAGGCTCGCAACCTTGAGGGACATCAACGCCTTTTGTACGGACTCGCGCGTCGTCGGCAAAAGCAGGCTCGCGCTGTCCGCGACCAATTCCGCCAAGATGCCGCCGGAACCGATCACGAGGGCGTGGCCGAATTGAGGGTCCCACTGAATGCCGACGATCAGTTCCGCAATTGCACCCGTCGCCATCCGCTCTACGAGGAAACGCTCGACGCGGTGCCCGCGTTCGCCCGCGCAAGTGGCAATCCGCTTCGCAGACGCCGCAACGTCATCGGCGTTTCGGAGGTCGAGCGCTACGACCCCCATTTCAGTCTTGTGGGCAAATTCTGGCCCCAGGGCTTTGACGACAACCGGGTAGCCAATGCGGTCTGCCAGGCTGGGTAACGCATCGGCAGTTCCGACATCGCCGTGTGGAACCGGCAAACCACAAGCGGCCAGGCGGCGTTTGGATTCCCATTCATCACAGAGCGCAACGTCGGGCCGCAGCTGGACGCTCTCTCGCGTCACGCTCGGCGGGCTGTCTGCGCCTTTGGTCCGCTTCTCGTGGTAGGTCGCCGCTTTGGAAAGTGCGAACAGTGCATCTTCCAGGCCTTGCAGCGGCGTTACGCCGCTTGCGATCAGCTGGTCACGCAGCCTCTCGGGCAATAGCTCAGTGATCGTACAAACCACGAAGGCCGGCATTCCCGTGCTTCGATGCGCGGCGATAAACGCCTCCAAGGCTGCAAGCCACTCTTCCACGGCTTCTGCTTCAATGGTCGGGTGGTCGTAGATGAGTAGGGCGGCGTCATGGCCGCCGCTCATCGACGTCGTGAAGCAGCGTTCCATTGCCGCTTTGTCGCCCCAGATCGATGTGTTGTAGTCGAAAGGGTTCGAGACCGTCACGTAATTCGCAAACTGTGCGTAGAGATCCCGCGTTTGCGGCTCGCTAAACGGGGGTGTATCGAGACCGAAATCTTGGACCAGATCTGCGAGGATCACGGCTTCACCGCCAGAACAGGAGAGGGTCAAGAGTTTGCGACCAGGCAGGGGGCCGGAACGGTCAAGAACCTTGACGGTCTCGAGCAAGCGATTGAGGGAATCGACTCGGATCACACCCAGGCGATCGAAGAGTGCGTCGTAGAGGGCATCGGACCCGGTGAGTGAGTTCGTATGCGTGTTGACTTGCGCCACACCTGCATCGGTGCGCCCGACCTTCATGACGACGATGGGAACGCCCGCTTCGAGGGCCCTCAGCGCTGCGCGGCTGAAACCCTCGATGTCGTCGAGCCCCTCGAGGTACATCGCGACGGCGCGCACTCGGTCATCGTTGAGCAGTGCGTCGAGGTAATCGCCCGGCCCGAGCACAGCCTGATTGCCAGTACCAATGACGTGGGTGAAACGTACGGAACGGTCGTTCATGGTGAGGTTCATGGCGATGTTGCCGCTCTGGGATATCAGTGCGACACCCTCGTCGACGTGACCACCGCCAAATAGATAAGGCCAGAGCGCGCAATCATCTAGATGGTTGACGAAGCCGAAGCAGTTAGGACCCACCAGTGGCATCTCGCCCGCGGCTTCGATCAAGCGATCCTGAAAACCCCGCCCCTCTTCGCCGACCTCGGCGAATCCCGCCGCGTAGCACACGCACCCCCCGGCTCCGAGCGCGGCGAGTTTCTCGACGACTTCGATGGTGAGGTCGCGGCGTACACCGATGTAGACTGCGTCGGGTACTTCGGGCAGCGCATCGACTGATGGGTAGCAGCGAAATCCGGCGACCGATTCTCGGCTTGGATGCACGGGCAGTATCGTTCCCCGGTAGCCCAGGCTCAGGCAACGCTCGATCGTCATCTCTGCGATGCGCCCGCCCACGAAGGCGATGCTCTTTGGAGAGAGAAGTCTGCTCAGATCCGTGGTGCCGGTGGTCGTCACGCGAAATCTCCGAACTGCCAGCGGGCGGCTTCGCCCATTACTCGCGCTTGAAGGACGCGTCTCGTTTTTCCACGAACGCGTTGACCCCCTCTTTTGCATCAGTGGAGCCGAGCATGCGCTCGTAGGCTTCGAAACCTCCGGCGCGTAACGCGTCGTAGGCTGCTCGCGGCGCGAGGCCTTCGATGCCCGTGGTCACTTCCTTCATGGCCTCGACCGCGATGGGTGCCGAGCTCGCGATCTGATCCGCCCACTCCCGCGCCTTTTGCAACTGTTCACCCGCCGGAACGACCGCATTGACCAACCCGAATGAGGCGGCTTCCTCGGCCGTCAACCAGCGCCCGAGGTACAACATCTCCATGGCGATGTTGCGCGGCAGGCGGCGCGGTAGTCGTTGCACGGCGCCGGCGTCGGGAACCATGCCGAGGGGAAGTTCGGGTAGGCGAAAGCTTGCGTGTTCTGCGGCGACGAGCAGATCGCACGCGAGCGCGAGTTCCATGCCTCCGCCGATCGCGGAGCCGTTCAACGCGCCGATCACCGGCTTCTTGAGATCCCAGAGTTCAGTCAGTCCCGCAAAGCCACCGGGGCCGTAATCGGCGTCCCACCAGCGAGCGAGTTGCATCTCTCCCGCATCGAGAGCCTTTAGATCCCATCCCGCCGAGAAGATTTTTTCGCCGCCGCCGGTCACGATACCGACAATCAATTCCGGATCGTCCCGTAGTCGCGCGAAGGCCTCTCCGAGCGCAACGCTCGTCGACAGATCGATCGCATTGACCGGCGGTCGATCCAGAGTGACTTCGAGTACACCGCCGCGTTTCTCAACCGTGACTGCTTCGCTCATGGGTGCCCTCCCGATAGGCGCATTGCTCGTGTCGGTATTCAGGAACTGGTGCGCAGATCCCGTCGCGCATCGAGCAAGTTCAAGATTTCAATCAACGTGTCATCTCGCTCGCGGACCAGTTCCGCGATGCTACGGCCGCCCGCTTCGGTCTCGCAGCCCTCGATCATGCGGCGCCGCAGCTCGTCCGTGAGTTCCGGTGCTTCGAGACGGGTCCAAGGCCACTTCAGGCTCGGCCCAAAATGGTCGAGCACGTGGGCCATGCCCCCTTCGCCGCCAGCAACGTGGAACGTCATGCCGGGTCCCATGATCGCCCAGCGCAGACCCGGACCGTAGACGATGGCGTCGTCAATTTCCTGAACCGTCGCCTCGTCGTTGGCGACCATGTGAAGCATCTCTCTCCACATCGCCTCCTGAAGTCGCGAAGCGATGAAGCCTGGAAGTTCCTTGGACAGCTTGACGACGCGCTTGCCGAAGTGCTCGTAAAATGACGCAGCCCAGTTCACCGCGTCCGCTTTGGTTTTCTTTCCTCCTACGACCTCGACCAGGGGTATCAGATAGGGGGGATTGAATGGGTGCCCGACGACCGTTCGCTCCGGATGCGCGCAGCCCACCTGCATGTCTGTCATCGACAGCCCGGATGTACTCGATAGCAACACCGTACCGATGTGGGCTGCAGCATCCATCTGCCGAAAAATTTCAACCTTCGCGTCGAGTACTTCGGGAGTGCTTTCTTGCACGACATCGACATCGACCACCGCGTCTTCGAGGCAATTGGCGAAACTCAAGCGATCGGGAGATGCGGTGGGCTGGAGGCCGAGTTTTTCGAGGGAAGGCCAAACGGAATCGACCATGCGCTGCAATTTTGCCCGAGCGTCGGGGTGGGGATCGAAGGCGATCACATCGAGGCCCTGGGCGAGGAAGTGCAGTGCCCATCCGCCGCCGATCACGCCGCTACCGACAATTCCCACCCGCGCGACTTCCGCCGCTTCACATCTCGCCATGGCTATCGCGTTCCCAACATGATGGATCAAGACTCCAGCGGGCGCAGGATCGCGCGCGCAATGATGTGGCGTTGAATTTCGCTGGTGCCGTCCCAAATTCGGTCCAGCCTGGCATCGCGCCAGAAGCGTTCCAATGGCAGCTCGTTCATCAGGCCCATGCCGCCAAAAATCTGCACGGCGTGGTCGGTCACGCGCCCGAGCATTTCAGAGCCGTAAAGTTTCGCCATGGCGGCATCCTCGTCCGTCATGGTGCCCTGATCGTGTTTCCAGGCTGCTTTCAGTGTCAGCATTTCAGCGGCTGCGATCTCGGTTGCCATGTCGGCGATCTTGAAACCCGTACCCTGAAATTTGCCGATCGGCTGACCAAACTGTTTGCGGGTGGCGGCCCATTGGGCAGCCATTTCAAAGACGCGCTTGGCCCGCCCGACCGCGAGTGCGCCGATCGAAAGCCGCGCGGGCGAGAGCCACTCGGTGGCGAGCGCGAAGCCCTCGCCGGGCTTGCCGAGCATCTGCCGCTTGTGGATGCGGCAATCGTTGAAGGTGTACTCGGCGTGGTCATAGCCGCGGTGTGAAACGCTGACAGGACCTTCGCGCCATTCGAAGCCCGCTGTTCCCTTGTCGACGAGGAACGCGGAAATCTCCTTCTGCGGGCCACGAGCCGTATCCGTGGTTCCCGTAACCGCGAACAGAATGACGTAATCAGCGCGCACGCCAAAGCTGATGAAGTGCTTGGTGCCATTGATCACGAAGTCATCGCCATCCTTTACCGCGCTCGTGGTCATCGCCCTCAAATCGGACCCCGCACCGGGCTCCGTCATGGCCAAGCAGTCGAGTCGTTCTCCGCGCACCGTTGGCTTCAAGTAGGTATCGATCTGTTCCGGGGTTCCCGCCTGGAGGATGTTGCTGGGTCGATGCACCACGTAGTGGAGCGCATAGGTGACCCACCCAAATTCGCGTTCCATCAGGGTGAAGCTCAGGGTGTCGAGTCCGCCGCCTCCGAATTCGGTCGGAATATTGGCCGCGAACAGTCCCTTCTCGATGGACCTCTGCTTGATCTGGTCAAAGAGCTCGTCGGGAACTCGGTTCAATTCTTCGACGATGTCTTCGTGGGGGAGGAGTTCGCGCTGAACGAACGTCCGCGCGGTCTCGATCACCATGTTCTGTTCTTCTGTAGGCGAAAAATTCATCTATACCTCATCGATCAGGAAACGGGTGTCAGGGCGTTGGCGAGAAACGGGAGCAATTGCGAGAGCGTGGACTGGGGGTCTTCTGCGAGTGCCATGTGGCGCAGCTCGGGCAGGATGCGGCATTCGGCATTCGGCATGCGGGCCGCCATGCGAGCCGCCATTTGCGGCGAGTTGCCATGGTCTTCGGAGCCCGTCATGACCAGTGCGGGGCAGCGGATGTCGGAGAGGGCATTGGCGAGATCGGCGTCGGCCTCTGCGAGCACGCGGTAGGCCGCTACGAACGTGTTCGGATCGTTTGCCTCGAGCCACCCCCGAACCTCTTGCAGTCTTTCCGGACAACGGGACGCAAACCCGGGTGTGAACCAACGCTCGAGCGCTGCCTCGATCCCTGCCTTGGGTCCCTGCTCGTCCGCGAGAAGAACACGCGCCCGAATGGCGGCTCGCTCGGCGGCATTCCGGTCGTAGGCGGAATGCAAAATTGCCAGCGCGCGCACCCGATCGGGGTGCGCGAGCGTAAATGCCTGGGTGATGAGCCCGCCCAGTGAAAATCCGACGAGCGCGAAGTCGTCGAGGCCGACGCCATCGACGACTTCGAGGAGCTGCGCGACGAAATCTGCCATCACATAGGGCCCAGCGGGTTTGTCACTTTCACCGTGCCCGATCAGGTCGTATTGCACGACCCGGAAATGCTCGGTGAGTACTGGCGCCTGCCACCGCCACATCAGGTGGTTCAGCCCGAACCCATGGACGAGGACGACCGGTGGTCCATCTCCTGCCTGTTCATAGGCGGTTCGCGTGTGGAATGGGCGTTTCGCAGCCATCACGAACCCGCTGGCTCCACCGCTGTGGGGCCGGGAGAGGCTTCGCGAAAGGCCGGCATGACTTCGTCGATGAACAAGCGCAGGGAGCGCTCTTGATGCTCCGGCGCGAGTCCAAACGCGGAGTTGAAACAGAAGTGGTCGACGCCCAGGGCTTCGTAGGCTTTGAGCTTCAGGATCGCTTCGTCGGGTGTGCCGAGAATCAGATTCTGTTTGAGATTGCTCGCTTCGTACTCTGCCTGGTTGGTCAAGAGCGATGGATCCGGATCTTCGGGAAAGCCATCGACGACCGGTGCGAGATTGCGAAAGAGATTTTCGAACTGGCGACCCTGGTGCTGAATCGCCTCGATGAATGGCGCTTCACCACCGGGCTTCGCGTAGATTCCAGTGTGCCGCATCGTCATGAAACGAGGACGTTCCACCTCCGGGTGCGCGGCAAGCGCGGTCTCGAAATGCGACTTGTAGAGTTCGACTTCCGAGAACGAACGAGTCAACGCCCACGTCATCACGCTGGACCCCTCGCTCACCGCAGTGTCGAAGCTGTTGGGATCGCGAGCTGCGACCCAGATCGGCGGGTGTGGCTTCTGGAGGGGCGCCGGACAGGATTTCGACGTCGGGAACTTCCAATACTCGCCATCGTGCGCGTAGTCTCCCTGCCAGAGCCCCTTCAACGCGGGCAGCATTTCGCGCACCATGGGCGCGCCGAGCTTTTGATCCATGCCGTCCTTGATGCGGTCGAACTCCCGCTGGTAGGCGCCGCGCCCGATGCCGAACTCGAGCCGTCCGCCAGACAGCAGATCGAAGAGCGCGGCTTCGCCGGCGAGCTTGACGGGGTGCCAGTACGGCGCGACGACCACCGCGGTTCCGAGGCGGATCCGCGAGGTGTGCGCGGCCCAGTGGGTGAGGAGCTGAAACGGGCTGGGCGCGATGGTCATTTCGAGCGCGTGGTGTTCCGCGGCCCACGCCGTCGCGAAGCCTCCCTCGTCCGCCATTTTCACCAACCGGGTGACGTGTTGGAGGACGTCGCGCATGTCCACGGAATCATTGAGTCGTTCGAGATTGACGACCAGATCGAATTTCATCGGGTGGGCCTCCTGGTGGCGGCACGTGCGACGCGGCTCAGAAGCGCTGAAACGGCTTCCGGACTCGACCCGCAGCCCCTGAACGCCATGAGAACCCCTGCGGGTCGGTTTGTAAACTTGGAAAATAGTTCTCTTCACGTAACATTCTGTTCATGCGAACCCTACGGGATCAGTTGCCGCCCATGAATAGCCTCGTGGTATTCGAGGCCTCGGCGCGCCACTTGAGCTTCACCCGGGCAGCCCAGGAACTCGCGATCTCCCGGGAAGCCGTGAGCCGCCAGATCCGAAACCTCGAGAATTTCCTCGACGCCCCGCTCTTCCGGCGCCTGTACCGCGCCCTCGAATTCACGCCAGCGGGAGAGGCGCTCTTCGATTCCGTCCGCCGCGGTCTGCTCGACATCGCCGCGGTTTCGGGTGCCATCCGGCGACCGGCCTCGGAGAGCAAACTCACCATCACGGCGACACACGCCATTGCGTCGCATTGGCTGCCAAGCCCGCTGCGAAAGTTCCGAACCGAGTTTCCCGACACCGAGGTTCAGGTGATCGTTTCGGATGAACCCCTCGACTTGGTAGGCCGGGAGATCGACGTGGGGTTGTGGTACGGCGACGGAGCCTGGCCGGATGTCGAAGCCATCTTTCTGTTCGAAGGCGAGACGTTTCCAGTCTGCTCGCCCGCCTACCTAGAAGAGTCGGATCCCATCGTTGTGCCTGTCGACTTGTTGAATCACACGCTGCTCAATCTCGACGGGAGCTCTCACGCGACCGAGGACTGGTTCTGGTGGCTCGACCGGGCCGGTGTTCGCCCGTTGTCGGCACCGCACATTCTGCGCGTCAATACCTACAACGTGTTGATCCAGGAAGCCTTGGCGGGGCAGGGGATCGGCCTGGGTTTTGGCGGCATCCTCGATGAACTGATGAACCAAGGTCGGCTGGTGAAGCCACTGGATCTTTCGTTTACGCGCGGACTCGCCGTGTACATGACCCTGCCGAAGGGGGCGCCTGGACGATTGGAGGTCGAGAGTTTCGTAAGCTGGGTAATACGTGAGGTCGAACCCAGGCCGCGCGCAGCGGGTCGCGTCAGAGGTGCGGCTCAAGCGGTCCGGTAGGCGATGACCTCGATCTCGACGCGAACGTCTACCAGGAGTTCGTTCACCACCGCCGAGCGAGCCGGCGGATCCTGGGGAAAGTACTCTGCATAGACGGCGTCGAAGCCGGGAAAATCGACGCGCTCTCGCAGCCAAACCATCGACTTGACGACATCGCGGAGTTCGCAGCCGGCTTCGCGGAGTGTGCCCAGGATCAGATCGAGCACGATGCGGGTCTGTTCTTCGATGGAGCCGTCGGTGACCACCTCGCCATCTCGCATGGGGATTTGGCCGGTGAGAAATACGAAGTCTCCGGCGCGAATGGCGCGCGAGAGCGATAGCTGCCGGCCGCCGATGACGATGGGGGCACCGATCACTTCTCTCGCACCACTTCCTGCGGCGTTCACTGTTCATCCTTTCCGTCGGTCTTCTCGTCGATCTCTTTGAACAACGCCTGTGCGATCCGAACGCTGTCGATCGCGGCGGGTATACCGCAGTAGATGGCGGCCTGGAGGAAGACTTCGATGATCTCCTCTCGAGTGAGGCCGTTGTTCAGCGCGCCGCGAATGTGCACTTTGACTTCGTGCGGACGGTTCAAGGCCGTCAACATGGCGAGGTTGAGCAGGCTGCGTTCGCGGCGGCCCAGTTGCGGGCGCGCCCACACCGTGCCCCAACAGTACTCTGTGACGAGTTCCTGCAGAGGCCAGGTTAATTCGTCCGCGTTGGCAAGGGCCGCGTCGACATAGGCGCTGCCAACGACTTCTCTCCGGATTGCGATGCCAGTGGCGAATTTCTCGGAAGTTTCTCGCGCGGGCGGGGCTGCGGGCATGGGCCTCTCTCCTCTGAATCGATCACTGGCTTGATGGGTCGCGCCGATTGCGCTTTTGTGCGTTTCGGTTCTAGGTTAGCGTTGCGGCCCCGGTCTCAACGACCGCTGACCCAGAAGTGGTCCAGCGGTTACCCCGGGACGTGACGGATGGGAGTCGCTGACGGCGGGTATGGCCCACATAGACACCTACCAGATGTTGATTGATGGCCAGTGGGTCGACGCCGAGGGCGATCGGCGTTTCGACAGCATCAACCCCGCGTGTGGCACGACCTGGGCGAGCATTCCCGATGCCAGTGAGGCCGATGTAAACCGCGCCGTCGAGGCCGCCCATCGCGCCTTTACAGAAGGACCCTGGTCGAACACGACCGCGACTTCGCGCGGGAAAGCCTTGCGCCGGCTCGGCGATCTGCTGGCAGAAAAATCGGCCGCACTAGGCAAGACGGAAGCCGTCGACACTGGAAAGTTATTCAAAGAGACCCGCTGGCAGGCGAGCTACATCGCCGAGTACTTCCATTATTACGCGGGCCTCGCTGACAAAGTGCACGGCGAGACCTTGCCCATCGACAAACCCGACCTCCTGGTCTTCACGACGCGCGAACCCATCGGCGTGATCGCCGCCATCGTCCCCTGGAATTCTCAATTGTTTTTGGTCGCCGTCAAACTCGCTCCGGCGCTCGCTGCGGGGAACACTGTCGTACTGAAAGCCTCGGAGCACGCCTCCGCGGCAATGCTCGAATTCGGCAAGGTGATCGAAGAAGCCGACTTTCCGCCCGGAGTGGTGAACATCGTTACGGGCCGAGGGGAGCCGTGCGGGCGCGCGCTCACCGCGCATCCACTGGTCAGCCGCATCAGCTTCACGGGTGGCCCGGAAACGGCTCGGCACATCCTTCGCAATTCGGCAGAAAATCTTGCTGAGGTCTCTCTCGAACTCGGTGGAAAGTCACCGGTGATCGTTTTCGATGATGCGGAACTCGAGAGCGCAGTGAACGGCGTTGTCGCTGGGATATTTGGCGCGAGTGGCCAGAGCTGTGTGGCGGGTTCCCGTCTTTATCTCCAGGAAAACATCGCTGACCGCTTCGTCGCGCGATTGGTCGAGGCCGCACAGAATATTCGGATCGGCGACCCCCTCGCGGAAGAAACACAGATGGGACCGCTCGCGACCGAGGCACAGCTGTTGAAGATCGAAGTAGAGATTTCCATCGCGAAAGAGCAGGGCGCCACGATTGCGGCGGGAGGTCGACGCCCGCCGGGGCTGAAGCGCGGTTGGTTCTTTGAGCCCACCATCATCGAGTGCTCTGACCAAAAGAATCGCATCGTGGATACGGAACTATTCGGGCCTGTGCTCGCTGTCTTGCGCTTCCAAACCGAGGCCGAGGCCGTGATGCTGGCGAACGACACGAAATACGGTCTGGCGGCCGGCATCTTTACCCGAGACACTGCCCGCGCCCTGCGCGTCACCAAGGCAATTCGCGCGGGCATCGTCTGGGTCAACACCTATCGCGTGGTATCGCCGATCGCAGAATTCGGTGGCTTCAAAAACAGTGGCTACGGTCGCGAAAGCGGTCTCCAGGCGATCTACGACTACACGCGATCGAAGACCGTCTGGTTGAACACCTCCAGCGAGCCCATCGAGAATCCCTTCGTGATGCGCTGACCGCGCGGGCGATTTGGGAACTGAGCGGCACGCCACTTTCACGAACACGGCGCGTCGTTCTCAGAAGCACGGATTGTAGAACGGGAACTGATGAGAGAGCCGAAAATCGATCGCGTCATATTCGGCTCGGTCGTGTTCATCGTCATCGCTACCTGCATCCCACTGGGGTTGATCCCCGAGCGTGCCGGCAGCTTCGTCTCGGATCTCTACGATTCAATCGCCCACGACTTTGGAGTCCTGTATCAATGGGCCGGAATCGGGACGATTCTGTTTTCGATTTGGCTGGCCTTTGGCCCCTACGGTCAGATCAAGCTTGGCGGGGAAGGGGAGCGCCCGGATTTTTCTACCTTCTCGTGGGTGGGCATGCTCTTTTGCGCGGGCACGGGTGCATCGCTGATGGTCCTGGCCGGAGTCGAATGGATCCATTACTACGAGAATCCGCCGTTTTCCGCTGAGCCACAATCGATCGAAGCCATTCAGTGGGCGACCGCCTATGGCCCGTTTCACTGGGGCATTACAGCTTGGTGTATCTACGCTGTCGCGACGATCGCCATCGCGTATCCCTTCTACGTGCAGCGCGTTCCGCACTTGTGCGCGAGTACTGGATGCCACGCATTGCTCGGCCCGGCGGGCAATCGAAGCTTGATGGGTCGCGCGATCGATCTCACCGCCATGGTTGCGCTGTTGGGTGGCGCCGGTACTTCGATCGGGGTCGTCACCCCCACAATCGCCTCGGCGGTCGCTTCGCTGGCTGGAATCGAAACGTCGATGGCCCTGCAGATGGGCGTCATCGCTTTCTGCGTCGGGGTCTTTGCGTTCAGCGTCTACCTTGGTCTCGAGAAAGGCATCAAGCGGCTGAGTGACTTCAACGTCGTCATCGCACTGTCACTGCTCGCCTACATCCTGGTTGTCGGACCGACTCTCTTCATTGCCAAAGTCAGCACCGATACCTTCGGCTTCATGGTCGAGAAGTTTGTGCGGATGATGACCTGGACCGACCCGGTCGAAAATACGGGTTTTGTCGAAGCTTGGAGCATTTTCTACTGGGCCTGGTGGGTGGCTTTTGCACCAGTTATCGGCATCTTCGTAAGCCGGATTTCCAGGGGGCGCACCATCCGGCAGGTCGTCGTGAACATGGTTTTCTTCGGATGCTTCGGTTGCTGGATTTTTTATTTTGTAATGGGAAATTACGCGCTGTTCTTGCAACTCGAGGGCATCGTTCCGCTCACCCACATCCTCGCCGAGCAGGGGATGGACGCCGCCACGACGGCCATTCTCCTGAGTCTCCCGTTCGGCAAGGTCGCGCTCTTCTTGTTCGCCGTGATCTGTATCGTGTCGCTCGCGACCACCTACGACTCGGCGTCCTACACGCTGGCTGCGGCCGCGACGGTGGAGCTGGAAGCGAACACCAACCCGAGCCGCCCGCACCGGCTGTTCTGGGCGTTGGTGACGGGGGTGCTGCCAGTCTTCATGCTGGCGGTCGGTGGACTCCAGATCATTCGCATCAGCTCGCTGATTGCTTCGTTTCCCGTGCTCTTCATGGGCGTTGCGATGGCGGTATCGCTGGTGAAGTCACTCCGGCTATCCAGATAGGCAATGGACGCTGGGTTTTCTACGGCGGAGAGTCGCCTGGGAGTCTGTCCAGCAGCGATTCAGGCCGAAGGGGGGGCGGATACGCGCGCCTACATCGTCCAGAATCTGATCCCGTTCAGCGAGTGGCCTATTTGGAGGGCGTGGATGCGGCCCAGAAGGGCGAGTCGCGCTATAAATACGCGCTGTCGCCGTAGTTCACGGATGGCCTGTGCGCGGCGATCTTCAACCCCACCGTGCCCACGTCGTTGATGGAGGTGGGCTTCTGCGACTGGGAGCAGCCGCCCCAGAATTGGGACTGAGAGGCCGAGCAGGCCTTAGGAGGCCACTCGTTGGCGTTGAACATCGCAATCGAATCGATCGCCTACGAACTACCGCCTCACGTCATCACCTCGCTGGAAATCGAACTCCAGATCGAAGAGACGTTGGACCGGCTTTTGATGCCGGTTGGAAGTCTCGAGAGACTCACGGGTGTACGCGAGCGTCGATTCTGGGACCCGGGGACGATGCCCAGTGACGTTGCCACCTCTGCTGCACGATCTGCGATTGAGGCTGCTGGTATTGATCAAGACGAGATCGGCTGTGTGATCAGTACGTCGGTGAGCAGGGACTATATAGAGCCCTCCGTCGCCGCCCTGGTCCACGGAAATTTGGGACTCTCTTCTGAATGCAGAAACTACGACATCAGCAACGCCTGCCTCGGATTTCTGGATGCCATCGATACGATCGGAATGATGATCAACGACGGCCGCTTCGATTACGGTCTCGTCGTGAACGGCGAATGCGCGCGAGAACCAGTAGAAGCGACGATCGATAGGCTCAGAAATCCCGATGCGTCGATGTCGGAGTTGAAGGACAGCTTCGCAACGCTGACGATCGGCTCTGGGTCTGCCGCGATGATTCTTGCCAGCCGAGATCGGTCAAGGAGCGGGCATGTCGTCAACGATTCGATCAGCCTGGCGGACTCGAAGAACAGTCGACTCTGTGTCGCGCAGCGCAATCAGGGTTGGACTGATGCGCATGGGATGTTCGTTGCAGGTGTAGAACTCGCCGCCACTGCGTGGAAAATTGGGAAAGAACGCTTCGAGGGCTGGGGTGACGAGTCGGTCGATCTTTACATTCCGCATCAGGTGTCTGTCCGTCACACCAATGAGATCATCAAGGCCCTCTCTCTCACCCCGGAGAAGGTGATCATGAACGTGGAGACGACTGGAAACGTCGGGCCAGCAGCCATTCCCATCTTGCTGGGAGTGGCAGAAGAATCCGGGCGCGTGAAGGCCGGCGACCACATCATACTTCTGGGAATTGGCAGTGGTCTGAATTGCATGGGAATGAGCGTTTCTTGGTGATGTAGCCCGCCCGGCGTGTAGCGAGTCAGTCCACGGTTCGGCCAGTCGGTCAGTCGGCAAGTGGTCACGCTGCTCAGCGAAGCGGATCAGCAATCTCACGAAGATCGCAAACCACACCACCCCGGCGATCGATAGGCAGCTCTGCGACGCCTTACCCAGGAGGTTGGATGTCGACTCGAGACCAACCGATGGTTCCAGAACGCACCGCTCGCTTTGCGCTCTTCATGCTCACGATTGCCTACGTGTTCAACTTCATCGACCGGCAGATCCTGGTCATCCTCCAACAACCGATCAAGGAAGAACTCCTCCTCAGTGACGCGCAGCTCGGGTTGCTGAGCGGGTTTACTTTCGCGCTCATTTACATCACAGCGGGTATCCCGATCGCCTACTGGGCCGATCGCGGCAATCGCCGCAACATCATTGTTCTGGCTATGACGATCTGGAGCGGAATGACAGCGCTCTCTGGGTTTGCACGCACGTTTCCGCAGCTGCTCCTCGCTCGCTTTGGCGTCGGCCTTGGCGAAGCTGGCCTAAGCCCTGCCGCGCATTCCATGATCAGCGACTACTACCCGCCCGAAAAACGTGCGACGGCATTATCCATCTACTCCACAGGAGTTCATCTCGGCGTGCTGTTGGGATTTCTCGCCGGTGGTTTCATTGCCGAGCTATTTGGATGGCGTGCCGCATTCATGGTCGTCGGCGTTCCGGGAATTGTGTTTGCAGTCGTCATGTATTTTTCGGTACGCGAACCCGAGCGCGGAAGGTGGGAATCGAGCGCAGAAGCCAGATACGCGCCGAGCCTCAAAGAGACAATCAAACTTCTCAGTACCTATCGGTCCTTCTGGTATCTAGCCGCAGGATGCGGACTTACCGCATTCGCGGGCTATGGAAACGGGAACTTCGCTCCGCCATTTCTGATGCGGAGCCACGGGCTCGAACTTGGAGAAGTCGGTGTTCTGCTCGCAATATTTGGCGGTGGAGGTGGGATCATTGGCGTCTTGCTCGGTGGTCGACTCGCAGACCGCCTTGGGGCGAAAGATACCCGGTGGTATCTCTGGACCCCCGCTATCGCCGGCACGATCGCGCTGCCGTTGACCTTTCCGTATCTGCTCCTCGACAATACAACCGTCGCAATCGGGCTCCTGTTCGTTGTCACGATCTTGATCAACACCTATCTGGGGCCGTGCATCGCGATGTCTCATGCGTTGGTGCCGCCGGCCATGCGGTCGTTCACGAGCGCAATTCTGTTCTTCGTTTTGAATTTCATCGGGCTCGGAATGGGTCCTCTGACTGCGGGGCTCCTCAGCGACTACTTCAGCAAGTCTTACGGCGATGATGGACTGCGGTACGCCATGATCGTCGTCGGTATGATCTCGACGCTCGGTGTGCTGATGTTCGTCATGGCGGCGCGCAACATCCGCGCGGACCTAGAACTGCGCACGCGGCTGTCAGACGACTAAGCGCGCGGCGTCAGGGAGGGGTCGGCTCGTCTTCGGTGACTTTTGGCACGGCGATCGGGGCTCGTTGACCGTGTTGAACGGCAGATCGCGTTCGATCACCCAGACGGGTTTTTCGCGGTGGCGCCAAACTCGAGCATCGGAAGCCCGTGGGTCAAGGCATTCAGCCGCGGTGATCTTTTCGCGCCGCCCAGCGGTAGCCCGCGCGTTTTCCGCGTTTGAGATCGCGGGAATCACCTTTCTCGTCGCGTCGCTGTTTATCGGCGGTTCTCGCCTCGCGCGCCAATTTAGAAGGCTTGGCGGGGATCAAACACTCGGTCCCGTCTCCGATCAGATCTTCACGGCCCGCGAGCACCAGCGCTTTTTTCACATCGAAATAGTTCTCGGGCAAGAAGAATTGCAGCAGCGCGCGCTGTAGGGCCCGGTCGCTCGGGCGGGTCGCAACCTGCACGGCCTTCATCGTCTCTGGGTCGATGCCCGTGTGGAACATGCAGGTGGCGATGTCCATCGGCGCGGGGATGAAATCTTGAACCTGGCGCGGTCGATGCCCGTTCTTCTTCAAGAAGAGCGCCAACTCGATCATTTCCTCCAGCCCGCTGCCAGGATGGCTCGCGATGAAGTAGGGCACCAGGAACTGATCCTTGCCCGCGCGCTTCGACGCCGCGCGGAAGCGATCCGTGAACTCTTCGAAAGTAGACTGCGGGGGTTTCTTCATCTTCGCGAGTACTTTGTCGTTCACGTGTTCGGGCGCCACTTTGAGGTGCCCGCCGACGTGATGATTCACGAGCTCGTCGATGTACTCGCCTTCGTTGCGTGCGAGGTCCATGCGGATACCCGAGGCGATGTGGACCTTCTTGACGCCCTTCACGTTGCGGCTTTCGCGCATCAGCTCGACCAGCGGCGCGTGGCTGGTGTCGAGCAGCTTGCAGACCTTTGGGCTGACGCACGAAAGTCGGCGGCACTTCTCTTCTACTTTAGGCTGCGAGCAGCGCATGCGGTACATGTTCGCAGTAGGCCCGCCGAGGTCGCTGATGTGTCCCTTGAAGTCGGGGCTCTTCGCGATACCGCGAATTTCCGCAAGCACAGATTTCTTGCTGCGGCTTTGGATGGCACGTCCCTGGTGGAGCGTGATCGAGCAGAACGTACAGCCACCGAAACAGCCGCGCATGATCTGCACCGAGTCTGCGATCGTGCGCCATGCGGGAATGTCACCGGCGTTGGCGTAGCTGGGGTGCGGCTTTCGCGTGTAGGGAAGGCCGTGCACCGCGTCCATCTCGGCTTCCGAAAGCCCGTGCGGGGGAGGGTTGATGACGACGCGTCGAGGTCCGTTCGCCTGCACGAGGCGTCGCGCGTTCAGCGGGTTGGTCTCGCGGTGCAGCAATCGCGTCGCGCGCGCGAACGCGATCGGATCTTCCGTGACCGCTTCGTGGCTTGGAAGCTCGACTGATTCGCCGCCGCTCGCCGCGTCGAAGATGTGGTCTTCTGCGAGTGTTTCGTTTTTCCCCAGCAGATAGGCGACGCCCCGCAACCGCCTCAGGTCGCGAATGCTTTCGCCGCCGTCGAGGCCCTTCGCGATCGCGAGGATGGTTCGCTCGCCGGTCCCAAACGCGACGAGGTCTGCCTTCGAGCTGATCAGGCTGCTCGGCATCACCCGATCCGACCAGTAGTCGAAGTGCGAAACCCGCCGCAGCGATGCCTCGACTCCACCGGCCACGACGGGAACATTCTTGAACGCCTCGCGGCAGCGCTGCGCGTAGACCGCGTTTGCGCGGTCGGGTCGGTGTCCGATCTCGCCGCCCGGTGAGTAGGCGTCGGCATTGCGACGCTTCCGGTTCGCGGTGTAGTGATTGATCATCGAGTCCATCGCGCCCGCGCTCACGGCGTAGAACAGGCGTGGCGCGCCGAGCTGTCGCCACGGATCGGCGCTGCGCCAGTCGGGCTGCGAAAGCACCGCAACTTTGAAACCGTGATGCGAGAGCCAGCGCCCAAGGATTGCGGCCGCAAACGACGGATGATCCACGTAGGCATCGCCCGACACGAAGACCACATCGGGCTGCTCCCAGCCGAGCGCCTCGATCTCGCCGCGCGTGGTCGGCAAGAAACTCGCGCTATCGGTCCAAACCGCGTTGTCGGTCGAAGTTGTCATGGGTGGGGAGCGCTCGTGGGCCGCGCTGCGAAAGCGCGACCCGTGTGGTCGCGGCTCGCAGCTGGGAGGAGAGCCTAGCCCTCTCGACCCACGATGCCGAACCGGCGCGAATGCGTGATCTCGACTCGTCGTCTAACGCGGCCCAGAAACCGGGCGGAGCCACGTCTAGCCGGGCGGTGATTGGGAGGCGCTGGCGATTTTATACCCACTTTTTGATCTGGAGCAGCCATCTCGGGCTAGCTTACTGACGCACCATTCACACTTGTCTGGCCATGAAGAATGCCTCGCCCGTCACGGCTGCCAGACGGTCGATCGTGATACGCTTGTCTGCTCATATCGCCATAGGCTAATTAGCCTAACATCAAGGAATCTCAACCAGAGCGAGGGAAGTGAGTGGCAACCAAAACTCGAGTGCTGGTCACCGGTGCCGGCGGCTTCATCGGCCACCACCTGACCCGCTCCCTGGTACAACGCGGCTATTGGGTGCGTGGCGTCGACATCAAAGAGCCGGAATTCGAGCCGACGAGCGCTCACGAATTCGCGCTTCTCGACCTGCGCCGCTGGGACGACTGCTTGCAGGCGACGCGCCAGATCGACGAGGTCTACGGCCTGGCCGCAAACATGGGTGGTATCGGTTTCCTTCAGGCCAACAAGGGCAAAGTCGTGCGCGACAACACGCTCATCAATATGCACACGATCGAGGCGGCGCACGTCAATGGCGTGCAGCGCTATCTTTTCACCTCAAGCGCTTGCGTCTATCCCATGGCTTTGCAAGCCACGACGGCCGTGGAGCCGCTCAAGGAAGAGGACGCTTACCCGGCCGACGCGGAAGATGGCTACGGCTGGGAGAAGCTCTACATGGAGCGCATCTGCAGGCACTATCGCGAGGACTTCGGCCTGGGCATCCGCGTCGTGCGATTTCACAACATCTTCGGTCCTCTCGGAACCTACACCGGCGGACGCGAAAAATCCCCCGCGGCCATCTGCCACAAGGTGGCGCTGGCGTGCGACGGCGATGCGATCGAGGTCTGGGGTGACGGAGAGCAAACCCGCTCCTACTGCTACATCGACGATTGCATCGAAGGCATCTACCGCCTGATGCGCAGCGACTATCATGAGCCGCTGAATGTGGGCCAGGATCGACTGATCAGCATCAATCAGTTGGTCGATATGGTCGCGCGCATCGCCGGCAAGCGCATCGCCAAACGCTACGATCTGAGCAAGCCGCAAGGGGTGCGCGGGCGGAACAGCGACAACTCCCGTCTGCGCGCTGTTCTGGGTTGGGAGCCGGCGGTGTCGCTGGAGGAAGGCCTGGCGGAAACCTATCGCTGGATCGCCGCGCAAGTAGGTGCGCCGCTCGGGCAGCAGGGGGCAGGTTGAATACGCGCTGCGCGAACTCAGAGCTGCGTTGAATGGGAAGAGTGCGCGTTGGAGACTGGACGCCATGACGAATAGGCTGCCGATATGCGGTGCGTGCCGCGCACTGCCGACCACCGTAGCCGTGTGCGATTATTGGCTGCGATGAAGAACCTGCTTGCCTTCTGTCTCTACCGCGTTCCCCTGGTTCACACTGTCGTCGCCAAACTTCTGTATCAGTGGCAATTCCTGTTGCTGCGTTTCTATCAAGATGCGGATACCGTGCACGTGATCCGTTCCGTGTACTCGGAAACGACTTGCCTCGTGCAGCCGCTCGAAGCGCATTTGCTGTACAGTATCGCGCACATGCAGGCGCAGATCGAAGGGAGCATGGCTGAGGTGGGAACCTATCAAGGGGCCACGGCAAAACTCATCTGTCAGGCGAAGCAAGATCGCTTGTTCTATGGATTCGACACGTTTGAAGGCCTGCCGGAACCAGGGCGCAACGACACATCGCACGGCCAACGGTACTTTCGTCTGGGCAAATTTGCGGCGAACTACGACGACGTAAGTGCCTACCTGGGATCCTTTGGCGGAGTGCAGCTCGTCAAGGGTGTTTTCCCCGCTTCGGCTGAATGTATCGAAGCGGCTCGATTCAGCTTCGTCCACCTAGATGTGGATCTCTATCAGGGTACCAAGGACGCGCTGGAATTTTTCTGGTCGAGGATGGTGGATCACGGGATCGTTGCGGTTCACGATTCCCACACCCGCGGTGTTTCACAAGCGATCCGTGAATTCACTGAATCAGAATCGCCGTTGTCATTCCGTTCATTTGGCAGTCACGTAATCTTGATCAAACACTCGGGTCGACCCGACCGGCCCGCGACTGCGTCGCTCACCGACCCCGCATGAGCAACAACGCACAAGTTGACCGGCTCGAGTCCGTCTCGGTGATTCTCCCGGTGATCAACGAGACGACGTCTCTGGAGCAGACGGTGCGCATTATTTTGCGTGATGTGCCACGCGAGCTCATCAGGGAGCTGCTGATCGTCGTGTGCCAAAAAACCACCGCTGCATCGATGGAGACGATTGTCGATCTGCAACGGCGGTTCGGTGATCTTGTTGTTGTGGTGCATCAGAAGTTACTGTACCTGGGCGGCGCGCTGCGTGACGCCTTCGAAGTGGCGCGCGGTAGTCATGTCATCATCATGGCCAGCGACATGGAAACCAACCCGAACGAGGTGCAATCGCTGATCGCCGAAGAGCAAAAAAATCCCTCCGGCATTGTGACTGCATCGCGCTGGATGAGCGGCGGCTCGTTCCACGGCTATTCAAAGACAAAGCTAGTGTGTAACTGGTTTTTTCAGCGCATCTTCGCCCTCTTGTATCTGACGCACTTGACAGACATGACCTTTGGCTTTCGAATCTTTCCCACCAAGTTGGTGCAGAGCATCCACTGGGAGGAACTGCGGCATTCCTTCAATCTCGAGAGTCTCGTCAAGCCACTGCGGCTCGGGGTACCGGTGACCGAAATCCCGTCAGTGTGGCATCCACGCGTGGAGGGCGAATCGCAGAATCCGGTTTCAAGAAACTTCGAGTACTTCCGCATTGGCTTGAAAGTTCGTTTTGCTCGCAAGCAAACACTGCTGCTGCCTCCGTCGGAAAGTTCGGCGTAACGGCCTGAGTTGAAAATTCGATGAAGAAAGCCAAACTCCGCCTTCGATCGATATGACAAAAGTAATCGTTACCACCACCGTCAATCCTCCGACCAAGGCCATTTTGGCATTTCAAGCCATGGAGGATTGGGAGCTCGTGGTCGTCGGCGACAAGAACACCCCGCGCGACTATCACCTGGAGCGAGGCACCTACGTCACCCCCGAGGAGCAGGAGAAATACGACCCCGCCCTCTCCGAGGCCATCGGGTGGAACTGCATTCAACGGCGGAATTTCGGTTTTCTGTGGGCCAAAGATATGCATGCAGACGTCGTGGCGCTGGTGGACGACGACAACATTCCGCTCGAGGGCTGGGGCGAGGAGTTGCTGTTGGGACGGGAGGTGGAAGTGGATTATTATGAAATCGACCAGCCGGCCTTCGATCCCGTCGGCGCGACCAACTACCCTCACCTCTGGCATCGTGGTTTTCCGCTGCAGTTGCTGAGCACACGCGATTACTCCCGCAAGGTTCGCAAGAAAGTGCGAGTAGATATCCAGGCGGATTTCTGGAACGGCGATCCGGACATCGACGCGATTTGCCGCCTGGAGCATGCTCCGACTTGCGTGTTCGATCCCGCACCTTTTCCGCTCGCGGCCAACCGGATCGGACCATTCAACTCGCAAAACACTTTCGTGCTACCCGAGATCCTTCGCGACTACTTCGTGCTTCCACACGTGGGCCGCATGGATGATATCTGGCCCTCCTACTACGTTCAGGCAAAAGGATTCAAGGTCGTTTACAATAAAGCGTCGGTACAGCAAGAGCGAAACGAGCACGACCTCATTGCGAACATGCAAGATGAGTACATCGGATATGAAAAAAATTTGAATCTAGTGGAAGACCTCTGTCGAGATCCTGAATCCATCGCGGCTTACCTGCCGGCTCGCACGGCCCGGGCGTTCCACCTCTACCGAAAGCATTTCAAACAGACACGCTGACGCTATTGACGATGGATTCATGGGGTCATTGGCGGTTGCCCTTTTCCCTCCTTAATCGTCAATGAGCGAGTCGGCCACGAGGGGCCCCCTCAACCCACGATGCCGAACCGGCGCTGATGACTCAAAAGGTTGATGTGCTGCGGCTTCATTGGTGCCATACTCGGCGCCGATCGTTGGCTCGGGTTGGCGAGAGGGTGCGGTACCACGCCAGAGGGTCAGAAGCCTGCTGAAGGTGCCGTTGCATGGAATCCGTCGTTGACGCAGTCGTTTGGTACTTCGCCTTCGTCTTCTCGGTCACGCTTCACGAAGCTTCGCATGCACTCGCAGCGATGTGGGGAGGTGACGCCACCGCCTATGAGGGTGGCCAGGTTTCTCTCGACCCGATCCCACACATGCGGCGATCTCCGTTTGGGATGATCCTGTTTCCGATCATCACGCTCGTGCTTGTGGGGTGGCCGATGGGTTTTGCGAGTGCTCCATACGACCCTGCCTGGGCCGATCGCTATCCGCGGCGCGCTGCCTGGATGTCGCTCGCGGGTCCCGCGGCGAATCTTGCGCTCGTGCTGCTCTGCGCCGCGTTGGTGTGGCTAGGCATCGCGGCCGGTCACTTCGAACAGCCACCGAGCGCCAACTATCACCACATCGTCAGCGCTACCGGCGATGGCAATTGGGTCTCCGCTGCGTTCATCCTGAGTATCATGTTCACGATGAATCTGATCTTGTTTCTTCTGAACATGATTCCACTGCCGCCCCTCGATGGCGCGGGCGCGCTGGGGCTGCTGCTGTCGGACGATGGGGCGCGACGGCTGCGTGAGGTGGCCAGCAACTCCACCTTCGCAATGCTCGGAATGCTGTTGGTGTTTTACACGTTCGGAGAGGTCTTCGACCCGCTCTTCACCATCTTCCTGAACCTGCTCTATCCCAGCGCAAACTATCAGTGATTCCCGCTGAAAGGTCGATCCACGGCGCGTGAGTGAAGCTGTCAGAAGCGCGTTCCGTCGGGCGCGAAGTCGATGCCATTCCAAAACGGCACCGCTGCCTAAGCGATCCGGTCACCGTCGATCTGGCGAGCCCTTGCCTGAACAATCGACTCGTCTAGATCAGCACATTTTCTGGGACACTGCTTCCGTCTGCGCGCTAGGAGTGATACGAGTGCAGCGCCAGCCGGCAGGCCAAGAATTGCGCTGGGCTCTGGAACGGGGATGTTGCTCATCCGAACGTTGTCGAATTCGACTGTGCCTGATTCCGCACGAAGATAATTGAACAGGGTCCATATGCCGCTCGGTGCCGTGGCGGTGTGGGTGTATTCCTCCCAGTCGGTCGTCAAATTGAAGGTCGTGGTCTGGAACGTCCCGGGATTGTCGTCGTGGGTATAGAGCTGTTGTCCCTCGACGTGGGTGATGATCTGCGCCTGGGCGCCGGGGCTCGTGCCGCGGATGAACGCATTGATGTAGTAGGGTTCGCCGCCAATCGTTGCACCGGGTAAGAAATCACCGGTGGCGTCGGTGGGTTGATGAACCTCCTCGCCTTGGTCCAGACGAATGAAATAATCGCCGTCCACCGCCCCCGCGGTGTCGTAGACTCGCTCGACTCCGTCCACGTGATACCGCCACCCGAATCCGCCGAAGGGCGCGGTGTGTTCAAAACTCCCATTGGCGAAGTCCCAGTCGCGACCAAAACCGTCCACGATATCGTTGGCGTTGACTTGCGCCCATGCTGGGTTGATGGACTCAAGGTGGTCGACCAGGACGTGCGCCTCGCCGCTGTGGTCCCACTGTGCGCCATGCCATTGCTCCCACAGCCATGGAAAGAGGCACACGGAAAGATTGGGATCGGCCAGTTCAGTCACCACCTCGTGACTGTAGTTGGCTGGCTCATTGACGTCCCATCCGTAGGAATTGAAGAGGACGATATGGGGGTCGCTTCCGTAGACGGTTCGCAAATCGGAGACGACGTTCTTGTATCGATTCTTGATGGTGTTCTTGCTCGCACCCAGGTCGTTTGCGCCGGCATTTACGATGATGATGTGCGGGTCGAAGCCGCTGCGGTAGCTGGAATCTTGGTTGTAGTAGTCCTCTGAGAAAATGAACGAACCGACTGTATTGTCGCCGCCGCCATAGAGAGTCGCTCCGGACACGGCCTCGTCGTTCATTTCCGCCCCGAGCATGCGCGTGACCATGGCGGGGTAGGCGTAGTAGGTTCCCATGTCGCCCGAGTTCTTTTCGCTGTAGAGCGAATACCCGTCCATATTCGAGTCGCCAAAAAATTCGATGCGCAACGACGGACGTGTCGGCGGCGCCATGATGGTTCCGGTGATCTCGAATCCGTAAAAGGTGGTGTTGGCGCCGTAGAAGGTTTCCTTCATGATGACGACCGTGTGTTCGGTGTCGGCGAGTCCATCGGCCAGGGTGTAGGTTTCCCTGAATCTACTCATGTACAAGCGATTGGGATTCGGTACGCCATCAACGATCACCCTGAATTGCTCGGTCGTCGAGCCAGCATCGAATTCGCCGGTGATCTTGGTTCCCGAGAATTTCACCAATAGAGTGGAACCCTGCCAGGCTATCCAGGGCTCGGAAGGGCTGTCGAAATTCCAGCGACCCGTATATTGAATACTGGCGTTGGAGGGATCGATGGACACGGCACGTGCGGAAGCAAGTGGGATGAGAACGATGCATCCCAGAAGGACTACACGAAATATCGAGATCTTCCGCAGCATGAACGATGGGCTCCTTCGTTTCGGGATTCGCCAATTTCAGCTCTGTGCGCGAGCGGAGCCGCGTATTTTACATGATTTCAGATGCTGTTGTCTAAGCTTCTATGCTGGCCATGCACCCGATTGGGACTGCCTCCATCGGCGCTACGAGCGACGGTAACTGGGGCACTCATCTGCCCGTTATCTTGCGAACTTCTCCCGCAGGCAGTCGCTCGTCAAGTGTTTGAGCCGGGCTCGACGCTGCTGCGCTTCCACTGTGTGGCCGCAGTGCGCGCGAGCAGTGCGGTCAATATCAGCGCAGACACGACTGCAACGGGTGTCGGGTTCGTGCCGAAGTAGCTGATCGATCCGATCGCAATCGAGACGCCCGTCGCTGCAGCCGCGAACCCGGCCCGCGCGATCTTTGCAGGCAACTTTGCGAGGCCGTACGCGATTCCGCCCCAGAAAAGAAAAGCACCAAAGAGCGCGAGGATCTGCCCGAGACGTGCGCCCGCGGGAGAGCTGTAGGGGATCGAAAACGCCGCTGCCTGATCGCCCTGGTTCGCGTAGAGCTTCTCGAAACCGAAGTGAACACCCGTTGCGGGTACTTCGATGCGCAGCGGTTGGTTGGGCTGTTGCGCGAGAGCTCTTTCATCGAAGCCATCGAGTCTCGAGCGCAGCAACTCGGGTGTAATGACTTCTGTGATCGCAGCGAGATTCATGTTCGTATCGGGGCTCCCGTAGCGAAAGTTCTCCGGCAGGAAGACATCCCAGCGCGTGTCCGTGACGATCATGTCGGGCTGCGGGAGATGGGCGCGCACCCGGCCGAGGCTTCCCATCTCGGGAAGCGGCGTCGCGTAGACGAGTTCGACCAGAAAGCCGTCGATTGAATTGATCACCTTGATCAGAATCTCGGGCCGCTCCGTTTCGCCGCCTGCATCACTCGGCAGCGCTGAAATCGCGGGCTTCTCGGGCCGGCCCGCAACCGTTGCTGACCAGACCTGCGCGCCTTCCGGAAGTCGCACCCGCAAGAACTGTTTGCGGTTGTTGCGCACAGTGAAGCGCGCAGTCGTCACGGCCAGGCCGTCCTGGGTGAAGAGTGTCTGGTAATGAGCCCGATCGATCGAAGCGCTCTGTACGGTTACCTCAGGGTGGCGCGTAATCTGCAGTGCAAGCTCGTAGGGGGGATCCGTGTGCACGTACTTGTAGGCGAGCAGGATCGGATTGGTGGTTTTCAGGACCAGCTGCTGAGGGAGCTCACTTGGATCGACGGACGAGAGTTGGTTCGACCGAGCAACCTGGACTTCGACCGCGGCGAGTGCTTCAACCGCGATGCGCCCCTGCTCGACCTCAGCACCCACCACGCTCAGCGTCGGAATAGGCAATTCGGCGTCTGCATCGGAGGCGATTCGCTCATAGTTCGCCTCGATTCGAAATTGCCCTTCCATTTCCTGGGTGAACTCGACATTGATCAGCTGCTGCCCGCCTTCGTTGACGACCTTGTAGGTACGCAGCGACGGCGCGCTCAAGCTCAGCAGATTGACGTCTTCGGGAAGCATCAGCTGGATGCGCTCGAGGCGCCCAGACTTGACGCGAATGTTCGCGCTCGCGGAACCGCGCAGCGTCACGTCCATCAGTGAGATCAGGGTGTTGATCTCCGCGTCGAACTTGGCGACGACCGGATCCGGCGTCACGGGTACGACGACGAGCAGCGGCAGCGCTTCGACGTACTTGAAGGTGTGCGCGACGGTTCTCTCGAGCAGCTCGCGGAAGAACGCGGGTAGCTGGTTCTCACCGACCCGCGTAATTTCCGATTCTTTGGCGGGCTTCAGCGCGATCTCCTTGGTGGCGAGCAGCGCCATCATGCCGCGCTGGCGCTGTACGGATCGAACGTGCAAGAACGGCATCTGGAGTTCGTCGTTCGAAGCGAGCGAACGATCAAAATCGACATCCAGCCGAATGGAATCGCGCAGCGGATGGTCGAGGAAAACACTGACCGCTCTGCGACCGTCAACGATCTCGGGCGCGATTCGCCAATCTGAAATCCCGCCACTCTCGGAATGAATGCGATTCACCTGAACGTCGCTAGGAAGATCGAAATCAATCCGGTTGACTTCGCCGCGACTGACTTCGATCGAGACCAATGCGCGCAGATAGAGCACGCCCTCTTCGGCGTATGCGGCGTGGAAGATGCTTGCGTGGGCGCGCACTTCGGTCTGGAGGTCCTCCGGGAGCGCTTCGGTCCATGAGATCTTCACGCGTTCGCTCATCGGGATGTTGAAGACCGCAGTGGTGCCCGCCTCGCCTTCGCGATGGTTGACGTTTGCCAGGGGGGTGACGCTGATTTCCTTCCGGCCGGGCAGTTTGAGGTCGAAGCGCGAAATCGGAATCGACGGGATCTGGAGCTCGACGAATGGCGGGCCCGAGCCGCGCTGGATCGGAACCTGGAAGGACAGCTTCACGCGATGCGCGCCCCGTCCCTTCACGATCGCGGCAAAGCGATCGTTTTGCACCGCAACCGGCGCCGGTTTGCCGTCGACCTGGATCTCGTTCAATGTGACGTGCGAGGGCAGCAGCTCGAGGGTTACGGTTTCATCGCTCGAAAGTTCGACGCTGAGATCGACATCCCACTGCAGCGCGTCACCCACCAGGTGGCCCGAGTACACCGCGCGGCTGATCGTGTGGCTGTCGAGCACGGGTTCGCGCCACGAAAGTTGCACGCCGCGCGTGGTCGGAATCGTCGCTTCGAGAACCGTCTTGCCGGCGCCCGAAGAAACCTTGACGCCAGCCGCGGGAATCACCGCGATATCCAACCCCGTGCCCGGAACAGTCGCTTTGAACTGCGTCGCGGCCGCCTGCGGCAGCGGAATCGGGATCACGAAGCCCGCTTCAGAACGCACCGCATCAGCCGAGTAGACGAGCTTCATCGTGTAGGAGCCCGCTTTCTTCGTACCCCAGACGAGGCTGCCATCCCGGTGCATCAATTGAACCGGCTTGCCGTTGATCGTCGCCGACCGAAGTGGAGTTCCCGCCGGCAGGATCGGCACGGCCGCCCACTCGTCTTCGAGTACGTCGAGTTTGAGATCGACCGAGATCGTGGCCGTCGCTCGACCGTCGCTGTCGATCACCAGGATGCTGACGAGCGCTTGGCCCAGCGCGTAGCCGCTCGGTGCGGTGGTGGTCGGCCGCGTGTCGTCGATCAATTGGTTGTAGATGTGCAGCGGAATCTGGACTTCGCCACCAGTCGATTCTGTGGCCACGGCACTGCCGGCTGCGAAAAATACGAGTGCAATGAGGGCGTAGCGTAGGTTTTTCATCTTGCCTCCCGGGGGTCGGACCTGTCCACGCGCGTGCGCGGCAGGGTCTTGAAATGCCCTGCCAATTGAAGTGAATTGGCGAGGTAGTGCCGCGTCCCTCTCGCGCTGACTGCCCCGCCGCTAAGCAGCGAGAGATATTCGTCGAGCAGTACCAGATCAGCCGCGAGTTCGGCATCACTCTGAGATGCGGGATCCGAAGCGCGAAACGCAAGCAATCGTTCGCGTTGTTCGCCGAGAGCGTTTTTTGCATCGTCGATGTGGCCTTCCGAAAGTGCCCGGCCCGCGCTCGTGAGTGCGCTCGACATCCGCACGGTGAGCACGTTTTTCAACACGTTGCGCTCGAGCGGCCCGGCGGGCCGCGATTCGGCGCCGAGATTGAGATGGGCGTGCACCACACCATTGCGCTGATAGATGAGGTCCTTGTAGCGCAGCGTGACGTCGGCGATCGGCCCAGCTTCGGGCGCGACGACATCGAGCAGAATCGTATGAGAACCGCCCGCGTAGAAACTCGGGATCACGATCTGGATGCCGTCTTCATCTTTGCCGCGATCCACTTCGATGCCGAGGTCCCTTGCCATGCGCAGATCGATGCTCTGCTCGGCCTCGCGCACGCGGTCGGCGCCTTCGTCGTCTAGCCGCGACGCGTCGAGAATCCGGATTAGCTTGACGCCGGGGGCGAGCCGGATGCGCAGGCGAAGCGCGCGTGCGACTGCTCGGCTCAGTGCCGAAAGTTCCCGGTCAACCGCTTCGCGCGCTTCGTCCGGCGTGGTGACGAGGCGTCGGTTGCCCTGCCCGGCGAGCGTGAGCCGGTCGATCTCATCGAGCGAGACACCCGCACCAATACCCGCGACGCTGATCGGAACGCCCGCAACCGCGCTTTCGTGGCCGATCGCCTCGAGCGCCGCGAGTTCGCCCGCGATCGACTGCGACGTCACCAACAAGACCATGCTGCTGCCGAGTGGCGCATCGGGATCGTCGCTCGCGTGCACGGCCTGGGTGGCGGATTTGAGCACCGCCGCGATTGCCGCTCCTTGGGTCGCGCCCGGATCGGCTCCGAAGCAGGACTCCACCGCAACCGACAGCGGGCCGTATTCGAAGTGGTTGGAATCGACGCCACTACAGGCGCGGCCCGCAAATCGCAGACTGAATTGATCGCCGACTTCCTTCGCCATGCGAAGCGCATCGACGACCGCGCGCATCTGCGTTGCGTTCTCGGCAGAAATCGTGCCGCGCAGATCCAATACGACCCCGATGTTCATCGGCGGTCGCGTGCCCCCCTGACGGCGTGCACCCTGCAGTCCCACCTGCAACGTGAGCCGCGCGGCGCCTTCGAGCGCGGTCCGGTCGCTGTGGAGAAAGATCTGCATCGCAGCTTCGGTGGGCGCGTCAAAGGGTTGCCGTAAAGGATGCGCGCGATCGTGGAGCTGAAGCGGAGCCGCCGCGTAGGCTTGAAGCATCTCTCGATTGGTCGCGTTCAGGCGTGTCTCGAGCAAGCGGATCGCGGGGTCGCCTGGTACGTAGGCGTTGGACCAGTATCCCGAAGCATCCTGAAACCTTCGTACGCCGAACGCGGCTTCACTGTTTTGAGGGTCGGCAGATTCTCCTATCCAGCCTCTCTTGACTCTTTTTAGGAGTTCGTCCAGCGATCGAGTCTCCGGCGGCGGAGCCGCAGCCAGAGCATGCTCACGCTTTGAAGAGGGGAATGCGTCTTCTTTCGACTTCGATTTCGCTCCTACCTCAGAGTTGATCTCGGGGCTCGGCGTGTAGTCATCGAGATTCGCGATGTCTGCAATTCGCAGGCGCTGGAGATCTCCGGCGCTGAAGCTCATGGAAGAAGTGGGTACATCCCCGAGAGGCGAAGTCTTGTCAGCGCGGACGATGAACTCTTCGATGTCGCTTTCCGCGATTTCCATCGCAATGGGCGAATTCACATCAGCCAAGATTTGTGCATCCGGCCGAAGCCTCTGATCGGAATCGCGGCCTGCGGTGCGATGGCCACCATCGTCGATGTAACCCCGCGACCTCAGCGCTTGCGCGGGAGCCTGGTGGGCGAACTGTTGCTCTCGGCTTGGTTTCATCGAACGCTTCTTGGCCTCGTATTCGAATTCGTTCAACGATCGGTATGCACCGCCTTCTTTCTCGAGTCGCATAAAATCCAGCTCCGCAGCCGGTTGCACGGCCAGCTCTGGCATGCTCATCTCGAGGTCGACCATCGAAACAACGATGGCTACACCCGCGGCGGATACCGCAGCGACCGCCAGCGCAGAAGCCGCCAATCGCGCACGCCATTCGCGCGCGCGCTCGGCCGCGGCACGTAGTCGCCGACCAAGGGCCGAAAAGCCTGCAATTGCTCCAGACTCTGACTGCGGTAGATCGCGAACCCGGGCGAGCAGCCCGTCTACGCATTCATCCGAGGCGTCGTGGATCGGTAGCGCGGGAAGCGCAGAGTCCAGCTCATTCATTGCCGTCAATACCGCGTAGCAATTCTCGCAGTCTGCGAGGTGCAGCTGTGCGCTCTCGTCGTCTTGAAATGCGGTAGCACCGAGCTCCGCCAGGATGTTTTGGATCTGTTTACACCGATTATTCATGATGACACCTCCTCGGGTGTCGTTCCGCGCCAGAGCGCGAGACCGCGCGCGAGTTCGATGCGCGCGCGGCGCAGCTGGGTTTTCACAGTGTTCAGAGGCATCCCGAGAATCTCGGAGACCTGCTGCTGTGGAAGGCCTTGTACGCCGCAGAGAGCGAATACTTCGCGCTGCTTGTGCGGCAGGCGCACGAGCGCGGCGTCGATCCAGGCCGCGGTCTCCTGCGCTTCGAGCGAATCCTGTGCCGACGCGCTTTCACTCTTGGGATCACCCGATTTGCGCCCCGGAAACACCAGGCCCTGAACACGACGCTTGCGAAAGTGGCTGCGCACGGTGTTAGCCGCGATCGTGAAGATCCACGGCGGAAGCGGCTGTTCGACGCGATACCGGGTCGATCCGTTGTGGATCTTGATGAAGATTTCCTGAAAGAGATCATCACGGCTAGCGGGCTCGACACCGCAGCGCACCAGGTAACTGAAGACCGGCGCCCTAAACCGCTGCACCAATTCTGCGAAGGCGTCGGGATCGCCATCTCGATGACGGACCAGAAGCTGCCGCTCGAAGCTCTCTTCGGCGGGCAGCGGCCCCGGGGAGTGCTCTCTTACCACGGAAGCCATCGCTGTGAGCCCCGAGAGCTCCTGTGTGTTTGCCCCATACACAGCCTCCGTACGCGTCCGGGCGTCGGGAGTTTCAAAAAACTGAAGGCGGGGGGCGAAAAATGGTGACTACGGCCCGCATGCCGCACGCAACAAAGCGGGTAAGGCGGCTGTTTCCCTCATCAAACCGGCGCAGGGGCCGCTGGAAGCTTCCAGCGGTCTCCGGGTGTTTTGAGCGATTCGACGAGCTTGTTGAGGATAAGGCGTCGGCATTCTGTAGAGCGGTAATAGACACACCCAGCCCAGTTATTCCGTCCAATGAGTTGGTGGAGCTCCCAACGAGCTTCGAGCTCCTTTAATTAAAATCACACATGGAAATAACAACGAGAAATCCATCACTTATGCGACTCTGCGATGCGCTCACCGAGTCTGGTGGAGCAGGGTGGCCGATGAAAATGACCCCATTCATCACGGTATCTATTAGAGTGGAGTTGACTGGAGTATTAGATCTCGTTCATACTGAATACGGTCGGTGGGGTTGGAGCAGTTATGCGCAACAACGGTCTATTACCCCCTGGGAAGCCAGCGATGACAAGGCCCTCCGTCCTTCTTGCGCGCGCCCTTTCCACTCTGCTGTTATGCCTCCCGCTGACCGGAGCCGCAGAACCGGCGGCTGCCCAAACCGGAGTGGTCATCGGCTGGGGCTCCGACTCCAACGGTAAGGCGACGCCCCCCTACGCGGTCAACGGCGCTTCGGGGACCGCGACCGCCGTGTCGGCGGGTTACAACAACAGCTGCGCGATCCAGGTGGGTACGGGCGAGGTCGTCTGCTGGGGTGCCGACTTCTTCGGCCATTCGACGCCCCCCGATGCCGTCAACGGCGTTTCGGGGACCGCAGTCGACATCTCGGTGGGCCTGAATTACAGCTGTGCGATCCAGGCGGGCACGGGCGAGGCCGTCTGCTGGGGCGGGGACCTCAACGGCCGGGCGACGCCCTCCGACGCCGTCAATGGTGTCTC
>SMVA01118789.1_pt1 | contig 43320 bp, 43 predicted proteins | sample 2456451 | NCBI WGS metagenome assembly SMVA01 (sample SAMN11095933, study PRJNA526329) | marine sediment metagenome | biome: Marine sediment; feature: Surficial sediment; material: Deep marine sediment; isolation source: Hadal surficial sediment | place: Pacific Ocean | collected 2014-05 | depth...
AATCCGGCCAGCGAGAGAAAATGATTTGGAAGCGATTTATGCCCTGTCGGTGGCCGCTGGCGCTGGCCTGACCACCTTGCCGACATCCAGGAAACGTCTAATCTCCGCTATCAATTGGTCGGAAGAAAGTTTCAAAAAAGAAGTTAAGGCCCCTGGGATTGAATACTATTTCCTGGTGCTGGAGGATACTGAGGCGGGAAAAATTGCTGGCACCACCGGGGTGTTCGCAACCGTCGGCCTGAAAAACCCGTTTTATAATTTTGAGATCAAGACCGAACGCCACCATTCCGACGACCCCGACGTTGACACCAAAACCCGCTCGCTTCATTTGGGCACCCCCTATAAGGGCGCTGCCGAGCTTGGCACTTTGTTTTTGCATAAAGATTTCCGGTTTGGTGGCAATGGTACGCTGTTGTCAAAATCGCGCTACATGCTGCTGGCGGCCTACCCCGGGCGGTTTAATCATAGGGTGATGGCAGAGATCAGGGGCTGGGTTGATGAGACCGGTGCCTCGCCGTTCTGGGAAGCCATAGCCCGGCACTTTTTCAAGATGGACCTGGCCGAGGCCGACCGCCTCAACAGCTTGGGTAATTACCAGTTTATTGCTGACCTGATGCCGCGCCATCCGATTTATATCGAAATGCTGCCGAAAAGCGCGCAAGAGGTCATTTCCATACCCCATGTGGAATCAGCGCCGGCCCAGAGGCTTGTCGAAAGCGAAGGGTTCCAGGTCAGTAATTTCATCGATATTTTTGACGGCGGTCCGTGCCTGGAAGCCCGGCTTCCGGAAATTCGGGCGGTAAAGGAAAGCAGCAATGCCGAAGTGGAATATGTTGCCGAGGATGACTGCCAGGGGCGCTACCTGATCGCCAATCCCGAATTGCAAGATTTCCGGGTTACCCAGGGACCGGTCAAGGAAATCAAGGGCGGGAGGATCGGGATCCCGGCGAAAACCGGAGAAGCCCTGGGTATCAAGCCCGGTGAGAATGTGCGTTTTGTCACCCTGAAAAGGAACACCTGAGCATGATTGAAGGCAAAAACTATATCGGCGGAAAATGGGTTCAAGGTTTGGGAGATGAATTCACCTCGGAAAACCCGGCCACCGGAAAGGTAATCTGGCGCGGCAATGAAGCAACCGCCAAGGAGGTAAACGGCGCTTTTGATACGGCGCACGAAGCTTACCTGGGCTGGCGCAAAATGCCGCTTGAAGGACGCATTAAACGCCTGCGCGCCTATACCAAGGTGATTGAGGATAACAGGGATAAGCTGGCCCGGGTCATATCCAATGAAACCGGCAAGGTGCTGTGGGATGCGATTAGCGAAGTGGCGGCAGTGATCGGCAAGGTGGAAAACTCTATCCGGGCTTACGGCGAGCGAACGCCAACCCGGGAGGGCACTCTGGGGGCCTTAAGAACCCGGCTGACCCACAAGCCCCATGGCGTCATGGGGGTGATCGGGCCGTATAATTTCCCCTGTCATCTGGCCAATGGCCATATCGTCCCGGCGCTGCTGGCCGGCAATACCGTTGTTTTCAAGCCGAGTTCGTGGACGCCGTGGTCGGCCGAGATGATGATTGGCCTGATGCATCAGGCGGGCATCCCGGAAGGGGTGGTCAACCTGGTCCAGGGCGGCCGCGATGTCGGCCAGGCAATCCTGGGCCATCCCAACCTGAAAGGGTTGTTGTTCACCGGCGGGGTACCGACCGGAAAACTTTTTGCCAAGGCCCTGGCCGAACGGCTTGAAGTGATCGTGGCGCTTGAGCTTGGTGGCAATAACCCGCTGATCGTCTGGGACGCCGAAGACCTGGACGCGGCAGCGATCATCACCATCCAGTCGGCCTATATTTCCGCGGGCCAGCGCTGTACCTGCGCGCGCCGCCTGATCGTTCCCGATAATGAATATGGCAAAAAAGTCATCGCCGCCGTGCAAAAAGCGATCAAGGGCGTTGAAGTGGGACTGCCCGATGCCGACCCGCAGCCCTTTATGGGGTCGCTGATTTCGGAAGGCGCCGCTAGTGCGGCGCTCGACCGCCAGGCCGAGCTGGAAGGCCAGGGCGGTGTAGTTTTGGCGCGCGCGGAACGCCTGACAATTGGGCCTGCATTTATTTTGCCATCGCTGATTGATGTCACCGACATTACCGACCGCTCGGATGAAGAATGTTTCGGGCCGTTGTTACAGGTGATCCGGGTCAAGGATTTCGATGCTGCCTTGAGCGAAGCCAACGACACAAACTTTGGCCTCGCCGCCGGGATTTTGACCGATAACAAGGCACTTTATGAAACCTTTTATGCCGAGATCGAAGCCGGCGTCGTCAACTGGAACCAACCCTTGCCCGGGGCCTCATCAGCGGCCCCGTTTGGCGGCTTGAAGGACAGCGGTAACCATCGTCCGGCGGCCTACTATGCCGCCGATTACGCTGCCTGGCCGATGGCCAGCCTTGAAAACCCGGAAAATAAACTGACTCGCCCGGCGCTGCCCATTGGATTGAAAATATGAGCGCGGTCGAAGCAAATTTCGACGGCCTGATCGGCCCGACCCACAATTACGCCGGATTATCCTTCGGCAACCTAGCTTCGGCGAAGAATGCCGATTTGGCGGCTAACCCCAAAGAGGCGGCGCTGCAGGGCCTGAAGAAAATGAAACACCTGGCCGGCCTTGGCCTGATCCAAGGGGTTTTGCCGCCCCATGACCGGCCCCACCTGCCGACTTTACGGGCCCTGGGGTTTTCCGGCAGCGACCGGGAGATCATAGCAAAGGCCGCCAAAGCGGCGCCCGAAGTTTTGCGCAATGTTTATGCAGCGTCGGCGATGTGGACCGCCAATTCCGCCACGGTTGCGCCAAGCGCCGACAGCGCCGATGGCAAAGTGCATTTTACCCCGGCCAATCTGGCGGCGATGTTTCACCGCGCCATAGAGCATAAAACCACCGCACGGGTTTTGCAGACTATTTTTGCTGACGAAAATCTTTTTCAGCACCACCCGGCGTTGGCTGGGGGCATTCACTTTAGCGACGAAGGCGCGGCCAACCACAATCGCTTTTGTTCCGATTATGGAAACGAGGGGCTTAACCTGTTTGTCTATGGCCGGACGGCATTTGATAAGGGCGTAGCCCCGAAAAAATTCCCGGGCCGGCAAACATTGGAAGCTTCGAAGGCCATCGCCCGCAATCATCAGCTCAACCCGGACCGGGTGCATTTCGTCCAGCAAAACCCGAAGGCGATCGATGCCGGCGCGTTCCACAACGATGTAATGGCGGTCGCCAACAAAAACGTTTTCTTTTATCACGAGGAAGCATTTCTTGATCCCAGCCGGCTGATCGGCCGGTTACAGGAAAAGGCCCCTGATATAGAGCTGCACTTTATTGAGGTGCCCAAAGACCTGGTCTCACTTGAGGATGCGGTTAAATCCTACCTGTTTAATTCGCAGTTGATCTCGGTTCCCGGGCGCGAGGGTCCGACCCTGATTTTACCCCTGGAGGCCAGGGAAACCGAAAGCACCAAAAAGTATCTCGATGGTTTGATCAAAATGAACGAATACCAGCCGATCGAGGATGTCGAATTTCTTGATGTCCGGCAAAGCATGCGTAACGGCGGCGGCCCGGCGTGCCTGAGGTTGCGCATAGTCTTGACCGAAAAAGAGCAGGCCGCGGTTGGCGCCAATGTCATAATGAATGATGCGCTTTACCGCGATTTGACCGCTTGGGTAGAAAAACACTACCGCGACCGGGTGGTGCCGGATGATTTGGCGGATCCGGATTTTTGCCAGGAAAACCTGACCGCGGTCGATACTTTAACCGGGATATTGAAACTCGGTTCGGTGTTTGATTTTCAGCGATAAAATTGGGGGTTCAAAAGCCGCCGCAATACCGCTAAGGTGGCGCCCGAAATTAGCTTGAAAAGAGGGGAGTTATGAAACAAATCCTGCTTCTGGGCGGTGGTATAATAGGCGAAATGATTGCCGACCTGCTGGCTTCCTCAGGCGACTATACCGTCACCGTTGCCGACAACAGTAAAAAAAACCTGGAGAAATTTTCCGGGCAAAAAAATGTTGAAACCCTGGTCCTTGATTTCTCCAAAAGCGCTGATGTTATCAAAGCCATGGCCGGCCAATTCGCCGCCCTCTCAGCGGCTCCCTACCAGTTCAACGGCGATCTTGCCACCGCCGCCAAGAAAGCCGGGGTTCATTATCTGGACCTGACCGAAGACGTCAAAAGCACCAAACTGGTCAAGGACCTGGCCAAGGATGCCAATTCGGCCTTTATCCCGCAATGCGGGCTGGCGCCGGGGTTTATTTCGATCGTCGCTTTTGGATTGGCGCAGCGCTTTGATTCCCTAAGAGACGTGCGTCTGCGCGTCGGCGCGCTGGCGCAGTTCCCATCCAATGCCCTTAAATATAACCTGACCTGGTCAACCGATGGCCTGATCAACGAATACATCAAGCCCTGTGAAGCGTTGATCAACGGCGAGATGAAGGAAGTGCCGGCCCTCGAGGGCCTCGAGACCTTCACCCTCGATGGCGTTGAATACGAAGCCTTCAATACCTCGGGCGGGATCGGCACCCTGGCCGAAACGCTAAACGGCAGTGTCCGCAACCTCAATTACCGCACGGTACGCTATCCTGGTCACCGCGACATTATCAAGCTGTTGATCCAGGATTTACGCCTCGGTGAGCGCCCCGAGCTGTTGAAAGAAATTTTTGAATACGCGATCCCAGCGACCAAGCAGGATCTGGTGCTGATTTATGTCACCATTACCGGAGAAAAGGAGGGCCGGTTGATGCAGGAAACCTACACCAACAAAATCTATGCCCGTGAAATTAATGGCGAAATCCGGAGCGCCATCCAGATCACCACCGCCTCTGCGATTTGCGCGGTGCTTGATTTGCTGGCCGCCGGCAAAATCAAGGACAAGGGCCTGGTGCGCCAGGAGGATATTTCCTTTGACGACTTTATCACCAACCGCTTTGGCGCCAATTTCGCCGCCCAAAGTTAGAAATCATCTTGGCCAAGCAATTATATACTGGCGGAATGGCCGTTGTTGACGCGCTCATTGCCCATGGGGTGGATCACGCCTTTTGCGTTCCCGGCGAAAGCTACCTGCCGGTCCTGGATGCGCTTTATGATGTAAAAGATAAAATAAACCTGATCACCTGCCGTCACGAATCCGGCGCCGCCAACATGGCAGACGCCCACGGCAAGCTGACCGGCAGGCCCGGCATTTGCCTGGTGACGCGGGGGCCGGGCGCGTCCAACGCCGCTATCGGAGTTCATACCGCGATGCAGGATTCAACCCCGATGATTTTGCTGGTCGGCCAGGTTGCCAGCCACCAGTTGGGCCGGGAAGCCTTCCAGGAAGTTGAATACCGCGAGATGTTCAAGCCGTTGGCCAAATTGGTGGTGCAAATCGATAACGCGGGCGACATTGCCACAGTCATGACCAAGGCATTCCACATTGCCACATCCGGGCGCATGGGCCCGGTGGTGGTGGCCCTGCCGGAAGATATTTTAAGCAGCGGGTGTGAAAGGCAGGACATCAAACCGCTGGCCCCGGACCAGGCCTCGCCCACAGCGGACGACCTTGCCGCCCTGGGATCGCTGTTGGAGCAGGCCGAACGCCCTTTAATCATTTTGGGCGGATCAGGCTGGACCAGGGACGCGGTAAAAAATTTCCGGGCCTTTGCCGGGCGCGAAGGGCTGCCGGTCGGCTGCGCCTTCCGGTTCCAGGACCTGTTGGATCCCAGGTCGGACAATTATGTCGGCGATATCGGCATCGGCATCAATCCAAAGCTGGCAGCCCTGGTCAAGGAGGCCGACGTCATCCTGGCGTTGGGGCCCAGGCTGGGGGAGATGACAACCTCGGGATATACCCTGATTAAGCCGCCCAAGCCTGAGCAAACCCTGGTCCATGTTCATGCCGGCAAGGAAGAACTCGGCAAGGTTTATCAGGCCGATCTTGGCATCCATTCCAGCCCGGCGAATTTTGTCAGCGCCCTCAAGGGCCTGAAACTTGGCCGCAAAAAAGACTGGGCGGGCTGGCTTGAAGGGGGGCGGAAAAATTATCTCGACTGGTCAACCCCGAACACCCATCCGGGGCCGGTGCAATTGGCCGAACTTTACCGCTATCTGCGTGAGACCTTGCCGGACGACGCCATTTTGACCAATGGCGCCGGGAATTACACCGCCTGGCTGCACCGGTTTTATCATTACCGAGATTTTAACACCCAGGTGGCGCCGACCTCGGGCGCCATGGGGTACGGCGTCCCGGCGGCGATTGGCGCCAAAATTATTGAACCGGACCGGGTGGTGGTGAGCATTTCCGGCGACGGCTGTTTTTTGATGACCGGCCAGGAACTGGCGACCGCCGCGCTTTACAAGGTGCCGGTCATTTTTCTGGTTTTTAATAATTCCATGTATGGCACCATCCGCATGCACCAAGAGCGCGACTATCCTGGACGGGTGTTGGGAACCGGCTTGAAAAACCCGGATTTCGTCGGGTATGCAAAAAGCTTCGGGATTGCCGGTTGGCTGGCCACGACCAACGATGAATTCGAGGCCGCGTTTGCAGCCGCCCTTGCCAGCGGCGCACCAGCCCTGATAGAAATCACGGTGGAGCAAGAGGCGATCAGCCCGGCAACGACATTATCAGATTTGAAAAAATAGGATTTGGAGAAAAATATGAACGCGAATGATTGCCTGAAATCACTGGGGCTTGATGCCAAGCAGTTTGAGACCGGTGACCTTGAGGTCAAAAGCCCGATTGATGGCGAAGTTATCGGCCGCGTCCAACAGGACACCGCTGAAACCCTGGATAAAAAAATAGCCAAGGCGGCAGCCGCGTTCGAGGTCTGGAAATCTGTGCCAGCCCCGGAACGTGGTGAACTGGTTCGCCTGCTGGGGGAGGAGCTCAGAACCCACAAGGCGGCTCTCGGTCGCTTGGTGACGCTAGAGAACGGCAAGCTGTTGCAAGAGGGCCTCGGTGAGGTACAGGAAATGATCGACATTTGCGATTTTGCCGTCGGCCTGTCACGCCAGCTTTACGGCCTGACCATTCAATCCGAACGTGCCGGCCACACCATGCGGGAAAACTGGCACCCGCTTGGCGTCGTCGGGGTCATTAGCGCTTTTAACTTTCCGGTCGCGGTCTGGGCATGGAACGCGGCGCTGGCGTTTGTTTGTGGCGATCCGGTGATCTGGAAACCGTCAGACAAGACGCCGCTGACCGCGATTGCGACCCAGCACCTGTTTGAGGTCGCGGCCAAAAAATTCGGTAAAGCCCCCGATGGACTTTCACAGTTGGCAATTTGCGGCCGCAAGATCGCCGCGGCCATGGTTGAAGATAAGCGGGTAGCCTTGATCAGCGCCACCGGGTCAACCGCGATGGGCCGGATCGTTGGCCCGACGGTGGCCAAACGCTTCGGCAGTACCATCCTTGAGCTTGGCGGCAATAACGCCATCATCGTGGCACCAACCGCCGACCTCGACCTGGCGCTGCGCGGCATCCTGTTCGGCGCCGTCGGCACCTGCGGCCAGCGCTGCACCTCAACCCGGCGGCTGGTGGTTCATGAAGATATTTATGGCACCCTGGTGCCCGACCTTAAAAAAGCCTATGCCAGCATCACCATCGGCAATCCCCTGGAAGACGGGGTTCTGGTTGGCCCCTTGATCGATGAAGGGGCTTTCGTTGATATGGAAGCTGGCCTTAAACAAGCCGCATCCGAGGGCGGGGAAATCACTGGTGGTGGACGCGTACTCAAGAATGAGTTTCCGAACGCCTATTATGTAAACCCGGCCATTGTTGAAATGGAAAAGCAAAGCGATATTGTTCACAATGAAACCTTTGCGCCGATCCTTTACATAATGAAATATAAAAATTTCGAGGATGCGATTGCCATCCAAAACGCTGTGCCCCAGGGTCTGTCTTCTGCAATTTTCACCAACGATGTTCGGGAAGCCGAGCGTTTCACCTCGGCGACGGGCAGCGATTGCGGTATTGCCAATGTTAATATTGGCACTTCGGGGGCCGAGATCGGCGGCGCTTTCGGTGGCGAAAAAGAAACCGGGGGCGGACGTGAATCAGGGTCTGATTCATGGAAAGCCTACATGCGCCGGTCAACCTCGACGGTAAACTACACCTCCGACCTGCCACTGGCCCAGGGCATCAAATTCGAGACCTGATAACCCCGCAAGGCTGTTTTTAATCATTTCATCGTGTTTTAGGGGCGCTTCGTCTACAATTTGTTTCGGTTTTGTATTAAAGTGCTAGCCTTGTTTTGGGCTAAAACTATTATTTTGTTTGGGGCACGATGAAACTTACACGTTCAAGTCTGGCAAATCCTGCGGTGGTCGCGGTTATCGCCGCTGTCCTGTTGCTTATGGGGGTGGTTACCCTTTTCAAACTGCCGGTGCAATTGTTACCGAATGTCGAAAAATCCTTCATCACGGTATTTACCCAGTGGCGATCCGCCGCCCCCAGCGAGATTGAATCAGAAATTACCGACCAACTTGAAGAAGTTCTTCTGGGCATCCCGGGCCTGGAAGAAATGACCAGCACCTCTTCCGCCGGGTTCAGTTTTATTGGCCTGAAGTTTGGTATAGAAGCCAACCAGACGCAAAACCTGATCGAAGTGATCAGCCGCATGAACCGGCTGAAACCGCTGCCCGCGGACGCCGACCCGCCGCAGGTTTTCCTTGGCAATTTCGGCGATGATTCCCAAGCCTTGATGTGGTTTTTTGTCCAGATGTTGCCGGGCGAAGAACGCAACCCGGTAGCACTTTATGATTATTTTGAAAATGTCATTGTTCCTCAAATCGAACAGATTCCAGGAGTGACCGGATCCAACCTTTATTCCAGTTGGGGCACCGGGCAGGAATTGCAAATCATAATCGACCCCTACAAGGTTGCCGCCCTTGGGATAGACCTGACAGAGGTAGCGTTGCGGGCCAGCCGCTCCTCAGATATTTCCGGCGGCTTTCTGGATGTCGGCCGCCGTCAGTATGCGCTGAGGTTCAAAGGCAAGTTCGAGGCTGATACTCTGCCAAACTTGGTTATTGCTTTTCGCAATGGCCTGCCGATTTATCTATCTGAAGTGGCGACCATCAATGTTGGCCCGGGGCGGCCTTCGGGGGTTATTTACCAGAATGGCAACCTGGCTTTTGCCTTCCAGTTATTGAAAGACAAAAACACCAACGTGCTGAAGACCCTGAAGGCAGTGAAGGCCAAGGCCAATGAATTAAATGAAACGGTTTTGAAGAACAAAGGTTTGTTCATGGCCCGGTCCTACGATCCTTCGGTCTTTATCAATCGGGCAATAAATCTTTTAAGCGGCAATCTGGCTTTGGGACTAATGTTTGCGATTGGAATTTTGTGGTGGTTTCTGCGTGAGAAAAAAGCTGTCGCAATTATCACCCTGGCGGTACCGATCTCGCTGATGACCACGATTATTGTGCTGGGCCTGTTGGGGCGCAGTATTAATGTCATCACCCTGGCCGGTCTGGCTTTTGCCACCGGCCTGATCATGGATGCGGCAATTGTGGTGATGGAGAATATTGTCCGCCACCGCGAAAAGAAAATTGCAAAAGAAGAGGCCAGCGACAAAGGCGCAACCCAGGTCTGGGGGGCATTGCTGGCTTCAACCACGACAACAGTGATCATATTCCTACCGGTCATGTTCCTGGAAGATGTAGAAGGTCAACTGTTTATGGATCTGGCATTAACCATGGCTATCAGCGTATCAGTTTCTCTTATTACCGCGATGACAATCCTGCCAACGATCTCCGCAAAATGGCTGACGGGCATCCCCAATGTTGATCTTCATGCCCGGTTCTGGGACGGGATAACCGGAAAACTTATGTCCCTGACGAATACCAGAAAAAAACAAATCGGCTGGATCGGCGGGTTGATGAGCATTTCAATCGCCCTGACAATTTTCCTGATGCCCAGCATGGATTACCTGCCGACGCTGAAGGATGACCGGGTAGATGCTTTTTTCCTGGCGCCGCCAGGGATAACCACCAAGGCTTTGGATGAAGAGCTTGCCAAGCCGATCATGGAAAGATTGAGCCCCTATATGTCCGGGGAAAAGGAACCGAAACTGGAAAATTATTATTTTGCCTCGTTCGGATCGGCTTTCGTTTTTATGGGCGTGCGGGCGGAAGATGAAAATCAGGTCGGCGAGCTTGAGCGCATTATGCGTGAGGAAATTACGGTCGATTTTCCCGACACCTTTGCTTTTGTTCAACGGGCCAACCTATTTGGAGGATTTAGTTCCTCTGGCAGCATACTTGTCCATATGCAATCGGCTGACCAGGAGGCCTTGAAAGAAGCAGCCATTACCGGCATGGAGATTATGCGTCAAAAATTTCCTGGCGCCAATGTCAATGCCAACCCCAATCCATTCAGCACATCGCCTGAAATTCAATTGCAACCAAACGATCGCCAAATCACAGAAGTTGGCTGGACCCGGCGCAGCCTTGGCAGTATTGTGCAAATTTTAGGGGACGGTCTGTGGCTGGGTGAACATTTTGACGGCGAAACCCGCCTTGATATTATCCTCAAATCACAAACCTTGCCGGATCCCGAAACCATCGTTTCAATCCCGGTCGCCACCCCCCGGGCCGGGGTCGTTACCCTGGGTAATCTGGTCGAATTTAAACGTGTCGCCGGGCCCCAGCAAATCCAGCGCGTAAACGGCCGGCGGACAACCACCCTGGTCATTAATCCTCCTGATGGGCTGGCTTTGGAAGAAGTCCTTGAGGTTTTACAGGAAGAGGTAGAGCCTGAGCTGATAGCAATGTTACCCGCTGATGCTAATATAACCTATGGCGGCAGCGCCGATGACCTGGGCCGGGCGGTAAACACATTGTTGAACAATTTCCTGCTGGCTTTCTTTTTACTGTTTATGATTATGGCCGCCCTGTTCCGGTCTTTGAAGGATAGCTTTCTGGTGCTTATTTCGGTGCCGTTAGCGACCGTTGGCGGTGTCGCTGCTCTTAAAATTCTAAACTTAATTTCATTCCAGGCCATGGATCTGCTGGCGATGATCGGGTTTGTTATCCTCCTCGGTCTGGTGGTTAACAACGCCATTTTGCTTGTGGTGCAAACCCGGCGCAGCCAAGCCCGCGGCCTGGATTTGCAAAATGCAATCAAACGTGCACTGCGGTTGCGCTTGCGGCCGATTTTCATGAGTACCCTGACCAGCATTTTCGGCATGATGCCGCTGCTACTTTTTCCGGGCGAGGGCAGTGTCATTTACCGCGGCATGGCGGCGGTGATTGTCGGCGGTATGAGTGTCTCAACGATATTTACGCTGTTGTTACTGCCTTCACTGCTGCAGATCGCCGGGGCCAGCCATCACGACACCGAATTCAGTTTTTGGAAAATGAAAAACTGGAGAAAATCGGCACCCGCTGAATAACCTCATTGTCTAATCTTGAGAGTAACCTGTCATTTATCGCAGGAATGCCACAAACCATCGCATTTGAGTTTTTTATCCCGATATAAAAATATAAGCAAAGGGTTAGCCCTAAGCGGCACGTATAATTAAAAAATAACAAAACAAGACACGACAGGGGACATCGATGAAACTCACCCAAAACAGTTTGAAAAATCCTTCAGCGGTTGCTGTAGTCGCCGCCATAATTTTGTTATTGGGGGTGTTTTCCCTGTTTAAGCTGCCGGTGCAGTTGTTCCCTAATATCGAACAGCCGCAAATCGGTATTCAGACCTTTTGGCGTTCCGCCGCCCCTTCTGAGATGGAATCAGAGATCGTCAAGCCGCTCGAAGAAGTGATGCAAGGTATTCCTGGCCTGGAGGAAATGCGCACCTTTTCCAACCAGGGCTCGTCCTGGGTTAATCTGGAATTTTCCCTTGAAGCCGATATGGACAAAGCAATGCTGGAAGTGATCAGCCGGCTTAACCGGCTGCCACCGATGCCGGCGGATTCCACCCCACCCACTGTTATGTTTGGCGGCTTTGGCGGCGCCAACGAATCCTTGATCTGGTATTTTGCCCAGAATCTGGAAGGCGACGAACCTTTATCGCCCGCCAAGCTGCAATTCCTGAGTGATTACGTTGCTCCCCGGCTGGAAGCCATTGAAGGGGTGGCGGGTGTCAATATACAGGATTACACCAGCAACGGTGATCAGCTTCAAATAATTTTTGACCCTTATCTGGCCGCCGACCTTGGCATCGATATAACCAACATTGCCGGGCGCGTAGGCCGCACGGCTGATGTTTCAGGCGGTATCATGGATGTCGGAAAACGACAGTATACGCTGCGCTTCAAGGGCGGGTACAACCCCGAACAGCTGTTGGGAATTATCCTTGATACCCGCAACGGCCAGCCGATCCGGCTTGGCGATATCGCCACCGTAAAAATTGGCGATGGCCGCCAGACCGGTTTTGGTTACCAGAATGGCCGTCCGGCGGTTGGTTTCCAGATTTTGAAAGCATCCGGGGCAAACGTTTTGACCACCCTTGCTGAAGTCAAGGCAACCATCGAAGAGCTGAACCAGACCATATTGCCGGCCCAGGGGCTGCAAATGGATAAATCGTTCGACCCATCTGTTTTTATCAAACGCGCGATTAATATGCTAAGCGGCAACCTGGCGCTTGGTATTATGCTGGCGATTGGCGCCTTGTGGTGGTTCCTGCGCCAGATGCGCGCGACACTTTTAATCGCCCTGGCTATTCCGGTTTCGATCCTGGCCACCTTTGTGGTGTTGGGCATGGCCGGACGCTCGTTTAATGTTATCTCGCTGGCCGGGCTCGCTTTTGCCACCGGCATGGTTTTGGATGCGGCCATTATTGTCCTGGAAAATATTGTCAGGCTGCGTGAAAACAAAGTGGCCAACAATGAAGCCTGTGACAAGGGCGCCACCCAGGTGTGGGGAGCTTTGCTGGCTTCAACCGCTACCACGGTCGCCATCTTTATCCCGGTGATTTTCATGAAAGGCGTTGAAGGCCAGCTTTTTGCAGACCTGGCGCTGACGATCGCGATTGCGGTCTCTATTTCATTATTTGTTGCCGTGACAATCCTGCCCGCCGCGGCCAGCCGGTGGTTGCCTAAACTGCCTGCGAGCAACCTTCGCCGCGAACGCTGGAATAAATTGGCTAATCGCATTATTTCGCTAACCGGGCGGGGCTGGAAACGCTTTGCCTGGATCGGTGGCCTTTTGACGGTACCGGTAATCATTACTTTCCTGATTTTGCCGCCGCTGAATTACCTGCCGCCGGTGAAACGGGACGCGGTTGACGGCTTTTTCTCATTCCCCTCTGGCATAAATGCCGCGACCATGGACCGCGAGGTCGCCAAGGTGATCGTTGAACGCCTTGACCCCTATCTGAAGGGCGAAAAAGAACCAGCGCTGTTGAACTATTATCTTTTGACCTGGCCGGGCTCAAACGGTGCCGGGGTGGGCATCCGTCCCAAGGACATGACCCGGATCAAGGAGCTTGAAGACATTGTAAATAATGAAATTCTGGCAGGGTTCCCTGATGTTGTCGCCTTTGCCCAGCAGGGCAACCTGTTTGGCGGTTTTGGCGGCAGCGAAAACATTCAGGTTCATATCCAGTCAGCGGATATGGAAGCCGTCAAGGAAGCCGCGTTGCAGGGTTTACAGATTATCAGGTCGACATTCCCAGGCGCCAATGTCCAGGCCAACCCGGATCCAAACATTGTTGCCCCGGTCTTGCAACTAACCCCCAAGGACGACCGCATCAATGAGATTGGCTGGAACCGTACCCAAACCGCACAAGTGGTTCAGGCGTTGGGCAATGGCCTGTGGCTGGGGGAACATTTTGATGGGGAAAACCGGCTCGACATTATTTTAAAAGCCACGACCTGGGATACCCCTGAAGCGCTGGAAAGCATTCCACTCGCCACCCCGTCCGGGGCGGTGGTGCCGTTGTCCAACCTGGTGGACGTCACCCGGACGGTTGGGCCAACCTTTATCCAGCGGGTCGAAGGGCGCCGGACCTTTACCTTGAATTTTAATCCCCCCGATGGCATGCCCCTTGAAGAGGCTCTGGCCATCATGAAAAAGGATGTTGAGCCGCAAATCCGGGCCATCCTTCCCTCTGATGGCACCATTACCTATGGCGGCAGCGCCGATGCCCTGGACCGGGCGGTTACCTCGCTGGGCCTTAACTTTATTATTGCATTGGGTTTGCTGTTCATGATTATGGCCGCCCTGTTTCGCTCAGTGAAAGATTCCTTCCTGGTGTTGATTTCGATCCCGCTGGCCACCGTTGGCGGGGTTGCCGCGATCCAGATTTTGAACCTGTTCACATTCCAGCCGTTGGATTTGCTGACCATGATCGGGTTTATCATCCTGCTGGGGCTGGTGGTTAACAACGCCATCCTGCTGGTGATGCAAACCCGGGCCGGACAGCGCAAAGGCCTGACCGCGACCGAAGGCGTCCGCGAAGCCTTGAAATTACGGCTGCGGCCAATTTTCATGAGCACCACGACCAGCCTCTTGGGCATGCTGCCGCTGCTTCTTATCCCCAGTGTCGGCAGCGCCATTTATCGCGGCATGGCGGCAGCGATAGTTGGCGGCATGAGCGTTTCCACCATATTCACGTTGATTTTGCTGCCCAGTCTGTTGCAGATGGAAAGGCAGGATTTCCGGTATGCCTTCAACAAAATTTTCAGGCGTGGCGCGGCTTACAAGGGCCAGCCCGCAGAATAAGAAGAATAAGCAGAATAATTGGAAAAAACCGGTAAACCCCCTATATTGGGAAAAGTGAAGGATTGATAAAATGAAAACACTGGCTTTAAAATGGATTTTGGCGCTGGCTCTGGTTTTGAGCTTTGGCTTGGAAGCCGCAGCCCAGCAGGGCGAACCGCCGCCGGCCAGGGTGGTGACCGTTGAAATTCAAAAACGCTTGCTGGTGCCACAAATGCAGGTGCCAGGAACCGTTGTCAGTAAAAACGATTCACGCATTTCAGCTGAAATTACAGGCCGCATTATGGCCATCGCCGAGGTCGGCGACACTTTTATTGCGGGTGATGTCATTGCCCGGATTGATGACCGCTTTTATCTCGCCCAGGTCAAGCGGATGGAAGCTGATCTTAGGCAGAAGAACCAGAATTTGAGCCGGATTGAGGAATTGACATCCTCGCAATTTTCTTCGGTTAGCAACCTGGAACTGGCCACCGCCGACCGGGATATTGCCGAGGCCACACTGGACCAGGCCAAGTACGACCTGGAACGCACCAAAATCCGGGCGCCGTTCTCCGGTGTTGTGGTTGAACGCCTGAGCCAGGCTGGTGAATATGCCACGGTAGGCACTGTGATTGTCCGGCTGGTTGACACCCATAACATTGAAATTTCAGCCCGTGTCCCGATCTCTTCTGCGCCGTATCTCGAAGACTTGGCCGAGGTTTTTGTCTCCGAAGGTTTGGACGGATTAAAACTGCCAGTACGCGCGGTGGTGCCGGTCGGTGATGAACGTTCACGGATGATGGAAATTCGCATTTCACTTTCAGAAGGCAACTGGGTTGTCGGTACTGCGGTGAAGGTGGATATACCTTCCGGTCCTGCCCTGGAAGTTCTGGCGGTGCCCCGTGATGCCCTGATTTTGCGCTCCAACAATATTTACCTGTTTACCGTCGATGCCGACAACATCGCCAAGCGGATTTCGATCCGGATCGGTGCCGCCAGCGGCGATTACGTTGAAGTGATCGGCGATGTTCCCGAAGGGGTTCAGGTGGTGGTGCGCGGCGGCGAACGCCTGCGTGAAGGTCAAAAGGTTGCGGCGCTGGGCGATAACCTTTAACATTTTCCTGGATATTTGAACAACCGGCTGGCTTATTCTGATCGGCCAGCCACAGGAACTTGTGGGACTTGGAGCCGGGGCAATGATTTCTGAAGAGGAAACCAACCAGACAACAGACACGGCCGCGGAACTTGAAATCCCGGATTTGCTGAAATCCGGATTCTTTGAGAACAAGGCCAGGGCGTTCTGGGTTTTGCAAACCTTGGGTTGGCTGGCCTACGGGTTCTTGAGGCTTTTTAACGGTCTTGCCCAGGGCCGCGATTTTGAATACTGGAAACCGTCGGCGGTGGCCATGATCACCGGCTTTTTAATCACCCTTTTTTACCGCCAGATTTTAAGACGGATCAGAACCCGGCCTTTGCAAGTTGTGGTGTTCACGGTGATTTTCACATCTGTTTTTTTCTCGTTGATTTTTTCCGCAATCGAGACCCTTGGCCATGTCACGTTTTATGAAATTGGCTGGACCCCGGAATTTACCGAACTTTTTGGCAACGCCATGATCGATATTTACATCCTGACCAGCTGGGCGGCGTTGTACCTGATTATCAATTATTCACTGATGATCCAGGAAGAGCGGGAAAAAGCCCTGCTGGCCACCAGCATGGCCCACCAGGCCCAACTCAAGATGCTCCGCTATCAGCTTAATCCGCATTTTTTGTTCAATACCCTGAACGCAATCTCTTCCCTGGTGCTGATCAAGAAATATGAAAAGGCCAATGGCATGCTTGGCAAGCTGTCGTCTTTCTTGCGCTATTCGCTGGTCAACCAGCCGACCCAGAAAACCACCTTCGAGCAGGAACTTCATGCCCTGAAGCTTTACCTTGATATTGAAAAGGTCCGCTTCCAGAAGCGTCTGAAAATAGAGTTTAAAATATCCCCGGAGGCCAAGATGGCGCTGATGCCCTCATTGCTGTTGCAGCCTTTGGTCGAAAACGCCGTCAAATACGCCATCGCGCCTTCTGAAACCGGGGGTGAGATTATCGTCTCAGGCGCCTGTGAGGGTGACAACCTGATCCTGAAAGTGCGCGACAACGGTCCGGGAATGGGCAAGGAAAAGAAGACCATTTCAAACCTGTCTTCGGGCGTTGGCATTGCCAATATTAAGGCCCGCTTGACCCAGCTTTATGGAAACAAGCAAAGCTTTACCCTGAAAAATGTCAAACCCAGGGGCCTGGAGGCAAAAATCATCATCCCGTGTGAATATAAAGACAAAGGGGGTTAGGACATGGCCACCATCAGAACAATCCTGGTCGACGACGAGCCGCTGGCCATTGAAGGCCTGGAAGTGCGCCTGAAGGCATTCAAGGATATTGAGGTCGTCGCCACCTGCCCCAATGGCAGGAAGGCTATTGAGGTTACCCGCAAGAAAAAACCCGACCTGATTTTCCTTGATATCCAGATGCCCGGCTTTGATGGCTTTGATGTCATTCGCTCATTGATCGGCGATTTTATGCCGCTGGTGGTTTTTGTCACCGCTTTTGATCAATATGCCCTGAAGGCGTTCGAGGCCCATGCCCTGGATTACTTGCTGAAACCGGTCGACGATGCTTTGCTCAGGCGCACCATCCAGCGCGCCAGAAAAGCGATACAGCAGCGCCGCATCATCGACCAGAACGCCAAACTGGTGAACCTGATCGAAAGCATGGAAGATCCCCCCAAGGTGATCTTGTCGGCCATCCTCGAAGACCCGGAAGGGGTTGCCCCAAAAGATGTTTATGAACACCATTTGAATATCAAGGACCGCGGGCGCATTACCCGGGTTGATGTCAGCGAGATTGAATATATTGATGCCGCCGGCGATTACATGTGCATCCATACCCCGGGGAAAACACATATTTTGCGGGCGACAATGAAAGAAATGGATAAACGCCTGGACCCGAAAATGTTCCAGCGCGTCCACCGCTCTGCAATCGTCAACCTTGACCGCGTCAAGGAGCTGGTGTCGCACGCCAACGGCGAATACTTTTTGTTTTTGGAGGGTGGTGACCGGGTCAAGGTCAGCCGGTCTTATAAAAACGTCATCGGAAGATTTTTATAATTTAGAGGTCGCCTTTGGGCTCAACAATCTGTTTGCCCTTGTACATACCGGTCTTCAGGTCAACGTGGTGGCGCCGGACCAGTTCACCGGTGGTGGCGTCTTCCTGAAAATGCGGTTGGCCGAGTTTATCGTGCGAACGGCGCATTCCTCGCCGGGATTTGGAAATTTTTCTCTTTGGAACAGCCATTGCCTTATCCTTTCAGTCGTAAGCGAGGCGCACAATATGGCCAAAGGTTTAGAAAATCAAGCTATATAGTATAATTTTTTAAAACCTGTCCCAGCCAGCGTTGCGGGCTTCTATTTCCGCCAGTTTTTCATCAATTTCCTCACGCGACAGCCAAACACCGCGAACCATGACACCGACGATGGAGCGCATGTTGGAAATATCTTCCAGGGGATTGCCCTCGAGAAGAATCATATCGGCACGCTGCCCGGGGGCGATTTTGCCAAAGGTATCTTTATCTGCAAAAAATTCGCCGACAGCAGACGTGCCCGACGTGAGAATTTGTTCAGGGCTCAGGCCTGCTTCGGCCATCGCCTGCATTTCACGATGAATGGAAAAACCCGGGACGCTATAAAGCTGAGGCGCATCAGAGCCAAGCAGGATAGTGGCGCCAGCATCGGCAAGGGCCTTTAAGGTTATTTCGCGGTTTTCGACATCTAGCCGAGCTTGGGTCAGGGCGTTTCCAGATCGCTGGCCACGGTAGCGTCTCCGGTTCTGGGCGCGGGCCTCCGGGGATATATATTTCAACTCTGCCATGGCTTCCAGATCCGCCCTGGTGGGAAGGCCGAGCAAGGTTGCCCAGAGATGATTGGTCGGGACGACCGCGGCGCCACTTTCAAGCGTCATTTGCACGGCTCTGTCGCGCTCCTCCCCACCGGTAAAAAATTCATAGCCATCGAGGTGATCAATAGTCACCTGACCGGCTTCAAGGGCGCGCTCCAGCCCGACATCGGCGGGGACATGGCCGCCCCAGGTGATGCCAAGCCTGGTTGCCTCATCGGCCATGGCATCGTATTCAGCGCGGCTCATGCCCGGGTGGATTTTCAGGAAATCCCAGCCCGCCGCCACCTGGTCGCGGACCATCCGGCGCGCCTGGTTTGGCGAAGACACCGAATTACCATTAAAACTGGGCCCCCCCAGATAAAGCGTCGGTCCCAAAACTTCACCGGCGTTAATTTTGTCGCGCAATTTAAACTGTCCGGCGTTGCCGAGCATGCCGCGTACCGTGGTCACCCCCTGGCTGACATATAGAAACAACAGGTCTTTCAGATCCCGGTCAATTCTGGTGGCGCGAGGGATATGGCCGTGCATTTCAGTCAGGCCCGGGATCAGGTATTTCCCGGTGCCATTTATCGCCATGACGTTTTCAGGTAATTTAACCTGTGTATTTTCCTCAACGCTGACAATCCGTCCACCCTCAACAACAACCAAGGCATGTTCAAGGATCATATCCCCTCCCATGGTAATCACATTGACATTTACAAAAGCAATTCGCTCATCTTCATCCGCAAATGTTGGGGCTAAAAAGAAAAAGAAAACTGAAAAAAAAGCTAGAAACCGTTTCATCACAAGCCTACAAAATTTTGCTTAAGGACCAAAATCCGTCAACGAAGGCACGGCCGAGGCGGATGCAGCGTTCCGGCGACCAGCCCTGGTCGGGATCGGGCAGGTTGGCGTTATCCTTGAACGGCATCTCGAGGGTGGTCGAGAATATGCCGAAATGGTTGGCGATGTAATTGGACGCGATCGAGAGATCGGCCCCGCTTGGTTTATCTTTGGGATAGCCCCTTTCCTTTTGGAAATCGGGAGAAATTTCCACCATTTTATCGACCAGAAATTCGTATTGATCGGTCATCTTCTGGGTCAGCTTCGGGATACCCTCGATGCCGATCAGGAAATTGTAGGGCAGGGCCTCGTCGCCATGGACATCAAAATGGAAATCCATGCCGTATTTTGTCATCGCCTCAAGGCAAAGATAAACTTCGGGTGAGTTTTCCATCGAAGCCTTGTTCCATTCACGGTTAAGGTTTACCCCCTTGGCGTTAGTCCTTAAGTGCCCGCGTTTTGAGCCATCGGGATTGATGTTGGGGATGACATAAAAAGTGGCCTCACCCAGGAGTTTTTTGGCCACCGGGTCGTGTTCATCCACCAGCCGTTCCAAAAAGCCTTCGATCCACCATTCGGCCATGGTCTCGCCGGGGTGCTGGCGCGCGGTAACCCAGAACTTCAATCGTGATTTGGTGTTCCCGATAATCAACAGATCAAGATCCTGGCCATCCAGGGTCTGACCCAGCACCTCTTGTTCCACCAGCGGGCTTTCGGAAATGCCCGCCACCATATCGGCGTGGCGTTCCATCGAATAGGGCGCGAAATAAGCGTAATAAACCGAATCCTTGTCAGGGGTGTGGTTGATGGTCAAAACCTCCCCGTCAAATTCGGTTGGAACCCGGAACCAGTGTTCGCGGTCATAGGAAACGCACACACTGTAATCCTTGAAACCCCTGGTATAGGCGGCTTTTCCGGCGTTGATGATTTTCATCGCACAGGCCTGGCCCTTGGCGCCGGTGAGGCGGTAATGGAACCACTGATAAAAGTGCGAGCCGTTATCGATGCGGATTTCAAGCTGGATATCGCCCGCCTTTTTAGAGGATTTGACAATAATATTGCCGCTGTCGAAATTACTGTTGATATGCATAAACTGGTCTTTCTATTCGCTGTCTATTGTAACCGTGTTGGTGGTGCCCGAAGCCCCCGGCCAACCTTCAAACAGGGCTTCAATCAAAAGCGGCATAACCCCGGGCATATTTGCGCCCTTGGCATAGCCGTTTGCGCTGCCTTCATAAAGCCGCGCTCCGGTTTTGGCGTCATCGATCAAAAGCGTCAGGAAATGGCGGTGATAAACCTGGCTGCTGTCGCTTAAATCCACGCTTGTTGAGATCCCGCCGCCAACGTGGCTGCCATATCCGCCAATGCCAATTCCAAGCGTTGGCCCTGAAGAAGGCCGGTAATTTGGATCGGGCACGGCGCCATAACCAACCGTGACCACTATATCGGGATCCGCTCCGGCCGTGACAAGATAACCGAGGCCATCCAGCCGGGCGCCGATCATCCCGGCATAAGAGTTAAATTCAAGGCCGCCCTCATTCCCTTCGGCGGGCACTATGATTGCCGCTTCCCCTTCCGGGGCGGACAATTGGTGAAAGCGGTTCACTTCAGCCTTGAAGGCGGAAGATGCGCACGCGGATAATATCAGCAAAAATCCCAACAGGCCTGCTCCCAACACGCTGCGTTTGCCAAGATTTTTCATAGGTTTTTCTCCGGTTTTCTCTTCAAGTATGTTGAAGCCAGACCACCATAATAGGGAATTAGTGGCCCGGCCAGAAAATTTCACTAAATTTTGGTTTATCCGGTTGACATTTATCGGCCTGCGGCCTATTTTCGCGCCGCTTCAAGGGGATAAAACCCCGCTCATTTGAAAAGACCAATAAGGATCCGGCCATGAAGGTTCGCAATTCTTTAAAATCGCTGAAAGGCCGGCACCGGGACAACCGGGTTATCCGCCGCAGGGGCCGGACCTTCGTGATCAATAAAACCAACCGCCGTTTCAAGGCGCGCCAGGGCTAGGCCCGGCGTTGCCTGCATTATGCCCAGTGCCCTGACCACCCCTGGCCAGGGCTTTTTTATGGGCTTTTTTATGTCATGACCGCCCAACCGACATCAGTCATCTTTGATATTGGCAAGGTGCTGATCGAATGGGACCCGCGCGCCCTTTTTGAAAAGCTTATTGATGATGCCGAGGAACTCGACTGGTTCCTCGCGGAAGTGGTCAGCTTCGGGTGGCACCACGAGCACGATCGCGGCATGCCATTTGCCGCCAGCCTTGCCGCCAAGGCAATGGAATACCCGGATTATACCAACCTGATCTATGCTTACCGCGAACGCTGGCGTGAAACCATCCCGGGACCGATAAAGGGGGTTGTCGATATTTTAAGAACCCTCGACAACAAGGGGGTTTCCTGTTTTGCCCTGACCAATTATTCGGCGGAAACCTGGCCCGAACTCGAAGCCGAGTTTGACTGGATCAAGTGTTTTAGGGATATCGTGGTTTCCGGCCGCGAGGGGCTGGTCAAACCTGAGATGCCAATTTACCACTTGGCCCGTGAGCGGTTCGGATTGCGTGCCGGTGAGGGGTTGTTCATTGATGACCGGTTGGAGAATATCACATCCGGCGAAGCCGCCGGTTTCGTCGGTCATCATTTTATAGACGTGAAAACCCTTGAAGCAGACCTGAAGGAACGGAACCTTTTGTAGGCTAATCCCCGGTAAACCGGACGTTCTTGGGCTTGCCCTTAAGCTCGTTACCCTTGATTTCGGCGACGTGGAGGACATTGGTTGAGCCGGGCACACCGAAGGGCACCCCGGCGGTGACGATAATCCGGTCCCCCTTCTTGGCCAACCCCTGGCGCATGGCAACGCGTTTGGCCTTGCCGATCATTTCCTCAAAACTTGAAACGTCGCGGGTTTTCACCGTGTGCAAGCCCCACACCAGGCAAAGTTTTCTGGCGACATGCAGGTTGGGGGTCAGCGTCAGGATTGGCGCCATCGGGCGCTCACGGGCGGCGCGAAGCGCGGTCGAGCCCGAAGCGGTAAAGGTGACAATGGCGCTGGCACCGAGGCTGCGGGTAATCCCGCGGGCGGCGGCGGTGATCGCGTCATCGGTGGTCGGGGTGCCGGCGAGGGCTTCGCGGTGCAGCATTTTCCGGTACGAAGGGTCATTTTCGATCTGGGTGGCAATTTTATCCATGACAATGACCGCTTCCACCGGGAAATCACCAATGGCGCTTTCGGCCGACAGCATCACCGCATCGGCGCCGTCGAAAATGGCGTTGGCCACATCCGATACCTCGGCGCGGGTCGGCACCGGGTTTTTGATCATCGATTCGAGCATTTGGGTGGCGACAACCACCGGCTTGCCCATCGAGCGGGCGGTGCGGATGATCTTTTTCTGGATCATCGGCACCTCTTCAACCCGGGCCTCAACGCCGAGGTCGCCGCGGGCAACCATGGTCGCGTCGGAGAATTTCAAAATCTCTTCAAGCTCCCCTAAAGCCGCCGGTTTTTCGATTTTAGCCAATAGCCCGGCGCGGCCATTGATCAGCCGTTGCGCCTCTTTGACATCGCTGGCGCGTTGCACAAACGACAGCGCAATCCATTCCACCCCTTGCTCGAGGGCAAAATTCAGGTCGCGGCGATCCTTGGCCGTCAGGGCCTTCATCGGCAACACCGCATTGGGCAGGTTAACCCCCTTGTGATTGGACAGCGGACCGCCAATTTTTACCTTGCAGGTGATCGCTTGCTTTCCGGCCTTTTCCACCACCATGAAAATTTTACCGTCATTAAGCAGCAGGCTACTGCCCTTACGTATAGCGCCATAGACCTCAGGGTGGGGGAAGCTGACGCGGGCGTCATCACCATCGGTTTTGTTCAGATCAAGGGTAAAGGACTGTCCGTTTTTCAGGGTGACCTGGCCGTCTTTAAAATTGCCGATGCGCAGTTTAGGCCCTTGCAGGTCAACCATAATGGCGATCGGCCGCCCGACCTTTTCTTCAACGCTGCGGATGTTGGAAATCAGCTCACGTTTATCATCCTGATTGCCGTGGCTCATGTTGACACGGAACGTATCAACACCCGCTCTATAGAGCGTCTCAATAGCTTTCTGGGAGGAGGTTGCGGGGCCGAGGGTGGCAATAATCTTGGTTTTTCTCTTACGCGACATTTTTGTCCTTGCTTCCAGGTAACTTTCACTTATCTATCAGTTTAGTTTATTCCATAGGATTATTACAGAGTTATGATCATTACCCCTGAAATTATAAATAAAGGCGGCGCCGCCAACCTGGTTTTGATCTGCGATCATGCCTCAAATTTTATCCCCGAAGACTACGCCGGCCTCGGCCTGAATGACGATTTGCTGAAAACCCACATCGCCTGGGATATCGGTTCCGAGGCGCTGACCCGGGGGCTTTCCAAAATTCTTGATGCCCCGGCGCTGCTTGCGCGCCATTCCCGGCTGTTGATCGATACCAACCGCGAGGTTGGCGATGACACCCAGATCGTGGCCAAAAGCGACGGGATCGATATCCCCGGCAACCAGGGTCTGGAAATGGCTGGGCGGTTACAGCGTATCAAAAACTTTTACCTGCCCTTCCATGAAACCTGCGATGCGCTGGTGGCGGCGCGGCTGGAGGCGCATCCATGCGTCATCGGGGTCCATACTTTTACCAAGGTTTATGGCGGCCGTGGCCGCGATCTGGAAATAGCGGTGATGTGGAATGCCGACAACCGCCTGGCCACCCTGTTCGGAAAGATATTTGAGGCCAAGGGCCTGAAAGTCGGCTGGAACGAGCCTTATTCGGGCAAGAATTTCTTTTATTCGATGGACCGCCACGGCCGGGATAACAACCTGCCCCACCTCGCCGTCGAGGTCAGGCAAGACCTGGTTGAAACCAAGACCGGCCAGAAAAAATTCGCGAAAATAATCGCTGACGCTTACTCAGAAATCAAAGGGTTTTAAAGTCGAGCTTGGTGCCGGGCAGGAATTGTTCCAGGTGCGAAAGCGCCGCCGGATCGCCGGTGGTGAAGAATTCCAGCTTTCCGCCCGAGTTATCTGCAAATTCAGGGTGGCGGGTAAGGTAGGCTGTGAGCGAGGCGGCGACAATATCCGGTTGCGAGAGGATCTCCACCCCTGCGGGCAGCGCGTCCCTGAACAGGTTTTCAACCAGCGGATAGTGGGTACAGCCGAGGAAAACCGCATCGAGCCGTTCGCCGATCAACTGGCCCATCAGCTTGGTGCAAAAGCTGGCGACCATGTCCCTCAGGTCGTCTTCAGCCAGATTTTCTTCAATCGCCCCAACCAGCCCCGGGCAGGCCTGCTGGATCACCTGGACCTTGGGCGCGCGCAGGCGCACCTGGTGGGGATAGGCGCCGCTTTCCACCGTGCTGTGGGTGGCGAAAACACCCACGTTTTTAGAAGGAACGCTGCTTAAGCCCGGGTTGTTACGGTCCCAGTCAAGCCCGGTCAGGGCTTCGACCATCGGCACCAAAACCCCGAGGATGCGATGATCAGGATAATGCCCGGGCAGCCATTCCTCCTGAATTTCACGAAGCGCGATCGCCGATGCGGTGTTGCAGGCAAGAATAACCAGGCGGATACCGCGTCCGAACAAGGTTTCGATCATGGCGGTGGTGAATTTCAGGATTTCGGCCTCCGAACGATTGCCATAGGGTCCGCGGTTGTGATCGCCCAGGTAAAAAAACGGCTGGTCGGGCAGCGCCTTGGCGCAGGCGCCCAGCACGGTCAGACCGCCAGAGCCAGAATCGCATATGCCGATGGGGTTTGTCATGTTCGTCTTCTTACGGTTGCTGATTGGGTATGCCAAGGAAAAAAGGCGAAAGCAGGTCGAAAAACAGTCGGCCACATCCCCCAAGAACAAGTCTTACAATAAAAGAGACAGAAAGGTCTGTCTCTTTTATTGGAAGGATGCGGGTGATAAAATAAAATGGCGCCACCCGGGCATCCCCCAAAAAGGTCGATTTCGACGGTTGCGAAATAAAAAAACTGTGGTTAGGGTACCAATATTGAAACATCGAGCGATGAGAGGGCAACCGGACATGGCGACGTATTCAAAAAATGAGTTCAGGGAAAGTCGCGCGGCCCAATACAAATACTTCCAGCGTATCCTGGCCTACTCAGTTTTTGGGATTGCCGGAACGCTGGTTTTTCTGATGTTCATGCTGAAATACGCCTGGTCCTGATTTTTTCAGGACTTTTTTTTAGGCTAGGACTTTTTTTTAGCCATGGGAGATAAGCGGGGAATATGAAGATAGCCGTCTGGAAGGAAACACGGGGTGATGAACGCCGGGTCGCCGCAACCCCCGATACCGTGAAAAAATTTATCGATCTCGGGTTCCGGGTCGCGGTTGAGGCTGGCGCGGGACTAAATTCCAGCATTCCCGATGCCGCTTATCTGGACGCCGGCGCGACCATCGCCAAATCCGCCAGGGATGCCGCTTCCGGCGCCGATATTATTCTTAAAGTCAGCCGTCCGACCGCCAAGGAACGCCCCAACCTGCCCAAGGGGGTGATACTGGTCGCAATTCTGGCCCCCCACGCCGATGCCGAAAGTATCAAGGCCTACGCCCGGGGTGGTGTGACCGCGTTTGCCATGGAGTTGATGCCGCGCATCACCCGGGCGCAATCGATGGATGTGTTGTCGAGCCAATCAAACCTTGCCGGTTACAAGGCGGTGCTGGATGCCGCCGGGGTTTACGGCCGGGTATTCCCGATGATGATGACCGCCGCCGGCACGCTCGCCCCGGCCAAGGTGATGGTCATGGGCGTCGGCGTTGCCGGACTGCAGGCGATTGCCACCGCCAGGCGCCTCGGGGCTATCGTTTCGGCCACCGACGTCCGGATGGCGACAAAAGAACAGGTTGAAAGCCTGGGTGCCAAATTTGTTATGGTCGAGGACGACGAGGCCAGGGAGGCCGAGACCGCCGGTGGCTACGCCAAGGAAATGTCGAAGGCCTACCAGAAAAAGCAGGCGGCCCTGATTGGCGAAACTATTCAAAAGCAGGATATCGTTATCACCACCGCGCTGATCCCGGGGCGCCCGGCGCCGGTTTTGATCACCAAAGAAATGGTGAAAACCATGCGGCCGGGCTCGGTGATCGTCGATCTGGCGGTCGAGATGGGCGGCAATTGTGAATTATCGAAGCCCGGCGAAGTGGTTGATGCCGGGGGGGTAAAGATTGTCGGGTATCTCAACGTGCCATCGCGCCTCGCCGCCGATGCCTCGGCGCTTTATGCCAAAAACCTTTTGAATTTTGTCACCATGCTGGTCGATGCCGAAAAAAAGGAAATCGCCATCGATTGGGACGATGAGATCCTGAAAGCGATCACGCTGGCCCGCGGCGGCAAAATTGTTCATCCAAACTACGGGGGGAAATAAAATGGAAATCCTTACTGAAGTCCAGGCCAACCCATTCGTCCAGCAGCTGTCAATTTTCGTGCTGGCGGTGTTTATCGGTTATTACGTTGTCTGGTCGGTGACCCCGGCGCTGCACACGCCTTTGATGTCGGTCACCAATGCGATCTCATCTGTGATTATTGTTGGCGCCCTGATTGCCGCCGGGCCTGATGTTACCAGTATCTCAAAAATCCTCGGCATCATTGCCATCGCACTGGCGGGCGTGAACATTTTCGGCGGTTTTGCCGTCACCGGGCGCATGCTCGCCATGTACAAGAAAAAGAAATAGGGACGGTTTATGTCGGAATTACAGGTTAACGCCACGGCCATAGCCTACCTCGTTTCAGCGGTGCTGTTTATCATGGCGCTGCGCGGCCTGTCCTCGCCCGACAGTTCACGCAAGGGCAATGTTATGGGTATTCTGGGGATGTTCATCGCCATCACCGCAACGGTCCTCAATCCCGAAATTGTCTCCTACGGGTGGATTGCCGGCGCACTCCTGTTCGGCGGCGGCATTGGTTTTATAATTGCCCGCCGGATTGCGATGACGGCGATGCCGCAGCTGGTGGCCGGCTTCCATAGTCTTGTCGGGCTGGCGGCGGTGCTGGTTGCCGGGGCGGCGTTCCTCAACCCGATTGCCTTTGATATTGCCGATGCCATGGGAAATATTTTTACCGCCTCCAAGATCGAAATGTCGCTGGGAGCGGCGATTGGGGCCATAACCTTTTCCGGATCGATTATCGCGTTTTTGAAACTGCAGGGCCTGATGTCGGGAACGCCGATCACACTCCCCGGCCGCCATGTCATCAATGGTGCCTTGGCGCTGGCAATCGTCGGGTTTATCGGCTGGTTCGCCATCGACCAGTCGATCAGCTTCGGCCCGGTCCATATATTCTGGGCGCTGACGGCCTTGAGTTTTATTATTGGCTTTTTGCTGATAATCCCGATTGGCGGCGCCGACATGCCGGTGGTGATCAGCATGCTCAATTCCTATTCCGGCTGGGCCGCGGCGGGGATTGGCTTTACGCTCGGGAACGACGCCCTGATCGTTACTGGCGCGCTGGTCGGCTCCTCCGGGGCGATCCTTTCCTACATCATGTGCAAGGCCATGAACCGCTCGTTCATCAGCGTCATTGCCGGTGGGTTCGGTGGCGATGATGCCGGCCCGGCGGCGGGGGCGGCGGAAGAAAAACCCTACAAACAGGGCAGCGCCGAGGATGCCGCGTTTATCCTGAAAAACGCCGGCAAAGTGATCATCGTGCCCGGTTACGGCATGGCGGTGGCCCAGGCCCAGCATGCGTTACGCGAGATGGCCGACCTCCTTAAATCCGAAGGCGTCGATGTTTCTTATGCGATCCATCCGGTGGCCGGACGGATGCCCGGGCACATGAACGTGCTGCTCGCCGAGGCCAACGTGCCTTACGATGAAGTGTTCGAGCTTGATGACATTAACAACGAGTTCGCCACCGCCGATGTCGCTTATGTCATTGGCGCCAACGATGTCACCAACCCGGCGGCCAAGACCGATACCGCGAGCCCGATCTACGGCATGCCGGTTCTCGATGTCGAGAAGGCCAAGACGGTCTTGTTCGTCAAGCGCTCGCTCGGCACCGGCTACGCCGGGGTTGCCAACGAGTTGTTCTTTCGCGACAACACCATGATGCTTCTCGGCGACGCCAAGAAAATGACCGAAGGCATCAACAAGGCGCTGGATTAAAATTTCAAGGAGATAATTCCATGCTGAAAATTATTAAATTGTTTATTGTCGTCCCTGTTTTTTCAATATTTTCTGCGATTTCTGCCAGTCCGGGTTTGGCCGGAGAAGAAGACGTGCTGGACGCGCCGTGTGTGGTTGATGGGTATCTTCGCGCCCGCGAACAAACCATGCAGGTCGATGCCAAGCCCAAGGATGTTGAGAGCCTTATGAAATTTGTCGCCGCAGACCTGGTTTACGAACATCCCCGGGTCGGGATCAAAATCGAGGGCGCTGAAGCCTACCGGGCGGGCGTGACCGCTTTCCTCGGCGACACCGATGACGGCCGTTATCAGGTGATTGATTATCTGGTCAATGGCGATACGGTGGCGATCACCTTCAACCGGGAATTTAAAACCATGACCGATGGCCAATGGCAGGAAAGAGTAGTCAAACAACTGGTTGTTTTTGAGGTCAAAGACGGAAAAATCACCCGGATCATTGATTACTGGTAAAAATCTGTACTGCCATGACTGAAAGCATCATCAAGGCGTTGGAGTAATTTAGGAGGGGTTTATGTATTCATTTACTACAGTAGGAATTCGCTTAATGGCTGCCTATTTTGTTTTTTCCGGATTGGCATATTTTGGTGATTTTTTTCTCCCATTAATAGGGGCAAGCAACACCCCTCAACTTGAAAGTTATCAGGCCACCAGTTTTTATGTCATTACAAGCATAATTTTAGGGGTTCTTATATGGCTTATGTCTAAACCCTTAGCCATATTTGCTACGGCAGGATTACCTGAGGTAAATAAACAGGTAGGCTCTGAAAGTATTATTGCCAGCGGGACATTTTTGATTGGGCTTTACTGGTCTGTTTCCAGCTTACCGAATGCGATTTATACGACATTTTATATTAATTCTAATTATAGTATTGGCGAGCATGATTATGTCACTGAAATCCTGTTTTCATCCTGGCTATCAGGAATTACGGGTCTAATTGTGATGCTCAGTTCATTTAGAATCGCCGGGTTAGTTGGAAAAATTCGCAAAATGGGAACCAAGTAGGTAGGCTTTTTGCCTTATTTATTAGGCATAAACTCACCCAGCGACTTCTTCTGCATGCCATCCGCATCAAAATTCGCCGGGTCGAGCCAGGCCAGATAAGCAGCATCGATGGCGGGCCATTCACTATCGATGATCGAATACCACGCGCTATCGCGGCTACGGTCTTTCATGACAAAATGCTGGCGGAAAATGCCCTCAAAAGTAAAGCCGAAACGCTCGGCGGCGCGTTTTGAAGGCTCATTCAGGTTATTGCATTTCCATTCATAGCGGCGGTAACCAAGCGTGGTCATGGCGTAGTGGCTTAAAAGGTAGATCGCTTCGGTGGCGCCAACGGTGCGGCGTAATTCCTTGGTAAAACGGATGTAGCCGACTTCAATGGTGCCATGTTCGGGGACGAAATTCAAAAGCGAAAATGTACCCACTGGCATGCCATCGCGGTTCCGGAGAATTGAAAAAAACAGGTATTCTTCATTTATTTCACACTCTTTCATGTGGTCTTCAAATTCAGCAAAAGTATGGAACGGCCCGGTCGGCAAGTAATCGTATGTGAAATGCTCGGAGGGGTCTTTGATCAGCTGATATAGCGGCGCGGTATGATCCCCGGCATTCAGCGGCACAATGGTCACATGCGCCCCCTTAAGCTTAACCCGTTCCGGCGGCGGGGCGCCTTTCCAGTTAAGTTTTTTTGGGGTGCTGTTCATCCCGGCACCTTATTGATGCGACCAGCCCTTGTCATCATCAGAATCAGCCGGCGAGCGGCCAAGGGGTTCGCCTTCGGTGGAAATGCCGAGGCCCAGCACGGTGCGGTTGGCGTAGGCGAAATAGGATACCACTTGATTGATCTCGAGAATCTCACCATCGTCCCAGCCGATGAGGCGCAAGTGGTCAACATCGGCCTCTTTCAAAAGGTCAGGATTTTGGGTGAGTTTGGCGGCGTAAAGCAGTGCCGCCAGTTCCTTGTCCTTGAAGGCCCCGGACGGAATACCGTTGACGATGGCTGCCTTGATCTCTTTTGCGCGCTTATCATCCCTGAGGAGGCGTTTAAGGCCGGCAAAGTGATGATCAACACAATAGGCGCAACCGTTCAGGTGGCTGACGTAAACCCCGAGAACTTCGAGGAACCAGGTCGGGATTGTATTGGCGGTATGATGGAGCGCATTTTTATAAAGCGCCATATGGCCTTCCATGGAATGCGGGCGCAAGGAATGCGCCATCATGATGTTATCGACGGTATCCTCCGGGCCTTTGATGCGATCATATAAACGCTTCAGGCGCCCTTTAGCCTCGGCAAAGGGAATGGTTTTGATCCAGGTCATGAGAAAACCCTAATTGGTTAAAGGGGATTGGCCAATAAAAAAGCGCCCTAAAAGGTGCTTCCCCTAAAGTTTGGTCCAGATCACACCCCTAGTTCCTAAGTGGTTAATCCTCATCGACCAGGATTTTTTCGGCGATATCAGCATCGAAAAGATGCACACCATTGTTGGCAAACCAAACCAGTGTTAACCCGTATTTTGGAAAACGGCGGACCCCGGCGCGGTACCCCCCTAAATCTCCGAAAGCCTGTTGAACATTTTTTCCAACCAAAATTCCGCCGCCAATTTCACCTGCGATCCAGCCCGGGGAAAATGGGGTAAGGTCGCCGGAAGACAAGGTTGCTGGCTCTAACATTTTGGCCCGAACAAATTCGGAAAGGATTTTTCCTTTAATCAGTTCCCGATCCCATTTTAAATAATCATCCATGGTCATGAAGATTCCCCCAGCCCCATAGGTCTGTCTTAAAACGGTTGTTTCGATTAGCCCCTGGTCGGTCGTTTCATAGCCCATAGCGGTTGGGGAAAGCCCCTTTGTCCCCGGTTCATTTACCCAAGCAAGCTCCATCTTCAAGGGTTTAAAAATCCGTTCATTTAAAAGGTAGCCATACCCTTGGCCGGTGGCAACTTCGATCATTTCGGCAATTAAAACGAAGGCCGAGTTGGAATAGGCGACATCGGTTCCTGGAGCAAAATCCAGTTTTCCATCGGAAATCATTAAATGATACACATCCGCATTATTTCTAATATCCAATCCCTTTTCCTCGGCAATGGAAAAATAATCAGGAATGCCGCTGGTGTGGGTCAACAAATGCCACAGGGTAACTTTTCTATAGCTGTTAGGAAGGTTGTCCAAAAATTTAGTAGGGGAATCATCAAGGGACAAAACACCCTCTTCAACCAATTGAAGAGCCAAGGCCGCGGTAAACTGTTTAGCCAAGGAGGCAAGATAAATTGGTGTGTCCATCCGTAATTTTTCTTTACCAATGACTGCATCCCCAACCTCAAGGTGGCTAATGAGTTTTCCATCACAAGCCAAAGCCACAACAAACCCCGCCTTACCCGTGAAATCATCATTAAGATCTCGCAAGATTTGGTTGGAGGCCGCTTTGTAGGTTTCACAATTTCCTGAAGCCCGTGCCAAGGGGGGCATGAAAAAAACTATCGAGCAAAACAAAATAATAAAAAGAGTTTTCATTTTTAAACCTCGTGTCAAATTTTTTTAAAACTCTACTACATGCGTAGATATAGTAAAGAAAATTAAACTACAGTTGTAGAATTTGTTTTTTAGATAGATTATTGGCAATAAAAAAGCGCCCGATGAGGCGCTTAAATAATGATTTGATTGGTGGGACTAACGGCCGCGGCGGGAGTCTGAGCGTTCCGGGCGCGGGGTACGCGGGATCAGGCCATCGCGTTCCATCCGTTTGCGGTCCATCTTGCGGGCCCTGCGAACAGCGGCGGCGGCATCACGGGCGCGTTTTTCAGACGGCTTTTCATAGAAACGGCGCATCTTCATTTCCCGGTAGACGCCTTCGCGCTGCAGTTTTTTCTTGAGCGCTCTCAGAGCCTGGTCGACATTGTTATCGCGAACGGTGACTTGCATTAATTCATCAACTCCTAATATCAGGTTTGCCGCCGGTTTCCCGGAGTGCGGGGGTTTCTTTATCAAACCCGGAGACATAAAGAAAGCATTTTTTACCCATTTTTTCAAAAAGGAGGTATATTCGCAGGGGTTTAGCCCTAAGCGGAGAAGTCATGGCAAAATATAACAAAGCGCCCTCGGAAATGCGCCCTGAAATCATAGCGGCGATGCTTGATCATGTGCCTTTTGATGGCTGGTCGGAGGCGGGCATGAAGCAGGCCGCGGGTGATCTCGGGGTGCCCCTGGCATTCATCAAAATGGCATTCCCGGGGGGCGCCGCTGAGATGGTTGAAGAATACCTGTTGGGCCTCGATAGCGAAATGCTCAAGCTTCTCAAGAAAAAGCGTTTGGATAAAATGGGTATGACCAAGCGGATCGTCACCGCGGTTAAAGTCAGGCTTGAGATCAATCACGGGCACCGCGAGGCGGTGCGCCGCACCGTTGGTTTCCTGGCGCTGCCGTTCAACGCGCCGCTTGCCGCCAAGTGCCTGTGGCGCACGGTTGATGCGATGTGGAACGCCGCCGGCGATACCGCCACCGATTACAATCATTACACCAAGCGTCTGATTTTGGGCGGGGTCTATTCCACCACCCTGATCACATGGCTGGGTGATGAGTCTGAAGGGTACCAGGATACTTTTGAGTTTCTCGACCGGCGCATCGCAAATGTCATGGAGTTTGAGAAGGTCAAGGCAAAGGCCCGCGAGTTTACCAAGGATTTACCGGATCTGGCTAAAATCCTGGGTAAAATGCGTTACCCCGACGGCCATAGACGGCCATAAATTTTAATCTTTTGGAATTTCGGCGAGATTGTCGGCTTGGGCCTTGCGCCAGGTTTTTATTTTGGCTTGCAAGGCCTTATCACTGATCGAAAGCATTTCGGCGGCCAAAATCCCGGCATTTTTAGCGCCATCAATGGCAACGGTGGCCACCGGAATGCCCGGCGGCATCTGGACAATCGCCAGGAAAGCATCAATCCCCTCAAGGCTGGCCTTCAAGGGCACACCAATGACCGGCAGAGTGGTCAGGGCAGCGACGACACCGGGAAGGTGCGCGGCCATACCCGCCCCGGCGATGAAAATGCGCGTACCGGCGGCTTCGGCTCCGGTTACATACTCCTGCAACCTGGCATTCTTGCGGTGGGCGGAAATGATTTTGGCTTCATTGGGAATGCCAAAAACATCCATGGCCTCGGCGGCTTTTTTCATCACCGGCCAATCAGACTGGCTGCCCATAATGATGCTGACGAGTGGTGTTTTGGTTGCCATCCTTCAATGTTCCTAAACTAAAAAAACCGGCATGGGTTTCACCTGCCGGCGAGGTCCAATTATAATCAGCACCGTTAGTTTCGCAAGCCAAATCGGTTTTTTCCCGCGATCAACTATAAATTCAGGCAATAATATCAGGCAACAACCGGTCTTCCAGCTTGGTAATCTCATCCTTGATAAAAAGCTTCTTTTTTTTCAACCGTTGCAGTTGCAGGCGGTCAGAGGTGCCAGCGCCAATCAGGGCGGTGAGGGCATCGTCAAGATCCCGGTGTTCCTCGCGGAGCCGGGTCAAGACCTCTTCAATTTCCAGTTTTTCGCTTTCTTTCATGGCACTCCATTATTTTACATAGCCTTTCCACTGGGCCGCAGGCACTATATCACAAGTCTTATGGCAGAACCAAAGAACCCAAATGAAAAGACCCAGGCTACAGACCAAGTGTGGGCGGAGGTCACCCGGTTTTATAAAGCCCCCGGGGTCGAAGCAACCGTGCTTGATTTGCAGGACCACCGCGGCGCCAATGTCATGTTAGTGTTATTTTTATGCTGGCTGGCGGAGGGCGGCCGCGTGCCCCGGCCCGGGGTCGGCCTTGATGATTTGCTGAAGGCCGGGGGGGTGCGCCGAATGGTTTTGTTAAAACCCATCCGCGCCTTAAGAAGGGCTTTATTTAGAAAAAAAGGGACAAAGAACGCCCTTAAAAATATTCTACTTGGGTTTGAATTACATCAGGAAAGGGCCCTGCTAAAAATTTATCTGGATCTAACCAGGCCCCACCGTCCGCCGCAATCGATGCCGGGCAATGGCCCCAATCTGGTCGTCGCCTACATGAAAATATTGGGGTTGAATGCACCTTATAAGGGACAGTTTGATTTGTGCGAATACTTCACCGAACTTGATTCAATCCTTAAAAAAAGAGCGTAATAAAACCCGCTATTTCTTATCCTGCCAGCGTTTTAGCGCGGGCGTTTCCAGATGATAGAGGTCAAGGACCCGGGCCAGGGTCTGGTTGATCATCTCGCTTATGTTTTCCGGGTGGGTGTAAAACGCCGGCACCGGGGGAAAAACAATGGCGCCATAGGAAGAAACTTTGGCCATGGTCTCCAGGTGGCCGGTGTGCAAAGGGGTCTCCCGCACTAATAAGACCAGTGTACGGCGTTGTTTCAGGGTAACATCGGCGGCGCGGGTGAGAAGGTTAGATGTCACCCCGGTGGCAATTTCAGACATGCTTTTGATCGAACAGGGGGCGACAATCATGCCACCGGTCTCAAATGACCCGCTTGAGATGCTTGCGGCAATATTTTTGACCGAATGAACAACATCGGCAATTTTTCCCAGGTCCGCGACCTTGTAGGTGGTCTCAAGCCCAAGGGTGATTTCCGCCGACGGGCTCATCACCAGGTGGGTTTCTATTTTAAGGGATTTCAGAATTTCAAGCAGGCGGACGCCATAAATGGCCCCCGAAGCCCCGGTCATGCCCACAATGAGTCGTTTTACCCGCACAGATTTACCCCTTGTCTCCTGGCCAGACTTTAGGCCGGGGGCCCCGGAATTCCCAGTCCTTTTTGAAATTTGGCGCCGCGATTTCTACTTTTTGAAAATTTGTGTTAGGCTTTTCACATGCAAAAAAACAGGGAGAACTGAGAATGGGTCAAGTTGAAGATCTGAGTCGAAAACATCATTCCCTCGAAGAGGCCATCGAAGAAGAAAATGCACACCCCTTTCCGGATCAAGGTAAGATAGGCCAACTAAAACGCGAAAAATTGCGCATCAAAGACATTATGGAACACCACGTAAGTTCTTGATTAAGAATATTTAAATCTATTCAACCGCCTCGGCTTCAGGGGCCTTTACCTTGTGGGCGGTCTTTTGCACCAGGTCGTCCAACTCTATTTGTTTACAAAGACCTAATGAAACCGGGTCCTGGGGCTGGATCTGGTTAATGTTCCAGTGGGTGCGGTCACGAATGGCGCCAATGGTTGGCTTGGTGGTGCCGATCAGCTTGCAGATCTGGTTGTCGGAAAATTCCGGATGATAACGCAACAGCCAGGCAATCGTAGCTGGTTTATCCTGGCGTTTTGAAACCGGCGTATAGCGCGGCCCCTTGGTGCGCGGCTGGGCTGCAATCTCGTCTTCAACCAGCACCAGGTCGGCAGAAGGGTCCTTCTGGCAGCGCTCAATTTCTTCCCAGGTCATCTGGCCGGTTGCTGTTGGGTCAATGCCGACGATATTCTGGGCCACGGTTTCATCGGCGATGCCCTGAACCTCAAGGGCATGCATACCGCAAAGGCGGGCAATCTGGGAAAAATCCAAGGTGGTGTTGTCAATCAGCCAGACCGCGGTGGCCATCGGCATAAGCAGTTGTGCCATTTGAAATGCTCCCTAAATAAATACCTTATCGCTCCGTGAACGGGATGAACCGTTCTCTCTCCTCAACCCTTTTGATCCACGTTTGGATATTCGGAAAGTGGGAAAGCTCAAATCCGGCTTCCCCGGCGACATGGGTATAGGCATATAAGGCAATATCGGCAATTGTAAAGCGATTGCAGGCAAAAAAATCATTTTTTTCCAGATGATCATCCATCACCTGAAGCGCACGATTGGCGCGATTGGCCAGTTCTTCAAGGAATGGCTTGTTTTGCTTCTCGATAGGGACGTAATGATAAATGAAGCGCACCTCAGCAACCTTAGATTCAATCTGGTTTTGTTCAAAAAACATCCAGCGCAAAATTTGTGCCTCATCAACCGGGTCATCGGACGCGAGGTCGGATCCCCGGGCAAGGTAATGCAAAATCGCATTTGATTCAGCGATTCTTGTGCCATCAGGAAGCTCAAGGAGCGGCAATCGTTGATCAACGTTTTTCTTTTTAAAATCTTCGGTCCGGCAGGCCCCAGCCAGGGCGTCCATTTTTTCAATGTCTACCGGAAGGTTTAGCAAATTTATAAGCAGTCTGACTTTGTAGGAATTACCGGATTCTGGGAAATCATAGAGTTTGGGGGATGTCATGATAACCACTCCATTTTATTGTGAAAACGGACTATAGTTTTTTAAAGCGCTGAATTGAAGTCAAAAGTTTGGGAGAATTAAAGATGGACCTGAACGACCTTCCGAAAAACCGGGACACACCCATTGAAGCGATCGAGGCGGAAAAGCTCGATACGCTTTCCCTTAATGAGCTGGCCTATCGTATCAAGGTATTAAAACGCGAGATCGTGCGTATAGAGGCCGAGATCAAGGCCAAAAGCGCCAGCATATCCGCCGCCGAGGATGTCTTTAAGAAGTAATTTCAAAAACAAGAAAAGGCCGGGGAGGGGGGTCCCGGCCTTTTCTGTCTCTATAGTAGAGACTGTAGTAGAGAGGGTCGTCAGTAGTAACTATCAATCCATTGGTCGTCTTTAGGCGGCTTTCGAGGCCTTCTTGCCCTTGACGCCTTCAAGCACCGGCTTAGCAGGGCCGGTCTTGATCGGGATATCCCGGGGCCGCTTGTGCTCGGGGATTTCACGGTAAAGCTCGACGTGCAGCAAGCCGTTGTCGAAATTGGCGCCGGTGACGCGGATTTCAGAGGCCAACTGGAACTTGCGGACAAACGCCCTGGTGGCGATGCCGCGGTGGAGAAACTGGCTTTTTTCGTTTTTCTTTTCCGGTTGCTTGCTGGAGATCGTCAGCAACTCGTCTTCGAGCGAGATGGAAATGTCTTCCTTGCCGAAACCGGCCAGCGCCATGGTGATACGGTAGCCGTCTCCGGCCACTTTTTCGATATTATAGGGCGGATAGGCGCGCTCGGCGGGCTCCAGGCCTTTTTGAAAATTTTCAGCCATCCGAAACAGCTCGTCAAAGCCGATGGCATTTTGCATGAGGGGTGATAAATCGAAGGTACGCATAGTAAAATCCTCCTTGGGAAGCGATTTTTTCAGTTTACCTTTGGCCCCCAATCGGGCGGCCAAGGCGGTTAAGTGGACCCGAGTTTGGCGTCCATACTCATTAATTTAAGCGCGAAAAAAGTGATTACAAGAGGGTTAGTGAGGATTTATTTAATGGTGAAGGAATTAATGAATCTCCGAGGAAACATTATCTTTGCCATTCAAACGCCCCATCTTGCACGATAATGCACTTTGGGGCTTTCCGCCGAACGATCGGCGCGCCAACGCTTGTTGGCGGAAGAAAGCAAAAGGCGCACAAGCGTGCGCCCGCGAACCGTTTCGCGCCCCCGCGGAGCCGTGAGCAAAGCTCACTGGCGTGAGCGATTAATCAAGAGTGAGATTTGCGGAAAATCCCGGAGAGCTCATCATTCAGTTTTTCGTTGGTAGCGAGGATACTGCCGGACTTCAGCATGGCGGCGCCGCCATCCAGTTCCGAGACCAGCCCGCCGGCCTCGCGGACAATAACAATACCCGCGGCGATATCCCAGGGGTGCAGCTGGGTTTCCCAGAAACCGTCGTAGCGGCCGGCGGCGACATAGGCGAGGTCAAGCGAAGCCGCGCCCCAGCGCCTGATTCCGGCGACCCGCGGCATAATCGCCGAGAGTTCTTCGGAAAAGGTATCGTGATCTTTTTTGGACGCCCAGGGGATGCCGGTGGCCAGCAAAGCGGTCTCAAGCCTGGTCCTGGACGAAACCCGGATACGGCGTTCGTTGACAAAAGCGCCGACGCCATTGGCGGCCCAGAACAATTCGTCGCGGATCGGGTCATAGACAATGCCGTGGGTCAACTCGCCGTGATCTTCCAGGGCGATGGAAATAGCGAAATGGGGCAGGCCGTGGAGAAAATTCAGGGTGCCGTCGAGGGGGTCGATGATCCAGCGTTTTACTGCCTTGGGATCTCCGCGCCGGCCTTTTTCCTCCATCAAAAAACCAATTTCCGGACGGGCATAGGACAGTTCTTCAAAAAGCGAGGTTTCAACCTTGAGGTCGGCGGTCGAGACAAAATCCGACGGGCCTTTTTGCGAGACCTGGAGTTCTTCGACCTCGCCGAAATCGCGCACCAGCCCGCGGGCGGCACGAAAAGCCGCCTTGGCCATAATGTTTATGATCGGGGTGCGCCGTGACATTTTTTAATCGGCTCTTTTAACGTAGGAGCCATCGGCGGTGTTGACGATAATCCTGTCCCCGACCTTTACAAACGATGGCACCATGGTGCGGGTGCCGTTTTCCAGAAGCGCCGGTTTGTTGGAAGAAGCCGCGGTCTGGCCCTTGACCACCCCTTCGGTTTCAACCACCTCAAGCGTGACGTTATCAGCCAGCGACAGCCCAATTGGTGTGCCTTCGTGCATTTCGATCCTGACCTTCATGTCATCCTGCAAAAACGCCGCGGCTTTGCCGACATATTCGGTTGAAAGCTCGATCTGTTCAAAGGTCTCGAGGTCCATGAAGGTAAAGGTTGCGCCATCGCTAAAAAGAAACTGGTGTTCGCGCTGCTCAAGGACGGCGCGCTCGACCCGCTCGGAGGCGCGGAAACGTTCGTTCATTTTGGTGCCATCCTTCAAGGACTTCAGTTCAACCTGGAGGTAGGCGCCACCCTTGCCGGGCTGGGTATGCTGAATCTTGACCGCGCGCCACAGGCCGCCTTTGTGACTAATGACATATCCCGGGCGGATGGCGTTGCCGTTGATTTTCATAACCTAAATCCTAAAAAATCTAAAAGTGCGAGAGGCTTCTAGCACCTCTAAGGCCCGCCTTCAATCGCAAAGGTGGTTTATCCCGGGGAATGCCGGGCCATCAATTTATTGAATGCCTTGACCGCTTCACCGGGACCACCGGGGTGATCCCAAACCCCCGATGAGACCGCAAGGAAGTGCGCACCTGCCGTTATTAAAGCCAGGCAGTTTTCAGGGATGATGCCGCCGATGGCGACTGCCGGGATTTCGGAAATATCCGACCACCAGCTCAAAAGCTCGGGCTCGGCGGTGAATTTTGTTGCTTTGGTTTTGGTCGGAAAAAAGGCGCCGAAGGCGACGTAATCAGCGCCCGCGTCACCGGCGAGGAACGCCAAATGACGGCTATTGTGGCAGGTAACCCCGATCATGGCATCAAGCCCCAACTTGGCGCGGGCTTCCGGGACGCTGCCATCGCTTTGGCCAAGGTGGACGCCATCGGCCCCAACATCACGGGCCAGGTCGGTACGATCATTCAGAATCAACAGCACATGAAATTTGTTACAAATCGGCAAAAGCGCCTCGGCGGCGTTATAAATTTCTTCATCATCCGCCGGCTTGAGGCGCAGTTGGAAGGCAGCGACATCCCCGGCGCCAAGCGCGGCTTCAAGCCGGGGCGCAAAGTCGTCCAGGATAATTTTTGGCGGGCTGATCAGGTACAGCCGGCAGGGTGGGTCAATGTTTGGCATAATCACACTGGTGTCAGGCGGCCTCTTGTTCCAGCTCGGGTCGCCATTGCCCCAAGGCGGCCAGGCCGTTCATGCGGGCACGGTGGGCAAAGGCGCGCTGGGCGGCCTCAATATTGGCATTGTTGCCGGCCCAGACCTTCAAGGGTGCGGCCTGCAGGGCGCGGCCATAGGAATAGCTCAAGGCCCACGGCAGTCCGGACGTCTGGTTCATGACACTCAAGTGGGCGGTGGCATCTAAATCTGATTGGCCACCCGACAGGAAAACAATCCCGGGCACCGCGGCGGGCACTGTGCGCTTGAGGCACTGGAGGGTTTTTTCCGCGACTTCTTCGATCTCGGCCTGGGTGGCGCAATTGCTTCCGGAAATCACCATATTGGGCTTAAGGATGGTGCCCTCGAGCGCAACCTGATGTTCGGCAAGAGCTTTATAAAGCGCGTTCAGGGTAACCTCGGTCACATCGAAGCAGCGGTCGATGGTATGGTCACCATCCATCAGGACTTCGGGCTCGACAATGGGCACCAGGCCATTTTCCTGGCAGCGCCGGGCATAGCGGGCCAGCGCATCGGCATTGGCGCTAATGCAATCTTTGGAGGGCAGGTCTTTGCCAATCGTGATCACCGCGCGCCATTTGGCGAAACGGGCGCCAAGGCCGTGGTATTCCTTGAGGCGGTCACTGAGGCCATCAAGGCCATCGGTGACCAGCTCGCCGGGGTGCCCGGTCATTGGGTGGGCGCCGGTGTCAACCTTGATACCGGCGATGGCGCCCTGGTTTTTGATGATATCAACCAGCGGCGTACCATCTGGGGCGGATTGGCGCAGGGTCTCGTCAAACAGGATTACGCCTGAGATAAAATCTTTCATCGCCGGGGTCGAAAATAGCATATGACGGTAATCGCGGCGCGAATCGATGGTCGAATCCGAGTTAATCGTATCAAAACGTTTCTTGATCGTGCCGGTGCTTTCATCGGCGGCCAGGATTCCCTTGCCCGGGGTCACCAGTGCCAATGCTATTTCGTTTAACCGGTCGCTCATTTTTTCCCTCCACCCGATCTCAAAAGGATTGCTGGTTATAGCATGAGTGCAGCTATGCCCGGCAGGGTTTTGCCCTCCAGCCATTCCAGAAAGGCCCCGCCAGCGGTCGAAACATAGGTAAAATTGCCCTTGGCATTGGCATGATAGAGCGCCGCCACGGTATCCCCGCCGCCGGCCACAGATATCATCTTGCCCTTTTTGGTGAAATTACCGACCGCTTCAGCGACCTGGTTGGTGCCGCGATCAAAAGGCTTGATTTCAAAAGCCCCCAACGGGCCGTTCCAAATCACGGTCTTGCAGCGCCTGAGAACCTTGATAAAGCCTTCAATGGCTTTCGGGCCGATATCGAGAATCATGTCATCGTCTTCGACGGCGTCAAGCGGCAGGCCGATGGCCTTGTCGGTGGCGTTGAAATGTTTGGCGACCGACACTTCGTCGGGCAAATGGATTTTACAATTTGCCGCAACCGCATTTTCCATAATCGTGGTAGCAACGCTTTCCAGGTCTGGCTCATTCAGCGAGGCACCGATTCTCTTGCCCTGTGCTGCCAAAAACGTATTGGCCATGCCGCCGCCGATAAGGATGTGGTCCATTTTTACAATCAGGTTTTGCAAAACCGAAATTTTGGTTGAAATCTTGGCCCCGCCAATCACCGCGGCCACCGGATGCCGGGGGTTTTCCAGCGCCGTTGTCAACGCCTCGATTTCCTTGACCAGGCCAAGTCCCGCAGCCGAGGGCAGGTGGTGGGCAATGCCCAGGGTCGAAGCATGGGCCCGGTGTGAGGAGGAAAAGGCATCGTTGATATAAACATCGCCGAGCGCAGCCAGTTGTTTGGCAAAGTCCGCGTCGTTCGCTTCCTCACCGGGATAGAAGCGCAAATTCTCAAGCAAACAAATGTCCTTGGAATTTTTGATCTTGGTCTTGGTCTCTTTTGCCAGGGCATCGCCGGCAAAGGTAACCTTGGCCCCCAGCCCCTGTTCCAGGGCCGGGACAATCTGCGATAACGACAGGCCGATTACCGGTTGGCCTTCGGGGCGGCCAAAATGCGACATCAGGATGATCGTGGCGCCTGCACTCTTAAGGTGCGAAACAGTTTCCCTGATGCCAAGGATGCGGCTGTGGTCAACCACCGTGCCGTCTTGCATGGGCACATTCAAATCAACCCGGAGCAAAACCTTTTTGCCCTTGAGGGTACCGAGATCCTTGATTGTCCGTAAATTCCCCATACCAGCTCCTGTTATTTGGCGTTTGCCAAGGCGATAGCGGTGTCGGCCATCCGGTTGGAAAAGCCCCATTCGTTGTCGTACCAGCTAAAAACTCGGACAAACCGGCGTTCGATCACCGTGGTCCCACTGGTATCAAATATTGAGGATGCTGGGCAATGATTAAGATCGATTGAGACCACCGGTTCATCGACAATATCCAGAATCCCTTTCATCGGCCCGGCGGCGGCTTTTTTCATCAGGTCATGGATTTCCTCGACCGAGGTGTCACGGCCGGCGTCAAATTTAAGGTCGATCAGTGAAACATTTGGGGTCGGGACCCGGACCGCCGAGCCATCCAGCTTGCCCTGTAATTCCGGCAGGACCAGGCCAACCGCCTTGGCCGCGCCGGTCGAGGTCGGGATCATCGACAACGTTGCCGCGCGCGCGCGCCGGGGGTCGGAATGCAATGTATCCAAAAGTCTTTGGTCGCCGGTATAAGCGTGGATGGTTGTCATGTAGCCGCGCTCGATACCGATGGCATCGTTCAAAACCTTGGCCACCGGCGCCAGGCAGTTGGTGGTGCACGAGGCGTTGGAGATTATTCTGTGGCTGGCCTCAATCTTGTCGTGGTTGACGCCGTAAACCACGGTCAAATCGACCTCTTTGGCGGGCGCGGAAATGAGAACTTTCCCAGCGCCGGCATCAAGGTGGGCCTGGGATTTGGGCCCCGAGGCGAAAAACCCGGTGCATTCCATGACAACATCTATATTTTTTTCTTGCCACGGCAGCTTGGCCGGGTCGCGCTCAGACGTGACCGAAATTTCATCCCCGTTGATAATCATGGAACTGCCCTTGGTTTCCACCGTGCCCGGGAAAGGGCCATGGACTGAATCGCGCTTGAAAAGATAGGCGTTCATC